>OGGK01000263.1_pt1 | contig 55329 bp, 50 predicted proteins | sample 1571171 | NCBI WGS metagenome assembly OGGK01 (sample SAMEA2581958, study PRJEB24529) | metagenome | biome: Human gut stool | place: China | collected 2011 | reverse complement strand
AAACTGGCGGCAGTTTTTTGTGGCAGGGGGCGCATATAGATGCCCCCCTGCGGAAATTGCAATTTTCTTGTGGTATAAACTAAATTTTCTGCGTGTCGGGGTCGATGCTTGCATCCGCCCCTACAAAAAATGTCCGCTGCAATTCTTACCGCAGCGGACATTTTTTTATGAACTACCAATCAATAGTGCAGCTTTTCCGCATCCAGCCCCTCCAGCACGGGCAGCATGGCGGCGGCCTCGGCGCGGGCGGCAATGGGGTCCATCATCAGGTAGTTGCCGCACTCGACGGCGGATGCACCGGGAATCTCTCCCTCGTACTCCGCCATCCAGGCAAAGGCGCTGCGGGTCAGGTCAAGCGCCTCGGCGGGCGTCAGGCCGGTGGTCAGCAGGTAAAAGCCGGTCAAACAGCCCATGGGGCCGACATAGACAACACCCCTGCTGTACTTGCTGTTGCGCGCATAGGTTGCGAACAGATGCTCCAGCGTGTGAGCCGCGGCGGGGGAAAGATAGCTGCCCTTGTTGGGCTGCTTCATGCGGATGTCCCAGGTCAAAATCTCGCCGTCAGCACCGTCCTGGCGGGACAGGTACATACCCGGCAGCAGCCTGGTGTGGTCAACACAGAAGCTCGCGATACGTTCCATCGTGGTCCGCCTCACTTCGCCATCGCCTGCACAACACCGCGGGCGCAGTCCATGGAAATCGTCATGCCGTCCTTCAGCGTGCGGGTGGCATTGGTAGCACCAACGATAACGGCCTTATCCAGCGTCAGACCGACAATGGCGGAATGGCTGTTCGTACCGGCCTCCTCGGTGATGATACCGGCAGCCTCACGCATGAAAGGCAGCGTGTCGTTGGTGGTGAAGGGTACGACCAAAATCTGACCGGGCTTGAACTTCTTGGCAGCCTCGGTGGCGTTGCGGCACACGCAGACCTCGCCCTTGGCGTTGTGGTTGCCGATGCCGACACCGGCCAGCAGGGAATCGCCGACCATGTGAACCTTGATCATGTTGGTGGTGCCGGAGATGCCGACGGGAACACCGGCGGTGACGACGACGAGGTCGCCGTCCTGCACAAGGCCCGCGGTCTTGGCCTTCGCAACCGACATACTGATGAGCTCATCAGTGGAGGTCGCGTAGTCCATCAGCAACGGGGTAACGCCGCGGTAGACGTTCAGCTGGCAGCGGGTAGTTTCATCAAGCACACAGGCGATAATTTGGGTGTCAGGACGGAAGCGGCTCAACAGGCGGGCGGTCTCACCGCTCTTGGAAGCCGTGATGATGGCGGAAGCGCCGATGTCTGTAGCGGTGGTGCAGGCGGCATGGCCGACGGCAGCGCTGATGTTCAGGCGGCTGTTGTCCGTACCGGAGTGGTGGACCAGACTGTCAAAGCTGGAGTCTGCCTCGGTGGTCTCGGCAATCGTAGCCATGGCCTTCAGCGCCTCGACGGGGTACTTGCCCGCAGCGGTTTCACCGGAGAGCATGACCGCGCCGGTGCCGTCGTAGATGGCGTTGGCCACGTCGGTGATCTCGGCACGGGTCGGGCGGGGGTTGACGATCATGGAATCCAGCATCTGGGTAGCGGTAATGCAAATCTTACCGGCGCTCATGGCGCGGTCGATCAGGTGCTTCTGGATGGCCGGGATCTCGGCAAAGTCGATCTCAACGCCCATATCGCCGCGGGCAACCATGATGCCGTCGGCCACGGTCAGAATCTCGTCGATGTTGTCGATGCCCTCCTGGTTCTCGATCTTCGCGATGATGCGGATCTTGGAGTTGTGCTCGTCCAGGATGTGGCGGATATCCATAATGTCCTGCGCGTTGCGGGCAAAGCTGGCGGAGATCAGGTCAAAGCCCTGCTCGACACCAAACAGAATATCGCTCGTGTCGCGCTGGCTCATATACGGCATGGACAGATGCACGCCGGGAACGTTGACGCCCTTCTTGGTCTTGATGATGCCGTCATTGCAGACCGTGCAGACAATGTCGGTGTCGCCGACCTCGTCAATGTGCAGCTCGATCAGACCGTCGTCCAGCATGATCCGGCCACCGGGCTTGACGTCGTGGGGCAGTTCTTTGTAAGTGACGGAGCAGATTTCGTTCGTGCCCTCTACGCTGCGGGAGGTCAGGGTGAACTTCTGGCCGGTGGTCAGCTTCTCCACACCGTTCTTGAACTCACCCAGACGAATCTCGGGACCCTTGGTGTCCAGCATACAGGCAATGGGCAGGTCCAGCTCCTTGGACAGTGCGCGTACCTTGTCATAGCGGCCCTTGTGCTCCTCGTAGTCGCCATGAGAAAAGTTGAAACGCGCGACGTTCATGCCGTTCTCCATCAGCTGGCGCAGAATGCCCGGCTTATCGGTGGACGGACCCATAGTACAGACGATCTTGGTTTTACGCATAAAGTTTATCCTCCGTTTTACATTTCTACCTATTTATATACTTTAGCAAACCTCAGCGGTATTATACTACAAGTCCGCCGTGGGAGACAAGAGGGAAACGGCTTTCGTCTGAAAAAAACCGCACAAAAATTGCTTCCTTTCTGCCCGTTAATTTTTGCACAATTTCAGCTCGTTCCGTGCAAATTCTGCCACAGCCCGGGTACAGTCCGACTTACAGGCCACCGGCGTTCTTCTGTGCCCGGCGGGTCCGATTTGCAAGCATGGATTGCATGTTTACTTTTTACGGTGTTTACGGTATAATAAAGCCATGAATAGTCCTTTACCACTTACTATACAGGAGAAGCATCATGGCAAAACGTGTATTTCTGATTGTGCTCGACAGCTTCGGCGTCGGAGCAGAGCCGGACGCACCCCTTTTCGGCGATGTCGGCACCAACACACTGGGGGCCATTGCAGGACATCCCAATTTCAGGGGTGATAACCTTGCCAGGCTCGGCATGTTCAATCTGGACGGCGTGACCTGCGGCACTCCCGCAGCCGCCCCCATCGGCAGCTATGCCCGCCTGCGTGAAGCCAGTGCCGGCAAGGATACGACCATCGGCCACTGGGAAATCGCGGGTCTGCTGAGTGCCGAACCGCTGCCCACCTTCCCGGACGGTTTCCCGCAGGAGCTGCTGGATGCGTTCACCGCCAAAACCGGCTATAAGGTTCTGTGCAACAAGCCCTATTCCGGCACCGACGTCATCCGCGACTACGGCGAGGAACACATGAAAACCGGCGCACTCATCGTCTACACCTCCGCCGACAGTGTGTTCCAGATTGCTGCGAACGAGGCCATCGTCCCTGTGGAAAAGCTGTACGAGATCTGCGCACAGGCGCGGGAGCTGCTGACCGGCAAATACGGCGTGGGCCGCGTCATTGCCCGCCCGTTCGTGGGCGACTGCGCCGCCAACTTCACCCGCACGCCGCGCCGCCATGACTACAGTCTGGTCCCGCCGCACGACACGATGCTCGACGCCATCCTGGCCGCGGGCAAGCAGACCATCGGTGTCGGCAAGATTCACGACATCTTTGCGGGCAAGGGCATCGGCGAGACCATCCGCACCTCCGGCAACACCGAGGGTCTGCAGGTCACGCTGGAGCTGGCGGACCGCGATTTTGAGGGTCTGGCCTTCGTCAACCTCGTCGACTTTGATATGCTCTACGGCCATCGCCGCAACATTGCGGGCTACGCCGCCGCCGCTGCCGAGTTCAACGACTGGCTGCCCGGCTTTATGGCAAAAATGCGCCCGGGTGACATCCTGATGGTCACGGCGGATCACGGCTGCGACCCCAGCTACACCAAGACCACCGACCACACCCGTGAGCACGTGCCGTTCCTGATTTACGGCGACGAGGTAAAACCCGGCGTCAACCTGCACACCCGCTACAGCTTCGCCACGATTGCCGACACTGTCTGCAAGGCGCTGGGCGTTGACTACTGCCCGGCGGGCTGCGGTGTTTATGATGAAATTGCCCGCTAAGGTGGGCGTGCTTGTGCTGGACCTGCTGGCCGCAGTGCTGGTCCTCTATTCGGTTTCGCTGATTTTTCTGTCCAACTTCAACATGGGCAACCTGATGGTCTGGCTGCTGACGGCCTGCGTGGCCGGGTACGCCGTGTTCCGCCGCCCGCTCAACCTGTGGTTTTCTGCGGGCGCAGGACGGGTCGTTTTCTGGGTGCTGGCCGTTCTGGCTGGGGTGTATCTGGCGCTGATCGCCTTTGTGTCGGTCAGCGGCTATATGAACCCGCCCACGGGGGACGAAAGGGTCATCATCGTGCTGGGGGCCGGGCTGCATAAGGATAAGCCCAGCAAGCTCCTGCAATGCCGCCTGAATAAGGCGTATGACTACGCCGCCGCCCACCCGGACACACTGGTCATCACCAGCGGCGGGCAGGGCCGCGACGAATGGTTACCTGAGGGCGACGCCATGCGGGACTACCTGATTGCCAAAGGACTGCCTGCGGACCGCGTGCTTGCCGAATCCGGTTCGACCTCCACCGAGGAAAACTTTGCCTTCTCACTGACCATCCTGCGGGAGCATGGCTTTAATGAGACAACGCCCATCGTCTACGTTTCCAATGCGTTCCACTGCTACCGCGCCGGGAAATACGCCGCCCTGGCGGGCTTCACCACCGCCACGGCGCTGCCCGCTGCAACGCCGCTGCGCAGTGTGCTGCCATGCTATCTGCGGGAGGCACTGGCACTGCTCTACTACTGGGTATTCAAAACGTCCGCCAGCGGACCGATGCATGCGATGGTCGGCTTGCTGGAGCTGAATAAAAATTTCTTTTATAAATAGGAGGGGACTGCCATGCAGATCCGCTATTACAAGGAGTACAGCCGGTTTCTGAACCGTTTTATGGAGTTTAAGGTCTACGGCCATGCCGGACGCCCCATCGTCATTTTCCCGTGCCAGAGTGGTCGCTTCTTCGACTGGGAGGACCGTAATATGTGCAACGCGGCGGCCCCCTGGATCGACAGCGGCAAGCTGCAGATCTTCACCGTCGACAGCATCGACCCCGAGAGCTGGGACAATAACGGCCCCGAACGCCCGCGCATCGAGATGCAGGAGCGCTGGTACAACTATATCTGTGAGGAGTTCGTCCCCCGTCTGCTGGAGATCAACCGCGAGCAGGGCGAGGACCACACAGGCTGCATCCTGACCGGCGGTGCCAGCATGGGCGGCGGCCACGCCGTCAACTTCTACCTGCGCCGCCCCGACATCTTCAACGGCACGATTGCCCTGAGCGGCCTGTACTCCTCCGGCATGTTCTTCGGCAGCTACATGGACGACCTTGTCTACCGCAATTCTCCCTGCGATTACATGCGCAACTTCCCGACGACTCACCCCTACATGAAGCTGTTTGAGAAGGCCGACAAGTTCATTATGTGCTGCGGCCAGGGCGCGTGGGAAGCTGACCTGCTGGCCTCCACGAAGGAGCTGCAGGCCATTCTCGAGAGCAAGGGCATCCATCCCATCGTGGACATCTGGGGCCAGGATGTCTCCCACGACTGGTACTGGTGGGAGAAGCAGTGGGTCTACTTCCTGCAGATGACCCTGGGCGACGCATAACGAATACAGTAAGGAACACGATTCTATGGATTTTTGGCACGATGCAGCGGCGCAAAAGCGCTGGCTGCGCCGCTTTGCGCTGCTGACGGGCGTGCTGCTGCTGCCCGTGCTGGTGCTGGCGGTCTTTGCGCGCCCCTCGGCAGATGATTTCATCTACGCCGCCCGCACCCATGCCGTGGTGCAGCAGTACGGCCTTGACCTGCCGCGTCTGCTGCGGGCCGCGTGGGACACCAACGTCTACTACTATGAGAACTGGCAGGGACTTTACGTTTCCGGCTTTACGCTGGCGTTTCAGCCCGCCATCTTCGGCAACAGATATTATGGTGCCACGCTGGTCTGCGTGCTGCTGCCGCTGTTTTTCTGCCTGTATGGGCTGGCACGGTGCGTGGTGCTGCGTCTGGACCCGATGCAAAGGCGTCTGCCCTGGGCACTGGCGCTGCTGCTGACCTTCGCCCTTATCGAGGGTATGCCCGCCCCCGTGGAGGGATTGTACTGGTTCAACGGTGCCATGACCTACCTGCCGTACTTTTCGCTGGCCGCGCTGAACGCCGGGCTGGCGTTTGCGCTCTGCTTTGCCGATAAACTGCCGACCCGCCGCAAATTTTTCTATGCGGCAGCGGGCTGTGTGTGCAGTCTTGTCATCGGCGGCGGGCATCAGGTGGCCGGGCTGCTGAACGTGCTGGTCCTGCTGTTGGCCGCGGCGCTCTGCGCTGTGCGCCGCCGTAATTTCTGGCAGGCCCCCGCGCTGGCCGCGGCCATGGCGGGGCTGCTTTTGAATGTGTTGGCCCCCGGCACGCAGGTGCGTACTGCAGGCTTTGCCGGTGCGGGCTTTGCGGAGGCTGTCGTCAAGAGCTTTATCCTCGCCGCTATGGAGTGGATCCGCTGGCTGGATGTGCCGCTGCTCTGTCTGCTGGCACTGCTTGTACTGCCGCTTTTGCATCTGACCCGCAGCGCCGTGCTTTCGGACCGGGTGTTCCGCCATCCGTGGCTCGGCGCGGCGGTCACCTTCGTGCTAATGTGGGCCATGATCTTTCTGCCGTCCTACACAATGGGCGGCATCGGTGCCGGGCGGCTTTTGAACGTTGTCTGGATGACCTTTGTGCTGGGTCTGGCTGCCACCGAGTTTTTGCTGCTCGGCTGGCTCGAGCGCGTGCGCGGCGTTTCTCTGCATGGTGCAGAACAGTTCTGCCGCCGCCAGGCCCGCCGTCTGCCGCTGCTTGCCGCCGCTATGCTCCTCTGCATGGCCTGCATCGGCAGCCACACCGTAAAGGAGGGCCAGGACAGCTACTTCGCCACCAGCCTCGAGGCCGCCTATGAGTTGGCCAATGGCAGCGCCAGGCGCTACGCCGACGCCCTCGACGCGCGGGAGGCACTGCTGAACGACGCCGCCCAGCCGGATGTTTCCATCCGCCCGCTGAACGATGACGAACGCCCGTGGCTGCTGTTCTATACCGATGTTGCGCCCGGCCCCGATATGTGGGGTCTGACGCCGTACTTTGGCAAGCAGTCTGTCACAATTTCGGATTTTGAATGACACAAACCCCTGCCGTGCCGCAGGGGTTTTGTATGAATGCAATTCCTATTGAGCAGGTAGGAAACCGCACCTGCCATACTGATTCTATATAGAGGCTTCCGCATGATTTACCTTGACTATACCGCCAACACCCCGGCAGACCCCGACGTTCTGGACGCATACCTTGCGGCGGAGCGTCGTTATATCGCCAACCCCAACTCTACCCACATTGCCGGGCAGGAGGCCCGCGCCGAGATGGAGCGGGTGACCCAATCCATTGCGCAGCACCTTGGCGTGCAACCCGCCGAGATCATCTACACCTCGGGCGCGAGCGAGGCGAACAACCTTGCCCTCAAGGGCATTGCCCATGCGTCGCGGCACATCGGCAAGCACATCATCTCCACCCAGCTGGAGCACTCCTCGGTGGGCGCGTCGCTGTCGGCTTTGCAGCAGCAGGGGTACGAGATCGACCTGCTGGACATTGGCCGCGACGGCAGGGTAGACCTGGACCAACTGCGGGAGCTGATGCGCAACGATACGATCCTGGTCGCCGTCTGCGCTGTGGACAGTGAGCTTGGCACGATCCAGCCCATCCGGGAGATTGCCGAAATCGTCAAGCCGTACCCCGGCTGTCGCCTGCACGTGGACGCCACCCAAGCCGTCGGCAAGACCGACCTCTGGCTTGACGGCGTCGATACGATGAGCTTCACTGCCCACAAGTTCTACGGCCCCAACGGCATCGGCGCGCTGTACAAGCGCCGCGGCCTCGTCATTGAGCCGCAGATTTCCGGCGGTGCCAGCACCACGATCTACCGCAGCGGCACGCCGACGCTGGGTCTTGCCATCAGCCTGGACGCCGCACTGACCAAAGCACTGGCCGGGCAGGACGCCCGCAACGCCCATGTGCAAAGGCTGCATGACCGCCTGCTGGCGGGCTTGCAGCAATACAGCCTTGTGCGCGTCAACAGCCCCGCGCATGCTGTGCCGCATATCGTCAATGTCAGCGTGACCGGCGTCAAGGGCACGCGGTTTCAGCAGGCGCTGAGCGAACAGGGCGTCTGCGTGTCGGTCAAATCGGCCTGCTCGTCGGACGGTCTGCCGTCCAAGGCCGTGTTCGCCGTCAGCCGGGATCGCCGCAACGCGCTGTCCAGCTGGCGCATCAGCATCAGCCACCTGACCACCGACGCGGAGATCGACGGCTTCCTGCAAGCCTTTGACACCTGCTACAAAACCCTGACGAATAAGGAGAATTGACCCTTGGAACGCCAATTAGAGACCTATCAAAAAATCGAGCGCAGCATTATCAAAAAATTCCGCAAGCAGCTTTGGACGCCCTTCATCGTGGCCGTCAAGCGGTACGAGCTGATCCAGGCCGGGGACAAGATCGCCGTCTGCATCTCCGGAGGCAAGGATTCGATGCTTATGGCCAAGCTCCTGCAGGAATTGCAGCGCCACAGCGAGGTTCCGTTTGAGCTCGTCTACCTCGTCATGGACCCTGGCTATAATGAAATCAACCGCCAGAAGATCGAGAGCAACGCCGCGCTGCTACACATTCCCATCACAGTATTTGAGACGAACATCTTTGATGTCGCCAACAACAGTGATAAGTCGCCCTGCTACCTCTGCGCCCGCATGCGCCGCGGCCACCTGTACAAGAAAGCGCAGGAGCTTGGCTGCAACAAAATCGCGCTGGGACATCATTTTAATGATGTCATCGAGACGACGGTCATGAGCATGTTCTACGGCTCCCAGCTGCAGGCCATGCCGCCGAAGCTGCACAGCACGAACTTCCCGGGCATGACGCTGATCCGCCCGATGTACTGCATCCGCGAGGATGACATCATCGCGTGGCGCCGCTACAATGAGCTGGAATTTATCCAGTGCGCCTGCCGTTTTACCGAGGCCTGCACGATCTGCGACAACGGCGGAGGCGGCTCCAAGCGGCAGGAGGTCAAGGTCCTGCTGCGCCGCCTGATGCGCGACAACCCGAACATCGAAAACAGCATCTTCCGCAGCATCCACGCTGTATCGCTCGACACAATGCCCGGCTACAAGTCCGAGGGTGTGGAGCATTCGTTCCTGGAGCGGTTTGACAGGGTCGAGGAAGAACTGAAAACAAAAAAGGCTTCCCCCGAGGGGGAAGCTGTCCGCGAAGCGGACTGATGAGGGCGGAGCTGCTGCGGCAGCCCGTTTACCGAGCAGCTTCTGCAGCTTGCCCCTCATCCGGTCTCGCTGCGCTCGTCCACCTTCCCCCACGGGGGAGGTTTTTTTATTATCCTCACCACTGCCGCCGGTATTCCCCCGGCGTCGTGCCCTCTACTTTCTTAAATAAGCGGGAAAAATAATTTGCGTCGTTCAGCCCGCATTCCTGCGCAACGTTCTCCACGCTTTTGTCCGTGAACCGCAGCAGCCGCTTGGCCTGCGTAATGCGCAGCTGCGTCAGGTAGCTCGTCACCGAAAGTCCAAACTGCTCCTTGAACACCCGCGTAAGGTAAAACTTGTTGATGTAAAACCGCTCGGCCAGCGCGTCCAGCGTGATCTTCTCGGCAAAATGTAGGTCAAGATAGTCCTTGATCTCCTGCACATTCTGTCGCTTCGTGCCCGCAGTGCGCACAATTTCGGGGTGCCAACTCTCCTGCATCAGAAGGGTCAGCAGGGCAAACAGTCCCTCGCAGATCTGCATATCCCGCACATAATTGTCAGAGGCCGCCAGCGTGTACAGTGCTTCGAGACGGCGGGTGTAGGGTGCGGTATTTTCCGGGTGAAAGCTCGGCTGGCCGCCGCGCTCACGGTATTTTTTGTAGATGGCTGCCATATTCGGGCCGTAAAAGTGCGCCCACCGCAGCTGCCACAAATCGTCGCCCGTATAATGGCGATAGGGGCGGCGGCAGTCGAGAAACACACAGTCCCCGGCGCTTAGCACGCGGGTCTCGCCCTCATATTCCAGCGTGCCGCTGCCGCTTTCGACCACAAAAAACAGGTAGGAGGCCAGCCCTTGCCGGGTGCTGGCATGGGGGCTGCGTGCCTGCAGCTGCCCGACCTCCTGCAGATGCACAAGGTTCGATTTTGCAAACGCCGACGGCGTGTAGATCATGCGCCGGGCGTGCACAAGCTCACCGTCAAACAGCGGGGTATCCATCCGCGTCACCTCCCGGAACCCAGTATACCAAAAAAGTCAATATAATGCTAGTCTTTTGCAAGATTCCCACTGCCCAAGCACAAAATAATGCGGTACAATAACAAACAAGATACGAAAATCCGCGCAGTACGCTGCGCAAGATACAGATGAAAGGGTAGTAACCTATGAAAAAAGCACTCATCACCGGCATCACCGGCCAGGACGGCAGCTATCTGGCAGAGTTCCTGCTGGAAAAGGGCTACGACGTCCACGGCGTCATCCGCCGCTCCTCCGTCGATTACCGCGAGCGCATCGCCCATCTGGAGGGTCACCCGCACTTCCACCTGCACTACGGCGATCTGAGCGACTCCATGAGCATCCTCTCCGTCGTCAGCACCGTGCGGCCCGACGAGATCTACAACCTCGCCGCCCAGAGCCATGTGCAGGTCAGCTTTGATGTGCCGGAGTTCACCGCCGACGTCGATGCCACCGGCGTGCTGCGCGTGCTGGAGGCTGTGCGCCTGTCCGGCCTCAAGGACACCTGCCGCATCTATCAGGCATCTACATCCGAGCTGTACGGCAAGGTCGAGGAGGTTCCCCAGAACGAGAACACACCGTTCCACCCCTACAGCCCCTACGCCGTCGCCAAGCAGTACGGCTTCTGGATCGTGAAGGAGTACCGCGAGGCGTACAATATGTTCTGCTGCTCGGGCATCCTGTTCAACCACGAGTCCGAGCGCCGCGGCGAGACCTTCGTCACCCGCAAGATCACGCTGGCTGCCGCCCGCATTGCGCAGGGCAAGCAGGATAAGCTGTATCTGGGCAACCTGTCCAGCCTGCGCGACTGGGGCTATGCCAGGGACTACGTCGAGTGCATGTGGCTGATTTTGCAGAACGACAAGCCCGAGGACTTCGTCATCGCCACCGGTGAGCAGCACTCCGTCCGCGAGTTCTGCCAGCTGGCCTTCCACGATGTGGGCATCGAGCTGGAATTTGTCGGCGAGGGCATGAACGAGAAGGGCATCGACAAGGCCACGGGCAAGACGGTCATCGAGGTCAGCCCCGACTTCTACCGCCCGACGGACGTCGTCAACCTCTGGGGTGACCCGTCCAAAGCAAAGCGCAAGCTGGGCTGGAACCCGACCAAGACTACGTTTGAGCAGCTCGTCAAGATCATGGTCGACCACGACATGAAGAAGGTTGCCGTCGAGCGCGCTGAGGAGCACATCAAGACGAACCTGGCTGAGTATCTCGAAAAGGGCGTTATCAAATAATTTATTCAAAAGAGGGTAACTTATTATGATGGACAAAAATGCAAAAATCTACGTTGCCGGGCACCGCGGCATGGTGGGCAGCGCCATCGTGCGTGAGCTGCAGCGCCAGGGCTACAACAATATCATCACCCGCACCCACAAGGAGCTTGACCTCTGCCGTCAGGAAAATGTCGAAAAGTTCTTTGCCGAGGAAAAGCCCGAGTACGTATTCCTTGCCGCGGCCAAGGTCGGCGGCATCGTCGCCAATCAGGAGGCGCTGGCCGATTTCATGTGGTTCAACATGACGCTCGAGATGAACGTCATCCACTCCGCCTGGCAGAACGGCTGCAAGAAGCTGGAGTTCCTCGGCTCGTCCTGCATCTATCCGCGCATGGCTCCGCAGCCGATGAAGGAAAGCTGCCTGCTGACTTCCGAACTTGAAAAGACGAACGAGGCTTACGCCCTCGCCAAAATCAGCGGTCTCAAATACTGCGAGTTCCTGAACCGCCAGTACGGCACGGACTATATCTCGGTCATGCCCACGAACCTGTACGGCCCCAACGATAACTACCACCCGACCCACAGCCATGTGGTTCCCGCACTGATCCGCCGCTTCCATGAGGCGAAGGTCAACGGCGTCGAGAGCGTCACCTGCTGGGGCGACGGCAGCCCGCTGCGCGAGTTTTTGTATGTGGATGATCTCGCAAACCTCTGCGTGTTCCTGATGAACCACTACTCCGGCAACGAGACAGTCAACGCGGGTACCGGCAAGGAACTGACCATCAAAGAATTGACCGAGCTCGTTGCCAAGGTCGTCGGCTACACCGGCAAGATCGAGTGGGACACCTCCAAACCCAACGGCACACCCCGCAAGCTGCTGGACGTCTCCAAGGCGACGAACCTCGGCTGGACCTACAAGACCGAGCTGGAGGACGGCCTGCGCCTGTCCTATGAGGACTTCCTGAACAACCCGATGCGCGCCGAGCGCTGAAAGGAAACGCTATGAATATCATCCTGCTGTCCGGCGGCTCCGGCAAGCGCCTGTGGCCGCTGTCGAACGACATTCGTTCCAAGCAGTTCATCAAAATCTTCAAGACCGCCGACGGGTACGAGTCGATGGTCCAGCGCGTCTACCGCCAGATCAAGGAGGTCGACGCCGACGCCAGCGTGACGATTGCCACCAGCAAGACGCAGGTATCGTCCATTCACAACCAGCTGGACAATTCGGTGGGCGTCTGCGTCGAGCCGTGCCGCCGTGATACCTTCCCGGCCATCGCACTGGCGACAGCCTACCTGCACGACGTCAAGGGCGTCGGCCTTGATGAGGCTGTCGTCGTCTGCCCGGTAGACCCCTATGTCAACAATGACTATTTCGCCGCGTTGAGAACCCTGTCCGAGCTGGCCGGGCAGGGGAACGCGAACCTCTCCCTGATGGGCATTGAGCCGACCTACCCGAGCGAAAAGTACGGCTACATTATCCCGCAGAGTGCCGACGCCGTCAGCCCGGTCAAAACGTTTAAAGAGAAGCCCGACGCCGCCACCGCCGAAAAGTACATTGCCCAGGGTGCGCTCTGGAACGGCGGTGTGTTTGCCTACAAACTGCGCTACGTGCTGGACAAGGCCCACGAACTGATCGATTTCACCGATTACAAGGACCTGTTCGATAAGTATGGGACGCTGAAAAAAATCAGCTTCGACTACGCCGTTGTCGAGAATGAGTCCCAAATTCAGGTAATGCGCTTTGCGGGCCAGTGGAAGGATATGGGCACCTGGAACACCCTGACCGAGGCCATGGAGGAGCCGAGCATCGGCAAGGCTATGCTGAACGACACCTGCCAAAACGTCCATGTACTGAACGAGCTGGACGTGCCCGTGCTCTGCATGGGGCTGAAGGACGTCGTCGTCTCGGCCAGCCCGGAGGGCATTTTGGTTTCTGACAAGGAGCAGTCCAGCTACATCAAACCGTATGTGGACAGCATCCATCAGCAGATCATGTTTGCCGAAAAGTCCTGGGGGTCCTTCCGCGTGCTCGACGTCGAGGACGCGAGCATGACCATCAAGATCACGCTCACCCCCGGCCACGGCATGAACTACCACAGCCATGAGAACCGCGACGAGGTCTGGACCGTCATCTCCGGTACCGGCCATGCGATTCTGGACGGCGTGCGCCGCGACGTGAAGGCAGGGGATATCCTGACGATGCCCGCCGGCTGCCGCCACACAGTCTTTGCCGACAGCGAGCTGAAAATCATCGAGGTTCAGCTCGGTCCGGCCATCAGCGTAGAGGATAAGCAGAAGTATCCGCTGCCGCAGGCTTGACAGCCGGCGCAAACCGCGCTATACTAAATACGTATTCGCAAAAACACAGCGACGGAGAAAGTACGCACAAGCTGCTTTAGGCAAGAGAGGGCGGTCACCGGCTGCAAGCCGTCTGTAAAGCGCTTATGCGGAAGTTCGCTCCCGAGTGGTGCGCGGGAAAGGCCAAGGCCGAGTAGTGCGCAACGGCTCTGCACCGTTACCGGCAGCAAAGAGTGCCGCGCTTTACAGTGCGGAACACGGGTGGTACCGCGGAGAATTGTATTTTGCAAGGCTTCGTCCCTGATTCAACACAGGGACGGAGCCTTTTTGTTTGCTCCGGCCCTACTTCAAGCAGAGGTGTACTATGGAAGAAAAAATCAAGGAGCTGCGCGCCGCCATTGAGCAGGCCAGCGCAGACGTCACCGACAAAGCCCGGCTTTCTGACTTCTGGCAGAAATACCTGAGCAAGAACGGCGAGGTCGCGGGCCTGACCAAGAGTCTGCGCGATGTCCCCAAGGAGGACCGTCCCGCCGTCGGCAAGACCATCAATGAGTTCAAGCAGTGGGCCGAGGCACAGTATCAGGCCCTGTCCGAGCAGGTCGAAAAGGCCGCGCTCGAGGCCCGCAACGCCGCTGAGACCGTCGACATCACGATGCCCGCCAAGATTCGCCAAACCGGCAGCCTGCACCCGATCACCCTCGTCAAGAACGAGATCATCGACGTGTTCGCCGGTATGGGCTTTGAGATTTACGAGGGCCCCGAGATCGAGGACGACGACCACAACTTTACCCGCCTGAACGTGCCGAAGAACCATCCCGCCCGCGACATGCAGGATACGTTCTACGTCGCAGACGACATTGTGCTGCGCACCCAGACCAGCGGCGGCCAGATCCGCGTCATGGACATGAAAAAGCCCCCCATCAAGGTGCTGGTCCCGGGCCGCGTGTTCCGTTCCGACTCCGATGCGACCCACTCCCCGATGTTCCACCAGATGGAAGGCCTCGTCGTTGACAAGGGCATCACGCTCTGCGACCTGCAGGGAATGCTCGACAAATTCGTCCAGGCGCTGTTCGGTGCAGACGTCAAGACCCGCCTGCGTCCGTCTTACTTCCCGTTCACCGAGCCGAGCGTCGAGGTCGACGTTTCCTGCTTTGAGTGCGGCGGCAAGGGCTGCCCGCTCTGCAAGCATACCGGCTGGATCGAGGTTCTCGGTGCCGGTGTCGTCCACCACAGCGTACTGGAAAACTGCGGCATTGACCCCAACGTCTACTCCGGCTTCGCATTCGGCATCGGCATTGAGCGTATCGCCATGCTGAAGTACGGCATCAACAACATCGGTCTGATGTTTGAAAACGATCTGCGCTTCTTGAAGCAGTTCGAGGATTGACAGGGGAGGAGTACAGAGTATGAAAGTACCATTCAGCTGGTTGAAGCAATATGTTGACATCGACGTCACCGCGCAGGAGCTTGAGGACAAGCTCTTTGGCTGCGGCTTTGAGGTCGAGGAGCTGATCGACCTCGGCGGCGAGATCTCCAAGGTCGTTGTCGGTGTTGTGACCGAGTGTGTCCCGCAGGAAGGCACCCATCTGCACATCTGCAAGGTTGACTGCGGCGAGTACGGCCACGACATCCAGATTTCCACCGGCGCACCCAACGTCTACGCCGGTATGCACACCGCCGCCGCACTCGACGGCTCCACGCTGCCCGGCGGCGTAAAAATCAAGGCGAAGCCCCTGATGGGCGTCGAGTCCAACGGTATGCTGTGCAGCGGTGAGGAACTGGGCCTGAACGATGATCTGTACCCCGGTGCCGAGGTCTACGGCCTGCTCGATTTGCCGAAGGACACTGTCCCCGGCACGCCCATTCAGCAGGTCGTCGGCCTTGACGACTACATTTTTGATATTTCCATCACGGCCAACCGCGCCGACTGCCAGAGTGTGCTCGGCATTGCGCGCGAGGTTGCAGCAGTGCTGAACAAGCCCCTCAAGATGCCCGCCACCGACTACACGGTCAGCGACTATGTGGATCCGCGCCTGTCCATCAGCGTCGAGGCCGAGGATCTCTGCCCGCGCTACATTGGCCATTATGTCCGCAACATCACGCCGGGCGAGTCCCCACGCTGGATGCGCCGTCAGCTGGCCCTGTGCGGTCTGCGCAGCATCTCCAACGTCGTTGACATCACGAACTATGTCATGCTGGAGATTGGCCAGCCCATGCACGCCTTCGACATGGACGCGCTGGAAAGCTGCCAGATCCTCGTCCGCCGCGCCAAAGACGGCGAGAAGATCACAACGCTGGACGAAAAAGAATTCACCCTGACGCCCAACAACCTCGTCATCTGCGACGGTTCCAAGCCCGTTGCGCTGGCGGGTGTCATGGGCGGCCTGAACAGCGAAATTAAAGATACCACCACCCAGCTGCTGTTTGAGAGCGCCAAGTTCGCCCGCGACAACATCCGCAAGACGGCCCGCGGCCTCGGGCAGAACACCGACGCCTCCAGCCATTACGAGAAGGGTATCTCCGAGTACACCACCGAGCTTGGCATGGCCCGTGCCCTGCACCTGATTCAGGAGCTGGGCTGCGGCGAGGTCACCTCTACCCATTTTGACTGTTCTGCCGGTGCCCCGCGTGAGGGCAAGCGTTTCACGGCCAAGGTCAGCGGCATCAATGCCATCCTCGGCATCACTGTGCCCACCGATGTGATTCTGGACATCCTGAACCGCCTGCAGTTCGAGGTCAAACTCGAAGCCGACGGCGACACGATGCAGGTCGTCGCGCCCCGCTGGCGTGAGGACATTGAGGTCGGTGAGCCCGACCTGGCCGAGGAGGTCATCCGCGAGTACGGCTATGAACACATCGTCCCCACCTTCCTGAAGGCTGCCACCGTCACCACCGGCGGCCTGACCGCCGAGCAGAAAGCGCAGGCCAAGGCCAAGCGCACCATGTGTGCCCAGGGCTTCTACGAGGCCGAGACGCTGGCCTTCTACGCCGACGCTGACCTCGACATGCTGCACATTGCCGCTGACGCGCCGGAGCGCAAGGTCATCCGTATCCTGAACCCCATTTCCTCCCATCTGACCATCATGCGCCCGCTGCTGGCACCGTCCCTGCTGAATGTCGTCGTCGACAACCTGCGCAAGGGCAACGCCGAGGGCCGCCTGTTCGAGATGTCCAACATCTACATCCCGAAGCAGCTGCCCGTCACCGAGCTGCCCGAGGAGCGTCTGCATCTGGGCTTTGCTGCCTGGGGCAGTGAGGAGGACTTCTTCGCAGTCAAGGGTGCTGTCGAGAGCTTCGGCGCTGCGTTCGGCGTCGAGCTGACCGTCGAGCGCGCGACGGACGTTGCCTGGCTGCACCCCGGTATTGCCGCTTATATCCTGTGTAAGGGCGAGCGCGTCGGTGTATTTGGCAAGCTGGCTAATGATGTGACAAGCGAGCTCAAGCTGCCCAAGGACAGCCGCGCCAACCTGAACATCTATCTGGGCGAGATCGACTGGGTCGCGTTCCACGCACTGGTCCCCGCCGCCATCCACTACCAGCCCATCCCCGAGTTTGCCCCGGTCCAGCGTGATCTGGCGCTCGTCGCCCCCGAGAGCATGGAGTGCGGCACCCTCGTCACCGAGATGCAGCGCGCCTGCAAGCAGCTGACCAAGGTCGAGCTGTTCGACATCTACCGCGGCGAAAAGCTCGGCGCGGACAAGAAGAGCATGGCGTTCAGCCTGTCCTTCCAGCCCGCTGACAAACCGCTGACACCCGATGAGATCGACCGCTTCGTCAAGAAAATTCTCGGCAACCTGAAGTTCAAGCTCGGCATCGAGATCCGCGAGTAATCTGTTTTTGCTGTCCGTCCTGCGCCGCACGGTGCGGGACGGATATTTTTTACAGATTTTTGTGTGATATTTCCCTTGTCTTTTTGCCGCGCAGGTCGTATAGTAAAGATAGTATTGTTTTACAGGAGAATCCATCATGGCAAAGATTCACCGCAGCGATGCACCGCTGCCGCAGGCCCCTTCCGTTCAGGTAAAGACATCCTATACAGTCACCGATCTGTCGAAGGTTTCTCCGCAGGAACCTGCGGCCTTCTACGACCAGGACAACGACGAGGACTATCGCCGGCGCGAGACCGCGAAGTGCAAAAAAAAGCGCGGTAATCTGCTGTACACCCTCGCGATGATCGTTTTCGCCGCGATTTTCCTCATCAGCGGCGGCCTGTTGGTCAAGCGGTTCCTCGATGACCGCAAGACCGAGAGCGAGTTTGCCGACCTGCAGTCGATGATCGATACCGCGGCGACCCCGGCCCCTGCAGGGGAAAATGTCAACCCCAACGGTGCCAGGTTTGCTGCCCTGCGCGACAAGAACAGCGACTTTATCGGCTGGATCTCCATCGACGGCACCAATCTGGATTTTCCGGTTATGTACGCGCCGGACAACAAGGACTTCTATCTGCGTCATGACTTCAACAAAGCCTACAGCGTCTACGGCGTACCGTACCTGGACGAGCAAACGACGCTCGGGGCCAACGCCGAGAGCGACAACCTGATCATCTACGGCCACAATATGAAAACCGGCACGATCTTCGGCTGCCTGACCGAGTACCGCAAGGCCGACTACTATCAGGAGCACCCCTTCATTGAGTTTGACACCGTCTACGGGGACGCCAAGTATGAGGTGTTCGGTGCGTTCACCATCGATGTCGTCAACGACACCTCGTTTATCTACAACCAGTACATCGACATGGACGAGGACGCCTACAACCGCTATGTGGACCAGGTCATATCCCGCAGCGATGTGGACAGCGGCATCCGCCCTGCCTACGGTGAGCAGCTGCTGACCCTCTCTACCTGCGAGTATTCGTCCGCCAACGGGCGCTATGTCGTCGTAGCACGTCGGGTCAGTGACTAATTTCCGAAAGTAATTGCATCACGCACTTTAGATTCTTTTGCAAAATGTGCAAAATGTTCTTTCGCTTGCAGATTGCACTTGCTATTCTTCCGGGAATGTGCTATGCTAATAAATGCGCGATAACTTTTGATTCGTTCTTATATGGTGTAAGAAACCGGAAAGGGAGAATGCGCGCAGCGGGCAGCCGTAGCCCTTGACGGCTGCCCGCTTTGTCTTTATACTGCGCACATCTGTACAAAATCTGCGTAAAGCTATAGACATTTGTACCCAAATGGCATATACTGTAAAAGTATTTTGCTCTAATCCAATAAAATGGAAAGTATAGTTTCAACGCTGTAACAAAGGGAGGATACCTGTTATGTGTGGAATCGTAGGCTTTACCGGCGCGGCACAGGCCGCCCCCATTCTGCTGGACGGCCTGGCCAAGCTGGAATACCGCGGCTATGACTCTGCCGGTATGGCGGTGCAGAACGCCGCCGGCAAGATCGAGGTCGTCAAGGCCAAGGGCCGCCTGAAGGTCCTGAGCGAGATGACCGACGGCGGCAGCGCCGTGCCCGGCAGCTGCGGCATCGGCCATACCCGCTGGGCGACCCATGGCGAGCCGTCCGTCGTCAACGCACACCCGCATTATTCCCGTGACCAGAAGATTGCCGTCGTACACAACGGAATCATTGAAAACTATCAGGAGATCAAGGAGCGTCTGCTCAACAAGGGCTTCAGCTTCGTCTCCCAGACCGACACCGAGGTCGTTGCCCAGCTGCTTGACTACTATTACATGGGCGAGTCCGCAGGCAACGCACTGGACGCCATCACCCGCATGATGCTGCACGTCCGCGGCTCCTACGCGCTGGGCGTGCTCTTTGCCGACGAACCCGGCGTCATCTACGCAGTGCGCAAGGACAGCCCGCTCATCGTCGGCAAGTGCGAGGACGGTGCCATCATCGCCTCCGACGTTCCTGCGCTGCTCAAGTACACCCGCACGGTTTACTATATTGACAATCTCGAGATTGCCCGCCTGACCCCCGACTCCATCGAGTTCTTCAACATCGACAAGGAGCCCATCACCCGCGAGTCCACCACCATTGAATGGGACGCCGAGGCCGCGGAGAAGGGCGGCTACGAGCACTTCATGATGAAGGAGATCTACGAGCAGCCCGCCGCTGTCCGCGATACGATCTCCCCGCGCCTCAAGGACGGCCAGATCGACCTGTCCGAGCTGGCCCTTGACGAGGAGGCCATCAGGAATGTCCATCGTCTCTACATCATCGGCTGCGGCTCCGCCTACCATGTCGGCATGGCCGCGCGCTATGTGTTTGAGAGCCTGGCACGCATCCCCGTCGAGGTCGATGTCGCCAGCGAGTTCCGTTACCGCAATCCCGTGCTCGAAAAGGACGCACTCGCTATAGTCATCAGCCAGAGCGGTGAAACCGCCGACACGCTGGCCGCCCTGCGCCTGTGCAAGGAGCGCGGTGTGCGCACCATCGGCATTGTGAACGTCGTCGGCTCCAGCATTGCCCGTGAGGCCGACGCTACAATGTACACCTGGGCCGGCCCGGAAATCTCCGTCGCTACCACAAAAGCCTACAGCACCCAGCTGGCGGCCTGCTACCTGCTGGCTACCGAGTTTGCCCGTGTGCGCGGCACGCTGGCGGACGGCCAGTATGAGCACCTCGTCACCGAGCTGGAGGCTCTGCCCGAGAAGATTGAAAAGACCCTGGCCGACAAGGAGCGTATCCAGTGGTTTGCCAGCAAGTACGCAAACGCCAAGGACGCCTTCTTCATTGGCCGCGGCCTCGACTACGCCGTCGCGCTCGAGGGCAGTTTGAAATTTAAGGAGATCAGCTACATCCACTCCGAGGCGTTCGCCGCGGGCGAGATGAAGCACGGGCCGATTTCTCTGGTCGAGAAGGGAACGCTGGTCGTCGGCATCCTGACCCAGCCGGACCTGTTTGAAAAGAGCGTTTCCAACATGGTCGAGGTCAAGAGCCGCGGTGCCTTCCTGATGGGCCTGACCACCTACGGAAATTACAGCATCGAGGACACTGCGGGCTTCACGGTCTACGTGCCCAAGACCGACCCGCACTTTGCCACGAGCCTGTCGGTCATTCCGCTGCAGCTGCTGGCCTACTACGTCAGCTGCGCCAAGGGATTGGATGTCGATAAGCCGCGCAATCTGGCCAAGAGCGTGACCGTCGAGTAAATCACTTTCGTCCGTTTTACCAAAAATTTACCACGATTTTTATACAATATTAGCCCCATTTGTCTGCCCAAAAGTAGGACAAATGGGGCCTTTTTGTGTTATAATAGCCTATATGACAATTTTGCCGGGCTGTATTGCGCCCGTTTTCAGATAGAAGAACGTATAGTAAGGATGGAATCGATGCAACAGGTCTCAAAACAACTGATAAAAGGGCTTCCGCGCCGCATCGCACTGATGCTGCTGGACTGCGGGCTCATTGTACTTTGCTACTGGCTGGCCGTCATGCTGCGCTTTGACAGCGGCGACGCCTACCGCCGCGTGGAGATACTGCGCGCTATGGCCCCGATGCTCTTATACGTCCTGCCCATTTATATGATCGTGTTCTGGTTCGGCGGACTGTATGAGATCATGTGGGAGTACGCCGGTATGCGCGACCTTGCACGCCTGACCTGCCTTTCCGGGCTGGCGACGGGCATCATCATGCTGTTCGATTTGATCTACCACAGCCGCCCGATCTCCGGCGCGGTGCTGATCTTCGGCGCGGTATTCAATACGGCGGCCATAGCGGGCGTACGGTTCCTGTGGCGGCTGGTCCTGACGATGCGCAACGCCAAGGCCAACAAGCCGGAGGACAACACGCCATTGCTCATTGTCGGCGCCGGCAACGCCGGTGCGTGGGCCGTCAACCTCTGCAAGACGAAAAATCAGAGCTTCGGCAACCCGGTCTGCATCGTTGACGACGACCTGACCAAAAAGGGCCTGCGCGTGCAGGGTGTACCGGTGCGCGGCACGATCTCCGACATACCGGAGCTGGTGCGCAAATATCATATCCTCGAGATCGTCATCGCCATCACGACGGTCAAGGGTGACCGTTTGAGCGAGATCATCAACCTCTGCAACTCCACCCACTGCCGCGTGCGGATGATCAGTGACCCGCAGGCTGTTGACGAGAACGGCAATCCTGTGGCGGCGGGCTTCCGTGAGCTGAACACGGCGGACTTCCTCTCCCGCGACGAGATCCAGCTGAACAATGCCCAGATTTCCGAGTACCTGCATGACAAGATCGTTCTCGTCACGGGCGGCGGCGGCTCCATCGGCAGCGAGCTTTGCCGTCAGATCATGCGCTACCAGCCCCGCCGTCTGCTGATTTTTGACATCTACGAGAACTGCGCCTATGAGCTGGAAACCGAGCTGAAAAACAAGTACGGCCCCGAGGCTCCTATTATCACCCTCATCGGCTCCATCCGCGATAAAGCACGTCTGGACGATGTGTTCGACACCTATCATCCGTCCGTCGTCTTTCACGCGGCGGCGCACAAGCATGTGCCGCTGATGGAGATCAGCCCCGCCGAGGCCGTCAAGAACAACGTCTTTGGCACCAAGAACCTGCTGACCTCCGCCGCCGAGCACGGCGTGGAGCGGTTTGTCCAGCTCTCTACAGACAAGGCTGTCAACCCGACGAACGTCATGGGCTGCACCAAGCGCCTGTGCGAAATGCTGATCCAGACCTTCTCCCGGGCCACGTCGATGACCTGCGTTGCGGTGCGCTTCGGCAACGTGCTGGGCAGCCATGGCAGCGTCATCCCGCTGTTTGAGGAGCAGATCAAGCGCGGCGGCCCTGTGACCATCACGCATCCCGATATTGTCCGCTACTTTATGACCATCACCGAGGCTGCGCAGCTCGTTCTGCAGGCGGGCGGTCTGGCGAAGGGCGGCAGCATCTACGTGCTGGACATGGGCGAGCCGGTTAAGATCATGGATCTGGCCAACCGCCTGATACGCTTCTACGGCTACGAGCCGGGCGTAAATATGCAGGTCAAGGTCACCGGTCTGCGCCCCGGCGAAAAGCTGTACGAGGAACTGCTCATGGACTCCGAGCAGGACAAGATGGCCAAAACCGCCCACAACAAAATCTTCATCGCGCCGCCCATGCAGATCGATCTGGAAAAATTCTACACCGACCTGCAGCGGCTCAAGGACTCTGCCCTGCACAACAGCGACGAGGTCGTCGACGTTCTGCAGGAGATGGTCCCGACCTACCACCCCAACCGCCGCGTGCGCGCTGACCACACCGTTGTGGCCGCCACCGGCAACACCGCGCTTTTCTCCCGGGAGGAGATTGCGCAGAAGCTCCGGGAGACAGAGCATCCCGCCGAGGAGGGCTGATTTATGTACGAGCGTTACGGCAAGCGCCTGCTGGACATTATCCTTTCGCTGGCAGCCACGATCATTCTTGCAATTCCGATGGGGCTGGTCGCGCTGTGGATCAAGCTCGACTCCCCGGGACCGGTCTTTTTCAAGCAGCGCCGCGTCGGCAAGGGCAAAACGCACTTTAACATCCTGAAGTTCCGCACGATGCGCGGCGACACCCCGCACGACGTTCCCACGCACCTTTTGAAAGATGCGGACAGCTACATTACCGGGAGCGGTGCCTTCCTGCGCAAGACGAGCCTGGACGAGCTGCCGCAGATCTACAACATACTGGCAGGGCAGATGAGCGTCATCGGCCCGCGCCCTGCACTGTACAACCAGTACGACCTGATCGAGGCGCGCGACAAGGTCCGCGCCAACGACATCCGTCCGGGCCTGACCGGCTTAGCGCAGGTCAACGGACGCGACGAGCTGCCGATTGACGTCAAAGCCCGCTACGACGGTGAGTACGCCGCCCATGTGACGTTCTGGAATGATGTAAAGATTTTCTTCCGCAGCATCACCTATGTGTTCCAGCGCCGCGGCGTCGTCGAGGGCGGCACCGGTGCCATGAACCAGACAAAAGAGGAAAAATCGTCAAAATGACGGACGTTGTACCTGCCGGGAAAACACCGGCAGGTACATTTTTTGTGCTGATTTGAAAAATGTACAAGAAAATCTTGCGATTTTCGTGAAAATATGTTGCAAAAGCCAAGCGGATTGTGTAAAATATACATTATGATGTTTTGGTTTTCAGGCAGATTACCAAACGGCAATTTTGCCAAACACGCATAGCCCGCACTGCACACCGGTGCAGACTGTCTAAATAACAGCTAAAAGGGGAGTCACATATTATGGCAAACAGGGTATTCCAGAACGTGGTCTACCAGATGAAGGACGCAGTGGATCGTGTCGTCGGCGTGATTGATGAGACCGGCACCGTCATTTCCTGCTCTGAGCTGGGACAGATCGGTGAGGTACGCGAGGGCGTGGCCGCTGTCCGCCAGACGGCCGGGGATGCTTTCGTGCGCGATGGGTATGCCTACCATCAGTTCTCCAACGCCAAGCACAATGATTACGCCGTCTTTGTCGAAGGCACTGACACTACCGCCGAGCAGTTCGCCGCCATGCTCTCCATCAGCCTGCAGAGCATCAAGCAGTACCACGACGAAAAATTCGACAAGACCAACTTCATCAAGAACGTAGTGCTCGACAACATCCTGCCCGGCGACATCTACGCCAAAGCGCGGGAGTTGCACTTTGTCTCCGACGTGCAGCGCGTCGTACTGCTGATCCGCGTGACCTCCGGCAATGATATTTCCGCCTACGATGTCGTCAGCGGTCTTTTCCCGGACAAACAGAAGGACTTCGTCTTTAACATCAGCGAGACCGACACCGTCCTGGTCAAGGAGATCAAGCCCGACAACAACACCCGCGATATGGAAAAGCTGGCTGCCTCCATCGTCGATACGCTGCAGGGCGACCATTACATCAAGGCCGTCGTCGGCATCGGTACGCCCATCGGCAACATCAAGGACCTGGCCTCCAGCTTTAAGGAAGCCCAGATTGCCATGGAGGTCGGCAAGGTGTTTGACACCGAGCGTCAGGTCATCAGCTATGACCATCTGGGCATTGCGCGCCTGATCTACCAGCTGCCTACGACGCTCTGCGAAGCATTCCTGCGCGAGGTGTTCAAGCAGGAAAGCATCGACTCCCTCGATGCCGAGACGCTGTTCACGATCCAGCGCTTCTTTGAGAACAACCTGAACGTCTCCGAGACGAGCCGCGGTCTGTTCGTTCACCGTAACACGCTGGTCTACCGCCTTGAGAAGATCCGCAAGCTGACCGGCCTTGACCTGCGCAACTTCGATGATGCCATCGTCTTTAAGGTGGCGCTGATGGTCAAGAAATATCTGTCCGCCAACCCGGCCAAATATTGATTTTAAAAAAACTTTCACAAATGGCGCTGCACCGCAAGGCAGCGCCATTTTCCTGCTTTTTATAGCCGCAAAGCACCTTGACCGCAGGGGTCTGACATGGTATTCTATTATATGTATGACTGTAACCATAACAGCAAAGCCAAACCACGGCAGGAGAACCCCGAATGATCGATTTTGAACATGTATATAAAACCTACGAGACCCACAACGATGAGAACGTCGCGCTGGAGGACATCAACATCCATATTGACGAGGGCGAGTTCGTCTTTATCCTCGGCCATTCCGGCGCGGGCAAATCCACGTTTTTAAAGCTCATCCAGATGGAGGAGAAGCCCACCGAGGGCAAGGTCTTTATCAATGGGCAGGATTTAACGCGCATCAAGCGCCGCAAGGTACCCTACCTGCGCCGCCAGATGGGCGTTGTGTTCCAGGACTTCCGCCTGATCCCCACCATGACCGTCTATGAGAATGTCGCCTTCGCCATGCGCGTGACGAACATCTCGACCAAAAAGATCAAGGACCGCGTACCGTTTGCACTCTCCCTTGTCGGTCTGGAGGACAAAATGGACCGCCTGCCGGATGAGCTCTCCGGCGGCGAGCAGCAGCGTGTGGCCGTTGCCCGCGCGCTGGCCCACGGCCCCAAGCTCATCATCGCGGACGAGCCCACCGGTAACATCGACCCCGAAATGTCGATGGACATCATGCAGCTGTTTGAGGCCATCAACAAGGTCAACATCACCGTCGTCGTCGTCACCCATGAGCACGAGCTCGTCCACAAGCTGGCCCGCAAGTACGGCAACCGCGTCATCACGCTGGCCAACGGCATGGTAGCCTCCGACACCGCTGACCCTGCTGCCGCGCGCCGCTACGCTGCCGCCATGGCCGAGCGCGAAGAGGATGACTACGAGTACGACGAGGACTGATTTGTAAGTAAGAGGGGACACCATGCGTTTTTCCAGTTTTATCTACTTAGTCGGCCAGGGCCTGCACAATCTGCGCGCCAACCGGCTGATGACCTTTGCCTCTATGGGCGTGCTGACCGTCTGCATGCTGCTGATCGGCGCAGCCTCGCTGCTGGGCATCAACATTGACCACATGGTCGAATACATCGGCAACCAGAACGAGACCGTCGTCTACATGGGCGGCACCGGCGAGAGCGAGGTCGCCACCGACGAGCAGATTGCCGCCGCCGACGCGGCCATCCGCAGCACGCCCCACGTTGTGAGCGTGACCTATATGTCGCCGGAGGATGTTCTGGCGACCTACAGCGATATGCTGAAGGATTACACAAACCTGCAGCAGGTCTTTGCCAATGACAACCCGTTCACTCCCAACTACCGCGTGACCGTGGACGACCCCGACAACATTGAGGAAGTCTCCGCCCAGCTCATGCAGATCGACGGCGTTTACAGCGTCAAGGCCCCGCTGGCTATGGCGGATACCTTCACGTCCCTGCAGAAGGTCATCAACTACGCCTGCTACGGCCTGGTCGCGGTGCTGGCCATCGTCTCCATCGTCGTCATCAACAACACGATCAAAATCACCGTCTTTAACCGCCGCAAGGAGATCGGCATTATGAAGCTCGTCGGCGCGACCAACGGCTTCATCCGCTTTCCGTTCTTTGTCGAGGGCGTCACCTCCGGCCTGATTTCGGCTGGCATTGCGTCCGGCATCGTCTGCGGCGCGTACTATGCGCTCTGCCGCTGGTATGCCGAGAATCCGTCCAACCTCTCGCAGATGTTCGGCGGCACGCTTGTCCCGCTGGAAAGCGTCTGGTACTACATCGTCGGCGGCTTTGTGCTGCTGGGCTTCGTGCTCTGCGGCCTCGGCACCGCCACCAGCATCCGCAAGCATCTGAATGTATAACAGGGGATAAAGGGAACGTATAAGACCATGAAGCATGTAAAACACGGCAAAAAGCTGATTTCGCTTCTGCTGAGCGTGGCTGTCGCCATGAGCATGACGCTTTCCACCGTCATGACGCCGCTGGCCGCCTCCTCCAGCGTCAGCGACCTGCGCCAGAAGCTGCAGGAACTGCAGTCTGAGCAGGAAAAGGTCAACCAGCAGCTCAAGGACGCGCAGAGCAACAAGGCCGACGCTGAGGCTCTCAAAACGCAGCTTGAGCAGCAGAAAGCACTGATTTTAAGCCAGATCAGCAACCTGTCCGAGCAGATCGGTTCTTTGGATGAGGAAATCGTCAACAAGCAGGACGAGATTGACCGGAAGCAGCAGGAGGTCGACCAGAAGCAGGCCGAATACGACCAGCGCTGGGCGGACTTTAAAGATCGTATGCGTGCGATGCAGCGTCTGAATGACGGCGGCTCCATCGCACTGTTGTCCAGTGCCACCAACCTGTATCAGCTGCTGACCTTTGCCACCACATTGGATCAGATCGTTAATAAGGACGAGGACACATGCCAACAGCTTGAAAATGAACACGCCGAGCTGGAGCAGCAGCGCGCCGAGCTGGAGCAGGCCAAGGCGGACCTGGAGGCCACGCAGGCCGATCTGGAGACCCAAAAGACCGCGCTGGACGGCAAGACGAATGAACTTGCCCAGAATATCTCCCAGACCGACGCCAACATTTCCGCAGCGGATGCCGAGATCGAGGCCAACAAGGCGGCCCTGATCGAAGCCAACAAGGCCGTGGATAAGGCTGCTGCCGAGCTGGACGCCGCGCTGAACGCCGCCAACCAGGCTTACGGCAATGCGTCCATCCAGTGCTCGCTGGACTTTGGCCGCCCGCTGGCCACCTATAAGTACGTCTCCTGCTACTTCGGCGGCAACGGCCACCGCGGCACCGATTACGCCGCACCGGGTGGCACCGAAATCTACGCCGTCTCCGGCGGTGTTGTCACCGCTGCGGCCTACCACTGGAGCTGGGGCTACTACGTGCAGGTCTACCACGGCAAGGATGACAACGGCAATACTTATTCGACGCTGTACGCCCACATGAACAGCGCGCCCGTTGTCAGCGTGGGGCAGCCCGTGGAAAAGGGCAAGGTCCTTGGTTATGTCGGCTCCACCGGCAACTCCACAGGCAACCATCTGCACCTGGAAATGAAGGTCAACAACGTCCTGGTCAATGTCATGAACTACCTCTCATAACGAAAGGGGAATCTGTATGAAGCCGCAGAAGCACAAAACCTCCGTGCGTATTTTCTGCCTTGTAGTCGCCGTTCTGATGATACTCAGCCTTTTGTCTACGGTATTTTTCTCACTAGCCTACGGGGCATAACGCAAACACAGTAAGGAGCCATCAGACCCATGAGCAAAAAAATCAGTCTTGGCGTGGCGGCCACCATTGCCATCATTGCAATGGCCGTCACCTTCTCGCTGACCATGGTCGTGTCCATGAAGATGTTCAACACCACAGTGTCCAGCGTCAAAAACAAGGAGCGCCAGTACAACAAGCTGTCCGAAATTGATCGTTTTGTCCGCGCTGGGGAGTATTTCACCATCGACGAGGACACCTTGAATGACCGCTTGGCTGCGGGCTACATGAACGGCATCAACGACAAGTACGCCGTCTACTACACCGCCAAAGAATACAGCGAGAAGCAGTCTGTGGAGAAGGGCACGCTGACCGGCATCGGCGTCGCTGTCGTCAATGACACATCCTCCGGCTACGCCCGCATCATCCGCCTGTATGACAACTCGCCCGCCGCAGAGGCCGGGATGCAGGTCGGCGGCTTCATCACCGCTATCAACGATGAGTCGACGCGCAACATCACCTCCACCGCGCGCCTGACATCCAAGCTGCTGGGTGAGGAGGGTACGACCACCACGATCACCTACCTGACGCCGGACCGCCAGGAGCAGCAGCTGAATCTTGTCCACTCCAACTACAAAACACCCTCCATCTACACCCGTCAGATGGTCGCGGACACCTGCGGGTACATCCGCATTGACGCCTTCACCTCCGGCACGGCCAGCGAGTTCAAGGCTGCTGTGGATGAGCTGCTGCAGCAGGGAGCGAACTGCCTTGTCTTTGACCTGCGCGACAACACCGGCGAGAACCTGAATGCCGCCCTTGTGGCCGCGGATTACTGTGTGCCCTCCGGTGAGATCGCCAAGCAGCAGGACAGGGACGGCAATGTGACCGTGCTGCGTATGTCCGATGAGACCGAGATTAACGTTCCGATCGTCTGCCTTGTCAACGGCTCCACCGCGGGCAGCGCCGAGCTGTTCGCCAATGCCCTGCGCAAGATGGCCGGTGCGACGCTCGTCGGCACCAAAACTGCGGGTAAGGGCGTCGTTCTGAGCGACGCCCAGAGCTTCTCCGACGGCTCCGCCGCTTACATCACGGTGGGCCTGCTGCTCGATAACGAGGATCAGACCTGGAATGAGGAGGGCCTGCGCCCCGACATTGACGCCGCGCTCTCCGTTGACGAGCAGAACGCCTACTACGATTACACACTTGATACTGACCCGCAGATCAGCAAGGCCGTCAACGCGGCCACGGCACTGGCCGGGCAGAACTGATTTTTATTGACTCGGAAAGGACGTCCGCCGTGCCCACATTGACTGACCTGTCCACCATCCGTGACCTCTGCGCACGGTATGACTTTGCCCTGTCCAAGGGCTTCGGCCAGAATTTCATCATCAACCCCGGCATCTGCCCCCGCATTGCGGAGGCCGCCGGTATCGGCCCCGGCTGGGGCGCACTTGAGGTCGGCCCCGGCATCGGTGTGCTGACCGAGCAGCTTTGCAAGCGTGCGGACAATGTCGTCTCCATCGAGGTCGACAAGCGTCTGCCGCCGCTGCTGGAAGAGACGATGGCCGACTACGACAACTTCAAGCTCGTCCTGAACGACGTGCTGAAGGTCGATCTGAAGGCTCTGCTGGCCGAGGAGTTCGGCGGCAAGCCCGTCGCCGTCTGTGCCAACCTGCCGTACTACATCACCAGCCCGATTCTGATGCGCCTGCTGGAGGAAAAGCTGCCTATTCGGAACATCACCGTAATGGTGCAGAAGGAGGCCGCACAGCGCCTCTGCGCCGCCCCCGGTACGCGGGATGCGGGTGCAATCAGCTACGCCGTGGCCTATTACGCCGAGCCGAAGCTGTTGTTCAGCGTCCAGCCCGGCAGCTTTTACCCCGCCCCTAAGGTGACAAGCGCCGTCATCCGCCTGGATGTGAGGGAGAAGCCCGCCGTAACCGTGCCGAACGGCGACGAAGCCGCCTTCTTCGCGCTGATTCGCGCCGCCTTCTCCCAGCGCCGCAAGACCGCCGCCAACGCCATCGCCAACGGCCTGCACCTGCCCAAGGCGCAGGTCATCTCCGCCCTGCAGGCCGCCGGTCTTGATGAGCGTTCCCGCCCCGAGCAGCTGACACTGGAGAATTACTGCGCTCTGCAGACGGCACTGGCAAACACTTAAAACAGCAAAGCAAAACGCCCGGTAAGCATCACGCCTACCGGGCGTTTTTCAGGAGTATATACAGTAGGGTGCAATAAGGAAAAGCTTCTCTAAATATTCCTCAAGAACAATCCATCAGCTTTATGTACAGAAGCATTCCTGAGTTCAACCCTGACTCCGCGTTATGCGATTCTACTGCGTTTACAACTTGTTTACGACCTGTTTTTTACTGTTTAGGACGCAAAAAGACATACAAAATCAAGAAAAAAGCGCGTAGCAAAGTGGATTTGCTAACGCGCTTTTTTAAGTGGAGCTAGTAACAGGAATCGAACCTGCAACCTGCTGATTACAAATTGCTAATTCTTGGCGTTGCATCGTTAAATATCGTGTAATATTGTGCGATGATTCGCATATGTGCTTGTTGTGTCTTTTGGTGATTTTTAGTGGTTTTCGATGCAATTATGCCCAAATTATGCCCATTTCAGCAGTCCCATAAATGGGAAAAGCGCCCCGCTAAGGGCGCTCTGCCTGTTATGGGTTCTTCCCGCCGGGGGTGTTGGCGCACGGGGTCAATTTTTCGGGGCGTAACCCTCACGCTGCTGGTTGGCTTTCTCTGCCTTTTCCCACGCTTCGCCTTCTGTTCCTTTTTCGTGCAGATAGTAGCTCATATCGTCGTTGAAATCATAAAAAGACTGGTTCAGTACGTCCATATGGTCAATGACGCTAAAAAGCGCGTCCAGTTCGCTATTATTGGCAATCGTGCTGCTGCATTCCGTGTACCACGAAAAGAGAAAATGCGCGTTTTTCAATGCGCAAGCAAACCGCGTTTGCAGGTCGCACAACTCGCCCCACAGCATCGTTATTTCTTTAAGGTCGTTTTTCTGGTCGTCCATTTTCTGGTCGTTCATTTCAATTCTCCTAACGCCCGTATAGCCGGATAGCGCAGCCTTGTCGGTTAATCTTCCTGTGTCTTTTTCTCTCGCGCTTCATCACAAAGATACTCACTCAATATTGTAGCTTCCATCATTGCTGCATCTGTTGCAGCTTCAATCATTGCCGCAACTTCCCATGCGTCATACTTCCCGATTTGCTCCTTGTTGGAGTATACAAGCTCGTGTGCAAGTGCGTTTGCCGCTGCTGCTAACCAATAGGCCTTCTCGCACCGGTCACCGGCTTTCACGGTGTTTGTTGTTTTCAATAATGTATCTTTATCCATTGTGCATACCTCGCAAACGCCCGTATAGCCGTTAGCACAGCCGTATGCGTTTTAATCCTCGTTGGTTTGTCCGTTCATAATTGCGGCCACTTCGTTTTGCACGGCCTCCGCTGTTGCGGTAATGGCATATCCAACAGTTGCTTCGTCATAGCCGCGCAGTATCTCGCGGTTATGTACTGCATTCCCAAGAACCTCGATTGCGCCAACTAGGAAACTAATCCGTTCCATGCGCACCAAGAAAGATTCTGTGGTCGAGTAAGCAATTTCTGTTTCGTTCGACATAGTAACCTCCATGTTGTTAAGCGATAGAAAAGCGGCGGCTTGTGGTTGTTCTGGTGAACCGTGCGGCCAGCTCCGGCGCAACGGCTTTCAGACCTTTGCTGTCCAACCGGGAAGTAGTCACAACCGCGTAGCGCACCTTGTGCGTTCCTGCATCCATTTCGGAAACATCCCGGCGGGTCATTTCTTCGGTGATTTGGCGCTTCAGCTCGTCCATCTCGGCCTGTGCGGCTTCAATAAGCTGCTGGGCTTCCTTGTACTGTTCAACGAGGGATAAAATTTCGGTGCTGCTCATTATGTACACTCCTTTGCATTTGCGGGCAAGCTGTGCTATAATGGGCTTGCCCTATTGTGTGGGGTGCGTCTCGCGTTTGCTTTGGTCGGCTGGTGCGGGGCGCTTTCTTTTTGTCTTGAGGTCTCAGGCGACCAGTGCCCGATGCAATTCCGGGACGGCCCCCGGCACAGTATGCAGTCTGTTTTTTGGTGCTTATCGGTGTTCCCCTGAGGTTTTCACCGTGCCTTTTCCCTTTCGACAATAACATTATATATCATTGTACAATGATTGTAAATAGGCATATTGTACAATGATTTTATAAAATTTGTGGCTATTTTTATACTTGTACAATGATAGAAAACGTGCTAAAATTTATGTATACTGATAAAGTGTATATCTTGAAAAGGCGGTGCTATGTATGGCAAGTTCACACACAAAGGCAGTTAATAAGTACAATTCCGCAAACTATGATTCCCTGCGTATTATTGTTCCAAAAGGACAAAAGGACAAAATAAAAGCCCACGCCGAAAAGCGCGGGGAAAGTATCAACGGTTTTGTTGGTCGTGCAATCAGCGAAACAATGCAGCGTGACGCACTGGAGTTGCCCGGCGCAGGTCAGACAGACCCAGACACGGAAAGTAAGCGGGCGGCACTTTTGGAAAAGCTGCAAGGCGTATCCGCCGGGGATGAGGGCAAATAACAAAGCGATGCGCTGTAAAGCCCCTGCAAGGCTCTGTAACGCGTTCTGCATTTCATACGGCAAACTATATTAAGCAGACTTACAACGCCAAAACGGGCGCGTTTTTCGCGCTGTGGCGTTGCGATACTCAAATAGGCACAGAAAATCCCCCGGCGGATTAAACTGCCGGGGTAAATTAGTTTAATGACACGATACGCGCACGTTAAAAATTTTCAATGACGTTCGCGGTCAGTTTTTACCCACTTTCTTGTGTTTTATAAATCGTCGATGATAATCGCGCCGTATTTGTTTTTCAGCGCTTCAACGGTTTTCACGGTATCGCCGTTTGGCAGTCTGTAACCGCCGGAGATGACTTCAAGTATGATGACGCTGTCGCCCTGCATTACGGCAGCTTCCAACGCCCGCAGCCGCGTTAATATATCGCATTTCACGAATTGCCTTTCCTCCTTTCTTCCAGCGCCCGCAAGCGCTGTTCAAAATCGTTGGCTTCTACCAGCCGCAAGCCGTATTCCAGCACAGCGCGGGCCGCCGCAATATGCTGCTGCGGCTGCTGCTGGTCATCGTCTATAATGCCGCGCAGGCGGTCAATGGCGGGCGGCATAGCCGCTTTTGCATTGTCTGTGGCCGTTTCCAGCATTTCAGCGCAGCGCCGCTCGTACTCTGCCATAAAGGCGGGGTCTTGCCTGTAGCGGCGGATCGTGCTCTCATCCAGCCCGGCAGCGCGGGCAGCTGCTTTTACTGTAGGGCACGTTAGCAGCGCTGCCAGGGCCTTTTGCTGTCTCGGTGTAATCTTTTACACCCCCTCTCTTAAATGTTCATTTTTGAGCGTTTTTTCACGCTTTGCGGCAATTTTATTCAGTTCTATCGTTTCCAGCCGTTCAGTAACACGCTCCTGCACACTGCTGCCGGTCTCTTGCCATGTCAGGTAGCCGGTTCCATGCCAGGCACGGTTTTCAAGTTCCCTGTCATGCCAGCGGCGTAGTTTCGGGTCGCTGCGCAGCTTTCGAAGTGCGCGGGTTTCTATAGTGCGCACCTGCGCCGGGGTTATGCCCATCTTTTCGCCAGTGGCCGCCATCGACAGCCCATCAAAGAACCTGTGCCGCATTACAGCGCTTTCTATGGTGCCGCAACGGTCTAAGGCATCACCCAGCACGGCGCGGGTTTGGGCGCTGGATATGCGCTCCTCTGCCGCTGTAAACGCCTGTTCTGCTGCCGGGTCTGGTTGAACCTCGCCCAGCGTGGGGCCGTCTGCATTTTCGCTGTCAATGGGCAAGTCCAGGCTGAAACAATGGTTTAACGGGTCGGCGCTGGTCGTGTGGTTCTTGCCGTCCTCATCAACAAATTTTCGCCGGTGGCCGTTGGATAAGGCAAGCTGTATCTGCCGCTGCATGGCTTGGGCAAGCCACGTAGAGAACGCGCCAGCCGCCGGGTCGTAGGTCCGGGCGGCGTACTGGACGGCGAAAAAACCTTCCTGTTCAAAGTCATCTGCCGTCACGCCGTGCTGATCTGCAAGGCTTTTGTGATGGGGATACCATTTCCAGAACATTGAGCGGATAAGCCCCCTGTTTGTCTCCCACAGCTGGCCCAGCGCGTAGCTGTTGCCAGTGGCCGCCAGTGTTGCAAGGGCTGCGTTTGTGGCCTGCTGTTCTGCTGCTGACATTTTATCCTCCATCACTTAATGAACACGCCCGGTAAAATCTGGCCTATTAGTCAAGTAACACTTTTTGAGCTATACCGTTTAACGCTGGGCCAGCTGCCGCGCAAGGGAGCTTTTGCGGGTCAAGGGGCTGCTGTTTCTGCCAACCTGCGTAGAATTTCTCAAAATCGCGACGGCGGATAGACTTTCCCGATGCTGTCTCCGCGTCCAAGTCGACGAGGGCTTGTAGGCTGCCGAAATACTCTTGCACGGCAGGCGGGAGTTCATCGAACAGCCTCTTGTTTGCATCGCGTGCCGCCTGCCCCTGTGTTCTGCCGTCGGGAAGATGCCCGGTGAAGCTGTACAGGCCTTTGTTTTCGTTGGCCTTGTGCGCTCTTTCGCAAACCAACTGCCAGAGGTCAGCGGCCTTTGGCTCGCTCTCTATCTGCATAGCACGCAGTTGATCATATAGATCGGCAATCAATACCGGGAAATGGCATACTCGCAAGGCCCTACGAAATGCGAGCTTTCCCGCTGCTGACGGTACATCCGAAAGCGCATCGGCCCACGTTGCGATAAGTAGGTCAGCTTCCTTATCTGTCAGTGGTTTTGCAACGTTACGGTAAAGAACCATATTTTGACGAATCATTGTCTGAATTTCCTGTACAGTCATAAAAAAGCATCCTCCAAATTCGAGAAATTACCACTCGCAAGCCGTTCTGCGGCGCGGGAAATCGTATCGGTTGCGGGTTCTGCTGCCACCTGCTTTGTCTGTGGGTGACTATATTGCCCGGCACGGCGTATCCAGTTCCGTGCCGCTGCCTGCCAATTTTTCATGGTGGCTCTGCCGCCGACTTTCCAGCCGTTGGCCGCATAGTAATCGAGGAATGATTTTGCTTCTGCCGCTGACGAACCTTGTTCGTCAAAGTAATTAATAGCCTCGTCCTCAGACGGTGGTGTGAAACGCGGGCGGGGCGGCTTGTCCGCGATCTCTTTTCTAGGTTCTGTTCCGTTGGGTTCTGTTAAGTTAAGTTGTGGTTCCATTTGGTTGCCAGATGGTTGCAAAGCGGTTGACACACTGGATACCAACTCATACCGGCCAAATTTGTTTACCTCGATTGCAGCCTTTTCTGCTTGATAAATCGTAGGGCGGTATCTATCGTTTCGTAGTGTGTTGTTCGCATTCCAGTCTCGGATAACCACAACACCACTATCAAACGGAATGATAAAGCCTTTCGCCACAAGCAACTTTAAATCATCCGTATTGCATCCAACAGACTTTGCAATTTTTCTCGGACTTGAAACGAAACCGTCATCGTCGCCGTGCATGCCCAGATGAAAGTATAAAACCTGTGCGCTGACGGACATCTCCGTAAAATTGTCGGTATCGACCACATCAAGACTGAACATTCTACGGCGTGCCATCACTGCACCCCCTCATTATCAAAACCCATCTGCCCCAGCGGGATGCCTAGCTTGCGGGCGACAGGCGCAATGGCGGCGAAACCATGCTTGCATCGAGCAGCTTGGACATGGTAAAAGGCCAACATCTCCTTTTGGGCGGTCTCTGGGTCATCGCTCGGCAGGAAGTACCCACCATAACCGCCGGGGCTATAGACGATAATCTCGCCCTGCTCTCGCGCCAGCATGATTTGACGGCGCAGTCCGCGCGGAGTTGTCCCCATCGCAGCAGCCAGTACATCGGCGCGGATTGCGTTTTCACGCCCGTGTTTCAAGAAATCGATAATAGTCATTGAAATTTACCTCCAAATCTGATAGACTGAAGGCGGGAAAATAGCTTTGCGCTGCATTGTTTCCCACCTTTGCCGTCTGGCGTGCTGCAACACGCTGGGCGGCTTTTTCTGTTCATATCCCCACCCGGCGGATACCGGGCTGTTGCGTCGACTCTGCGTCGCCCTGCATCCATGCAGCAAGGCTTGATAAATTCACAAGAACCTTGCGTCCGCATCGGACGCTGCGCACCTGCCCCGTTTTGCAGAGCTGCCGGACGCGGTAAGCAGGAACACCTGATTCAGCAGCAGCCTGTGCAATGGTTCCCACGCGGGGAAATTCAACGCTCAACATGTTCGTTTACCTCCTTTCCTGCTGTCTGCTCCTGCGCCATGCGCTCGGCACGTCGCTCCCACTGATTGACGGCATACTGTTTGCACCGTTCGCGGTTTTTACTGCGCCATTCGCGCATATACGCTGCGCGGGCTTTCTTGGCTGCTTCGGTCATAAAATTACCTCCTTGACACGTTCTAAGCAACAGACTATAATATAAATGTAAACGATAACAAACACAGAACAATTATCGTTAGTAGTATCATAGCAGAAAAATATGGTTATGTCACAGAAGTACGCAATTTTGTATTTGTACAGTAAAAACAAAATAATAAATATTGCGTATGGTATTTTTGAAGGAGAAGCAATGCGAAAGAAAGTATCTAAGGACTATATAAACGATGTGGAAAACTTCGATAAACTGCCTGTCTATAGTAAACGCATTCGCTATTATCTTGATGAAAAACACATTACTGCGAAAGAACTGAACCAAAAAGCGGGATTTTCATCACCAAACGTTGTTCCGAGTCTTATAAAAGGTGAACGCGAATTATCGCTTGACGCAGCAAAAAAGCTATGCTCGGTTATGAATGTTTCGCTCGACTACCTTACAGGACTTACGGATGTTAAGACTACAGATGTAAAAATCGTAGATATGTGCAAGGCTACTGGATTAACCGAGAAAGCGATTAAGGCAATTCTCGATGGAAACAACTCGAAAATGGCTATTGGATACGAAGAAAAATTTCTTCAATGGTTAAACAGACGGGCCCTTAGCGATTTTATTGTTGCAAACTATGGATTATCTCAAAGCAGCGTTTTCCGGCATATTTCAGAGGCATATCAACATAGTGGAGAGGCTTGTAATATCCTACTAAGGGCAATCGGCGCGGGAGGTTATCAAAATTCACTTGCCCGAGAGGAATCTCTCACTGAGAAACAACGATATGACATATCGATATATTTTGCTCAAAAGATGTTTGCTGAGTGGTTAGATGCTTTTTGTAAAAAAACAAATGGGAGTGCAAATTTCAATAACTTATGGGAAAAGTCGGTCGATGAAACTACTAGAGAATGGAACGCATTAAGTGAGAAAGAGCGCCAAGAAAGATTTTGCAAATGGTTAAGTGGGTTAAAAGAATGCGAGGCAAATATAGATGGCAAGCATAACAAAACGAACAAATAAAGACGGCTCCGCGTCCTACCGCGTCAAGGTATCCGCCGGGGTTGGCTCTGATGGGCGGTATGTCTATCGCTCGACTACGTTCACGCCACCGCCAAAGATGACAGCACGGCAGGAGGCAAAGGCCGTGCAGGAGTTCGCGGATGACTTTGAACGACGTGTTCAAGATGGTCTTTTTACCGCTAACGATTTAACGGTAGATGGTCTTGCTGAACGCTGGATGAAAAGCTACTGCGAAACGCAGCTTAAACCACATACCATAGAGGACTACAAAAAGCTGATGCCGCGCGTTTCCGCTGCAATCGGACATATCAAGCTGTCAAAGCTCAAACCCGGGCACATTCAAGAATTTTACGCACAGCTTGCACAGTCTGGGATTCGGGAAGATGGAAAATACAAGGCAAAAGCTGCTTTTATTGAGGCGTTTCCGAAAGGAAAACGACTTCCTGTCATGCAAGCGGCAGGTGTCACACAGCACACTTTTACTTCAGCAATGGCAGGGCGTAATGTTTCTAAGCGCTCAGCTGAAAAAATAACTACTGCCGCTGGATGGGCTTTCACAAAAGCATTTGCTTGTTCTAGCGCGGACACTTTGAGCGCCAACAGTCAGCGGCATTACCATTTAATGCTGTCGTCCATGTTCAACACCGCCGTTCGTTGGCAACTGATGGACAGCAATCCATGCGAGCGCGTCACGCCGCCAAAGCTGGACGAAATCGACGTTGAATTTTTGGATGAAGGTCAGATTGCCTCTTTGCTGGAAGCCTTACCAGACGCGCCAACACAGCTTTCTGTGGTCGTGCAGCTTGCTTTGTTCACAGGAGCCCGCAGGGGCGAAATCTGCGGCCTGCGTTGGGCAGACATCGACCTTGACGCGGGTGTAATGGCTGTAAACCGAAATCTGTCGTTCATTGCGCACAAAGGCCCTGTATTTGATTTGCCGAAAACAAAAAAGAGCCGCCGCTGCATAAAATTGAGCGACGACTGTATAGCATTATTGAAAGACTATAAGCAATGGCAGACGCGGGAGCGTCTGAAAGTTGGTACATACTGGCAGCGGGAAGTTACTATAGAAGGCGGCAAGCGCGTCAGAAATGACCTGTTGTTTACCAAACCGGACGGCAAGCCGTTTGACCCTAACAAGGTTTCTTCGTGGTTCCCGGTGTTTTTGCGGGAGCATGGTCTGCCACCCTGCCGCTTCCATAGTCTGCGCCACTCCAATGCAGCGCTGTTGATTGCGGCCCATGTTCCTGCAACGACGGTTGCGGGGCGTCTGGGTCATGCGCAGGTATCGACGACGACAAACATCTATGCGGCTATGATTCGCTCGTCTGATGCAGCGGCAGCGGATGCGTTGGGGAGTGTCTTTGAAAGAATCAGACAGCGGCAGGAAATAGGCTGAAAACTCGGTTTCAAAAAGATTTATGCCCAAATTATGACCATTCGCGTCAAAATAAGCTTGAATATAGGCAAAAAAGAAGCCACGATGTAGCGCTTTTATAACGCTACATCGTGGCTTTTCTCGTGGAGCTAGTAACAGGAATCGAACCTGCAACCTGCTGATTACAAATCAGCTGCTCTGCCAATTGTGCTATACTAGCGGGAACTCTAATATAATATCACAATCGGCAGGGGTTTGTCAAGGGTTACAGCAGCTCCACGCCCGAATTCCTGCATGCCTGTACCGTAGCGTCATCCCACAGGCTGACCTGTACCTCGCCGACATGGGCCTTGCCCAGCAGCAGCATGCACAGGCGGCTCTGGCCAATGCCGCCGCCTATTGTCAGGGGCAGGGTGCCATCCAGCAGCAGTTTGTGGAAGGGCAGCTCCGCGCGCTGCGGGCAGCCTGCGGCGTCCAGCTGGCGGCGCAGGGCGTCGGCGTCAACGCGGATACCCATACTGGACAGCTCCAGTGCGCAGTCCAGCGGCTTGTGCCAGAACAGGATGTCGCAGTTCAGCGTCCAGTCATCATAGTCGGGTGCGCGCCCGTCGTGGGGCTGGCCGCTCTTGAGCCTGCCGCCGATCTGCATGATGCAGACGGTTCCATGCTCTTTGGCAAAGGCATTCTCGCGCTGCTTCGGCGTGAAGTCCGGGTACCTGTCCTCGAGCTCCTGCGTCGTGATAAATGCCACCTCGCGGCCCAGGTGGATGTTGTTTTTCAGCTCGGGGAACTTCCAGCGCAGCTCGTCAGACGTTGCGCAGACAGCGTCCACGATGTCCCGCACGGTCTCCTGCAGAAATTCCAGCGTGCGCTGGTCGGCAGTGATAACGCGCTCCCAGTCCCACTGGTCCACGTAGATGCTGTGCAGGTTGTCCAGCTCCTCGTCGCGGCGGACAGCGTTCATATCGGTCACAATGCCCTGACCGGGGCGGAAGCCGTACTTGTACAGGGCGTAGCGCTTCCACTTAGCCAAACTGTGGACGACCTCTGCCTGCTTGTTCAGGCTGGGCACATCGAACGAAACAGGGCGCTCGACGCCGTTCAGGTCATCGTTCAGGCCGCTGCCCTGCATGACAAACAGGGGAGCCGTGACGCGCTTGAGGTGCAGCGCCATGCAGAGCTTCTCCTGAAAGATCGTCTTGATGAGGCCGATGGCCTTCTGGGTGTCATACAAACCCAGAAGGCTTTGGTATCCTTCCGGAATGGTAATGTGACTCATAATACATCCTCCTATTTCTTTCCCGGTGTATGGTTTTATGCCTTGGCGAACTGGCTCTCGTACAGCTGCTTGTAGAAGCCGCCCTGCGCCAGCAGTTCTTCGTGGGTTCCGCGCTCAATGATGTTTCCGGCCTTCATGACCAGGATCTGGTCAGCGTTCTTGATGGTAGACAGGCGATGGGCCACGATAAAGCTCGTGCGGCCCTTCATCAGCTCCTCAAAGGCATCCTGCACCAGCACCTCGGTACGGGTGTCGATGCTGGACGTTGCCTCATCCAGAATCAAAATCGGCGGGCGTCGCAGCATGACACGGGCAATGCAGAGCAGCTGCCGCTGGCCCTGGCTGATGTTGCCGCCGTCCTCGGCTACCTGCGTGTCGTACCCGTTGGGCAGGCGGCAGATAAAGCTATGGGCGTGCGCCTTCTTGGCCGCGGCGATGATCTCCTCGCGGGTCGCATCCGGCTTGCCGTAGGCGATATTCTCCGCAATCGTACCGGCCTTCAACCAGGTCTCCTGCAGCACCATGCCAAGGTTGCCGCGCAGGCTGTCGCGGGTCACATTGTCGATGGAATATCCGTCGACGCGCAGCGTACCGCCGTTGATCTCATAAAACCGCATCAGCAGATTGACCAGTGTCGTCTTGCCGCAGCCCGTTGGGCCGACCAGTGCAATGCGCTGACCCGGCGCAACCTTCAGGTTCATATCCTCGATCAGCGGCACATCGTCCAAATAGCGGAACCTGACGTGGTCAAACTCCACGCTGCCCGCGCCGTGGGGCAGGGCAACAGCATCCGGGCCATCGGGCACGATGGGCGTCTCGTCGATCAGATCAAACACGCGCTGCGCACAAGCCAGCGCGTTCTGCAGTTCGGTCATAACGTCCGAAATGTCATTGAACGGCTTCGTGTACTGGTTGGCGTAGTTCAGAAAGACCGACAGTTGGCCCACCGTGATGCCGCCAGCAATGGCGACGAACGCACCCAGCACGCCGACGGCGGCGTAGACCAGCGCATTCACAAAGCGGGTGCAGGGGTTCGTGGTAGAGGAGAAGAACGTCGCCTTGACGCCGCACTTCTGCAAATCGAGATTGATCTTGTCGAAGCGTTCCTCGGCGCGGCGCTCATAGCCGAACGCGCGGACAAGATGCTCGTTGCCGACCAGTTCTTCGACCAGACTCGTCATTTCGGCGCGGGTCTCGCTCTGCACCTTGAACATAGAATAGGTGTGGGTGGCAATGAACCGCGCGACGAAAATCGACAGCGGCGTCAACGCCACAACGACCAGCGCAATGCGCCAGTCGATGAACAGCATGACTCCCAGCGTGCCCAAAATCGTCAGTAAGCCGGTAAACAGCTGGGTAAAGCCCATCAGCAGACCGTCGCTGAACTGCTCCACGTCGGTGGTAATGCGGCTGATAGCATCACCAGGGCGGTGGGCGTCCATATATTTGAGCGGCAGAATCTCCAGCTGGCCAAACGCACGGACACGCATATCACGCACGACCTGAAAGGTAATGCGGTTATTGACGACATTCATCAGCCACTGGGCCAGCGCTGTGCAGGCAATCGTGGCAGCCATCGCTATCGCAATTTTGCCAAGGCCTGCAAAATCAACCTGACCGGGTCCCAGGATCATATCCACGGCCTTGCCGGACAGTACCGGGGCCAGCAGAGTCGTGACCACTGTGATCAGCGCAAAAGTCAGCGTCAGGATGACCATGCCGGTGTAGGGGCGAATCAGCTTCAGGACGCGATGGATCGTATTCTGGTCCAGCTTTTGCTTTGTCTTGCTCATAGCGTCTTTGCCACCTCCTCCTTGCTCAACTGGCTCAGGCAGATTTCCTTATAGACCTCGCAGCTGCGCAGCAGCTCGGCATGGGGCGCGTCGCCAACCAGCTTACCGTCATCCAGCACCAGAATGTGGTCGGCGCGCTGCACGCTGGCCGCGCGCTGGGAGACGATAAACACGGTCATGCCGTGCGTTTCCTCTTTGATTGCCTTGCGCAGGGCTGCGTCCGTTGCAAAATCCAGCGCCGAGGCACTGTCATCCAGAATCAGGATCTTCGGCTTTGGTACCAGCGCGCGGGCAATCGTCAGGCGCTGGCGCTGGCCGCCGGAGAAGTTGCGGCCCGCGGTCTCCACCGGCGCATCCAGCATGCCGGGTTTGCCGCGGACAAACTCCGCCGCCTGGGCTATCTCCAGCGCCTGCCAGATTTCCTCGTCGGAAGCTCCGGGGGCGGCCCACTGCATATTGTCGCGGATCGTACCTGTAAACAGCACGGCCTGCTGGGGCACGACGCCCACCAGCCTGCGCAGCTGTGCAAAGCTGTACTGCTTTACATCATGGCCGAACAGCGCAACGCCGCCGTTGTCGGCATCGTAGAAGCGGCAGATCAGGTCGATCAGCGTCGATTTGCCGCTGCCCGTACCGCCGATGACGCCGATGGTCTCACCGGGCCTGGCCGTGAACGTGATGTCCGTCAGGCTCGGTGCGCCGGCATCCTTGTAGGTGAAGGTGACGTGCTCAAACTTAGCCGCCTCGGCAGCGTCGTTCACCGCAAGCTCTGCCGTGCCGGGATCCTGCATCGTCGTGTGGGTGTTCAGAATCTCATTGACGCGCATGCCGCTGGCCAGTGCGCGGGTGACCGAAACGACCAGATCCGCCAGACGCAGCAGGCTCAGCAGAATCTGGCTCATATAGTTGATAAGGGCAATGACCTCGCCCTGCGTCAGCTTACCGGCATCGACCTCCACACCGCCGCGCAGCAGCAGCGCCACAACGGCCAGGTTGACGACGAGATAGGTCAGTGGGTTCATCAGCGCCGAAATACGGCCTGCCGCAAATTGCAGCTTTTTCAGGTGGTCATTTGTCTCCACAAAAGCGGCCAGCTCGTCCGCCTGGCGGGCAAAGGCACGCACCACGCGCGCGCCGACATAGTTTTCGCGCGTCAGCAGCGTCACACGGTCCAAGCCGTTCTGGGCCTCATGGTAGATGGGCACGGTCACGCGCATGATGGCCCATATAATAAGCGACACCATGATCGTAACGCCGATGAAAAGCAGCGTCAGCTTCGGACTGATGGAGAACGCCATAATAAGCGCGCCGATCACGATGAACGGCGAGCGCAGCAGCAGACGCAGCGTCAGGTTGACGCCGTTCTGTACCTGATTGATGTCGCTCGTCATGCGGGTGACAAGCGTCGGGGTGCCGATGCCGTCCAGCTCGCTGTAGCTCAGCGTGCCAATATGGCGGAACAGGTCCTTGCGCAATGCCGTGCCAAAGCCCAGCGCCGCCTTTGCGGAGAACCACTGTGCCGTCAGGCTGCTGGCCAAGCCGATAGCAGCCAGCAAGACCAGCAGGCCGCAACGCGTCCAGATGAAGGCTGCATCCTCGTTTTTGATGCCCGTGTCGATGATGCTGGCAATGACCAGCGGCACAAACAATTCAAAACAGGCTTCCAGCATCTTGAAAAGCGGCGCTAACAGGGCTTGCTTCTCATAGCCCTTGATGTAGCGCATCAATTTGTGCATTGAAAACCACCTCATACGTAATAATAAAAACAATCAGTTTATTATACCACGGTTTTCTCAATTTGTCTTGCAGAATCCCCCAGATTTCGATGATTATTTATTGGCCCGGCGTCTATACTTTCAATGGGTACTTTTCAGAGGAGGATTTGCAGATGTTCTGGGTCTACAGATATAAAGGTTTTTCCTTCACGGCGGCACGTACCGTGCACACGGCGCTGGTGCTGGCGGGACAGCAGGGGTGCAGTCAGGCGGATACCGGCCATTTGCTGCTGGCGCTGGTGCAGACAGCACAGGGGACAGCGGCGGATTTTCTGCGCCGCAAGCGGGTGACATCCACCGCCCTGGCCGAGCATACCGCCGCCCACGCGCTGGGCCGTCCGCGCCGCCTGCACAGCCGGGACCTTGCCCCCGAGCTGAGCAAGGCCATGGAGTTTGCCGTGCTGGGTGCTCACGCGGCCAGTGCCGCCAGGGCGGAGAACGAGCACCTGCTCTGCGCCATCCTCGAGGATTCGTCCTGCACGGCCAGCCGGTGGCTGGCCGCTCTGGGCATCGAGCTGCCGCAGGCCGCGCGGGAATGCCGCCAGCTTTCCGGTCAGCTTGTGCTGCCCGCCCAGCCGCGGATGGCTGCCTCCCGCACAGGCCGCCCCAGCGATAAATATGGCCGCGACCTAACGCGCCTCGCACAGGAGGGGCGGCTCGACCCGGTGCTCTGCCGTGATGCCGAGCTGGATCGCATGATTGAAATTCTCTGCCGCCGCCAGAAAAACAACCCCTGTCTCCTGGGTGAGCCGGGTGTCGGCAAGTCTGCGCTGGCGGAGGCACTGGCGCAGCGGATCGCTGCGGGGCAGATCACCCCGGCACTGCGCGGCAAGCGGGTGCTGGCACTGGACATGGCGTCGATGGTCGCAGGCACCAAATACCGCGGCGACTTTGAGGAGCGGTTCAAGAACCTGTTGGAAGAACTGTACCGTGACCGCTCAACGATTTTGTTTATCGATGAAATCCACATCATTGCCGGGGCCGGGGCGGCGGAGGGAGCTATTGACGCCGCCAGCATCTTAAAGCCGATGCTGGCACGCGGCGAAATCCAGCTCATCGGCGCGACCACGCCTGAGGAATACCGCAAAACCATCCAGAAGGATTCCGCGCTCGAGCGCCGCTTTGGAAGGGTCATGGTCGAGGAGCCCACCTCTGCTGCCGCGGAAACGATTCTGGCCGGACTGATGCCGCGGTATGAGCGCTACCACGGTGTCAGCATCCCGCCCGAGGCCATCCACGCCGCGGTGGAGCTGAGCGTGCGTTACCTGCCCGGGCGGTATCTGCCCGACAAGGCCATTGACCTGCTGGACGAAGCCGCCGCGGCCCGCCGCATTGCCGATGCCAGCGGGAACCGCCGGGCACTGACCCCCGCCGATATTGCAAGGGTCGTCAGCAAGGCCAGCGGCGTGCCCGCAGAGCGCGTGGGCGAAGCCGAGAGGGAGCGGCTTGCTAATTTGGAACAGCGCCTTGCCGCCGAGGTCATCGGCCAGCCGCAGGCCGTGGCCGCCGTAGCATCTGCCATCCGACGCAGCCGCACCGGCCTGCGGGAGAGCGGGCGGCCCATCGGAGCTATGCTGTTCCTCGGGCCGACGGGCGTCGGCAAGACCCAGCTGGCACGCACGCTGGCAAAATGCTGGTTCGGCAGCGAAAAAGCCCTGCTGCGCTTTGACATGTCGGAGTATATGGAGCGGCATACCGTCGCGCGGCTGCTCGGCGCGCCGCCGGGCTATGTCGGCCACGACGAGGGCGGCCAGCTGACCGAGGCCGTGCGCCGCCGCCCGTACAGTGTTGTCTTATTTGATGAAATCGAAAAGGCGCACAGCGACATCCAGAACCTGCTGCTGCAAATCTTGGAGGACGGCAATCTGACCGACTCACAGGGACGCCGGGCGGATTTTTCCAACACGATTATTTTGCTCACCTCCAATCTGGGTGCGCGGTGTCTGTCCGGGCAGACGTCGCCGCTGGGCTTTGGGGCCGCCGCTGCCGAGACCCGGCGCCGCGGCCAGCAAGCCATCCAGGAGGCTAAGGAGTTTTTCCGCCCCGAGCTGATGGGGCGCCTGGATGAGACCGTCCTCTTTGACCCACTCGGCCCGGAGCAGCTGGCCGGGATCGCAGACCGGCTGCTTGTCGAGCTTGAGCAGCGCGCGGCCCGGCAGGGCTACACGCTGCACCACACGCCCGCCGCAGCCAAGGTGCTGGCCGGGGACAAGGTGCCGCCCTACGGTGCGCGGGAGCTGCGCCGCACCGTCAGCCGTGCCGTAGAGCAGGCCCTTGCGGACCGCATCGCTGCCGGTACAGCCCACCCCGGCACCGTTTACACCGCCGATGTGGACGCCGACGGGCACATTATCCTGACCGAGGATACGTTGGCCATATGTACTTCCTGATTCGGAAGTGTTAAATTGACTTGATAAATGCAAAAAAAGCATGTGCGTCTTTAGGTGGACGCATATGCTTTAACTATTTATTTGCTAGGTACAGCAATAATCTTTATGCCATAATAGCTTTCCCACGCAGCATTACGCCAGTCTTCCAGATTGTCACAGACATCATCAAAGCGAAGATTTTCGGAGCGCGGCAATTCTGTTGTGTACAACGTATCGCCCTGTGCCATCGCCTCCATCTGGCGATAACGATCATCACAGGCTGTCGCATAAATTTGCGCAGTTCCATCGTTGAGTTCTTTAATTACTGAATGTAATGTAGCACCAGGGCGAAAAGCCAAAAGAAGTAAGCAAACAAGTAAGGCAATCTTCCCATTTTCTGCCTTGAAGTGTTCACTGATTTGTATCACATTTTGCGCAAGAAACACTCCAATGTAAAACACATTTACTGCAGAGAGAAACATAAAGGTGAGCCAGTTTATATTGGCAATACGTCCCTCGCCAAAATAGCCCATGCCATAGTAGGGAACACAGAGTATACCACAAAATATGACCCAGCTTGTAAATAAAAGCAACCAAATCTTTTTGCCTGATGGTTTCATGCAAATGTGTGGTATAGAAAACGCCAGCATAAGAACCAGCAGCATAGCAATGCCCCACTGAGCATCCAGCCAGCCAAAGATTTCTTTGAAAGATTCGGTAAATGCAGCCTTGACGGTTTCCATTATAGATGGCTTGTAGAACCGACTTTGTCGAACAGCCGTCCCCGGAGCTATTATCATAATAAAATATCCCATCAGCGCAGAGACCAAAGGGCAGAGTAATATTTTTTTCTTTCTGGTGAGCAAAAGCCCCAGTGCTAAAAGCATAATATTTAAAAAGCCTGTTACATGGTTTCCACCCGAGATTAGAAAAGAAAGCAGCATTGAACCCATCAGCCATCGTTTTCGTGGAGTCATACCAAACTCATATTTGAGTAACAACGCCACATTGAAGAGTGTCAGATAGAAAAAAGGAATATAGTTCCATGCACCATTGAACCAGTACAGCCCCTGTACGATATTAGGCATTCCATTTAAGGTCAACACAATCGTGACTGTGGCCGATAGTGCATTATTTTTCGTGATACCAAGTAACGAAAAAATTGTTTTCAGAAAATAGTACGTCAGCCCAAACATTAAAGCAATCAGTGCCACACCACCGATACCATACCATCGCTCACCCAAAATTCCCGGCTGTAGAGCCAGTACAAATGCTGAGGTATACAATCCCTGCCACTCATGATAAAATCTCACATCTGTTTTCCACGCTGCACAAAAGAGTGAAATAAGATTCCAATTTCCGCTTTTTATCAATGCGTGAGTGTCTACCGCGTATGAGTAATCATCTACACAAGGCCTACTATAATAAGTTAACATTAAAAATGGGATAACTGCCACTGCAAGAATCAGCATTGCAATAATTTTGTAGTGCTGTTTCACAAAGCGTTCTGCGCACTTGCTGTAGTTTATCATTTCTCAACCTCACTTCATAACATAAAAATGCCGCTCGTTGCCATGGCTCGCCATGACAAATAAAGCGGCGTTGACATTAAAAGGGAAAATCCTCAATCCTTCACATACAGCCCGCAATGGCATGCCCCGTGGTAGTCCGGGTCGGCCAGCTGCTCCTTGAACTCCTTGCAGATGCAGATATTCTCCGGAATGTGCTGCAAGCGGCAGGGGCAGTAGCCGCCCGTGCGCTTGAGGCCCTCGCGGATGGTTTTGACGATTTCCTCATTAGGGTTCAGGTGAAATTTCGGCTTTTCCATAGTGTTACCTCGTTTACGGTTTTACGCGGAACTCCTGCTCGCAGTAGATGCAGCGATAGCGTCCGCTCGGCGTCAGGGCAAAGATGTGGTCACAGCCCTCCTCGATAGAAGTGATGCAGCGCGGGTTCGTGCATTTGATGACGTTGACCAGCCGCTTGGGCTGCTCGGGGTGTTTCTTCTCCGTCACCCTGCCATTCCGGATAAAGGTGATGGAGATTTTCGGGTCGACATAGGCTAGAACGTCAAAGCTCATCTCGCTGACATCGCCCTCGATCTTTATTATGTCCTTTTTTCCATCCTTTTGGCTGCGGACGTTCTGCAAAAGGGCCACGCTGGCATTGTTCAGCTTTTCCAGCTCCATCATGTGGTAGAGCGCCAGACCCGTGCCTGCGGTAATGTGGTCAATGACCACGCCGTTCTGGATTTCATCAACCTTCAACATTGAACGCTACCTCCCCGGTCTTGGGGTCTTTGAGACCCAGCAAAGTCATGATCAGCGCCATGCGCATATAGACGCCGTTCTGCACCTGGTCAAAGTACGCTGCGCGCGGGTCGTCATCCACGTCCAGCGTGATCTCATTCACACGGGGCAGGGGATGCAGCACCGGCATATCCGCGGGGGCCAGAGCCAGCTTTTCCTTTGTCAGGACATAGCTGTTTTTCAGGCGGATGTAATCTTCTTCATTAAAGAACCGCTCACGCTGGACGCGGGTCATGTAGAGGACGTCCAAATCGGGCAGAGCCTCCTCCATACTGCGTGTCTCAACATAGGGGATGTTGTTAGGCTCGAGGATCTCGCTGATGATGTAATCCGGCACGCGCAGCTCCTCGGGTGAGATGAGCACAAACTTCATGCCCGGCAGACGGGACAGGCTCTTGATCAGGCTGTGTACCGTGCGGCCAAACTTGAGGTCGCCGCAGAAGCCGATGGTCAGATGATCCAAGTGCCCCTTGCGCTGGCGGATCGTCATCATGTCCAGCAGCGTCTGGGTGGGATGGCTGTGGCCGCCGTCACCGGCGTTGATGACCGGAATGCGGCTGTAGCGGGACGCGCGCAGCGGTGCTCCCTCCTTGGGGTGGCGCATGGCGGCAATGTCTGCCACACAGCTGATCACGCGGATGGTATCGGCTACGGTCTCGCCCTTGGAGGCGCTGGAAACACCGGCATCGGGGAAGCCCAGTACCTGACCGCCCAGGTTCAGCATGGCCGCCTCAAACGAAAGACGGGTACGGGTGCTCGGTTCGTAGAACAGTGTTGCCAGCCGCTTACGGGCAGCTACATCTTTATAGGCAGCCGGGTCATCATGGATACGGTCTGCAAGGTCCATCAGGCTGAGCGTTTCTTCCAGCGTGAAATCCGCCGGGTCGATCAAATGTCTCATACACAATCCCCTTTGTTTACTCTATTTATTCCAAACGGCGCTGTGCCGTTCAAAATCAAATCAGCTTGCGCACCATCGCAAAGTCAAAGAAATCCGTATAGCAGGTCTGGCAGCAAAGCACCGGCTTGCAGGTGCGGGAATAGCAGATCTCATCCAGCTGCAAAAGCGCCTGCTCCGGGCGCAGCCCCAGCTGGCGGCGAATGCCGGGCACCCCCTGTACGGCTTGCAGCGTCGTCAGCGTCTCGGTGACCTCCACATGACAGTGCTGCTCCACGATCTCAAAGATCGGGCGGCTGAAATCGATCGTATCCAGCCGCTTGCCGCCAAACAGCGCCAGCGGCAGAATATCGGTGGAGTAGAGCACCGGCGTTTCATCGGCCAGTACCCGGCGGCGCACAAACACAAGTGTGTGCTCGCGCTCCGGGTCAAGGCCGAGCTTTGCGGCCAGCTCCGGCATGGCAGTCTCCCGCGTGACCATCAGGTTATCGCTGTGGGGCACGCGGCCTATTGAGCGGATCATGCGGTTGAATTCCAGCTTCTGGTCCATGCGGTTCTCGACCCGGACCACATCGCGGTTGACAAGGGTGCCGATGCCGCGCACACGCTCCACATAGCCGTCGCGCTCCAGATCGCTCAGGGCATCGCGCACCACGGTGCGGCTCACGCCCAGAACATCGGCCAGCTCCAGCTCGCTGGGCAGCTGGGCGGCGTCTGCATAGCGTCCGCGGCGCAGCTCCTCCAGCAGGCGCCGGGCTGCCTGCTGGCTGCGCAGCTCACCGCCCAGGCGGTTTTCCGTCGTTTTATTCATGCAAAAATTCCTTTCGTGCCCGGCATACGTCCGCCAGGCCGCATTTGTCGCAGTAGGGCTTGGTGCGGGCCGTGCACACGGCGCGGCCATGGTCCACCAACCGGTGGCAGAAGCCGTTGCCCTCCGCAGGCGGGATGATTTTCCACAGCTCCCGCTCGACCTTGGCCGGCTCCTTGACGTTGTCCACCAGCCCGATGCGGTTGCACAGCCGGATGCAGTGGGTGTCCGTCACGATGGCAGGCTTGCCGAATACGTCCCCCATGATCAGATTCGCACTCTTGCGGCCCACGCCGGGCAGGGCAAGCAGCGCGTTGAAATCATCCGGCACACGGCAGTCGTACCTGTCGCGCAGCATCCGCATACAGGCCGAAATATCCCGTGCCTTGCTGTGGCCCAGCCCGCAGGGCTTGACGATGGCCTCAATATCCGCAGGATCCGCTGCAGCCAGCTCTTTTACGCCGGGGTACTTGGCAAACAGCTCCTGCACCACCACATTTACGCGGGCATCGGTGCATTGGGCCGCCAGCCGTACCGACACAAGCAGCTGCCACGCATGGTCATAATCCAGCGTGCAGTCGGAATCGGGATATTCTGCCTTCAGGCGCGCAATACAGATCGCAGCCAGCTCTTGTTTGGTCACAGCATTTTCTCCGTTTCAATCCTTTTCTCTTGATTCTACCACGCCGAGCCGTTATAATCAAGTATAGAAGTATGATGTTTTGGTACACTATCTCAAACTTATCTAAAAAAAGGAACGCAAAATGGAACCATTGGCACAGCGTCTGCGCCCGCGCACCCTGGATGAGGTCTGCGGCCAGCAGCATCTACTCGGCAAAAATCAGGTTTTCCGCCGCACTGTCGAGAGCGGCAAGATTCCCAACATGATCTTCTACGGCCCGTCCGGTGTCGGCAAGACCACCGTTGCCAGCATCATTGCAGCGGGCAGCGGTATGCAGCTGCACAAGCTCAACGGCACGACGGCCTCGACGAGCGACATCAAGTCGGTGCTCGCGGACATCGGCACACTCGGCGCGTCAGGCGGCATTCTTTTATATCTTGACGAGATACAATATTTTAACAAGCGCCAGCAGCAGAGCCTTCTGGAATGTGTGGAGCAGGGTACCGTCACCCTGATTGCCTCCACCACCGAGAATCCCTACTTTTATGTATATAACGCGCTTCTGTCCCGCTGCACGGTGTTTGAGTTCAAATCCCTGACCACCGACGACATCCGCACCGGGCTGCGCAGCGCCGCTGCGCGCCTCGGGGCTGAGGACAAGTCTCCCGTGCTCATTCCCGACGACGCGCTGGAATACCTGGCCCAGAGTGCGGGCGGCGATATGCGCAAGGCTCTGGGCAATCTGGAATTTGCCGTCACCGCTGCACCCGTAGAAAACGGCAGCCGCACGATCACACTGGACATGGTGCAGCAGGTCGCCGTGCGCACGGCCATGCGGTATGATAAGCTCGGCGACGACCACTATGACATCGTCTCGGCCTACCAGAAGTCGATGCGCGGCTCCGACCCCGACGCAGCGCTGCACTATCTGGGCCGTCTGCTGGAAGCGGGTGACCTGCCCAGCGCCTGCCGCCGTTTGATGGTCTGCGCGTGCGAGGATGTCGGCCTGGCCTGGCCGCAGATCATCCCCATCGTCAAGGCCGCTGTTGACATTGCCAACGCCGTCGGTCTGCCGGAGGCCCGTCTGCCGCTGGCGGATGCCGTGGTGCTGGTGGCTACCGCGCCCAAGTCCAACTCCGCCCACGACGGCATCAATGCCGCCATTGCGGACATTCAGGCCGGGCGCACCGGGCCCATCCCGCGCCAGCTGCAAAACAAGCACTACGACGGCGCGGACGCCAAGGTCAAGGGGCAGCACTACCTCTACCCGCATGACTACCCCAACCACTGGACCGCCCAGCAATACCTGCCCGACGCCATTAAGGACCGGCAGTACTATGTCCCCGGCGATAATAAAAACGAGCAGGCTTTCGCACAATACTGGAAAAAAATCAAAGGAGAACTGTAATCATGGCCAACCTCCACTGCGAAGCCATCACCTTCCCGTCGTCGGACGAAAAGCACACCTCCTCCGCATTTCTCTACACTGTACCCGGCCAGCCTGTGCAGGCTGTCCTTCAGCTCAGCCACGGCATGTGCGAATATGTGCGCCGCTATGAACCGATGGCCGAGTTCTACGCTGCCCACGGCATTGCGCTGGCGGGCAACGACCACCTCGGCCACGGTGACACCGCCCAGGCAGGGGAGCACGGCCACTACGGTGAGCCGAATGGCCGTTTCCATCTCCTGAACGACCTGCACACGATGAACCGTATCCTGCACGAGCGCTTTCCCGATACGCCCATCATCCTCTACGGCCACAGCATGGGCAGCTTTTACGCGCGCTGGTACGCCGAGAAGTGGCCGGAAAGCATCACGGCGCTGGTCATTTCCGGCACGGCAGGCCCCAACTTTATGAATGTCGTCGGCCAGCGGCTGGCCGGGCTGATTGCCCGCGTCAAGGGGCCCCGCTATGTCTCGCCGCTGATGGTCAAGCTGAACTTCGGCAGCTATTGCAGGAAAATCAAGAACGCGCAGTCGCCCAATGCCTGGCTTTCCCGCGATAAAAGCGTTGTGAAAGCCTATGACGCCGACGGGCTGTGCACCTTCCGGTTTACCGCTGCGACCTACCGCGAGATGCTCGCGACGCTCAACCACGTCAGCACAAAGGCATGGGCACAGGCTATTGACAAGGATCTGCCCGTGCTGCTGATTGCCGGTGACTGCGACCCCGTCGGCAACTACGGCAGCGGCGTGCGCAAGGTCTGGGCCATGCTGGGCGACGCCGATGTCAGGGATCTGACCTGCCAGATTTTTGAAGGAGGCCGCCACGAGCTGCACAACGAAACAAACCGCGACGAGGTGTTCGACTACGTGTTGACATGGATCGAGGATCATATTTCCTGACGTTGTATCATGCAATATTTCCTCCGCCAGCCCGGCGGGGGATTTTTTTTATTTTTTCTATTGACAAAGCTGTATCCCGCGTGTATTATTGTATTAAGCTCTTAACACAATAATACAAAAGGAGCATAAAATACCATGAACTGGAACATTACTGCGGGCCGCCCGGTCTATGTGCAGCTGGTCGAGCAGTTGGAGCTTGCCCTCGTCGCGGGGGAGTTCCCGCCCGGCAGCCGCATTCCGCCCGTGCGGGAGCTGGCCGCTGACGCCGGGGTCAACCCCAACACCATGCAGCGCGCTTTGCAGGAGCTGGAAAGCCGCGGCCTTTTGCAGGCGCAGCGCACCGCCGGGCGCACCGTCACAGCGGATGACACTGCCCTGCAGGCCTTGCGCCGTCGGCGCGCCGGCACGCTGGCGGCGGAGTTTCTGCACCAGATGCAAGCCCTCGGCCTGACCGAAGCCGAAATCGAGACCCTGCTGCGCGAGACCGCACAGCAGGCACCAAAAAAGGAGTAAACCATGGATGCAATTTATGAGGTACGCGGCCTGACCAAGCGCTATGGCCGCACCGCTGCGCTGAACGGCGTGGACTTTTCCGTCACGCCGGGCAAGCTCGTTGGCCTGCTTGGCCCCAACGGCAGCGGCAAAACAACGCTTATGAAAATCTCTGCCGGGCTTTTGCAGCCCACGGCGGGCAGCGTCATTATTGATAAAGTTCCTGTCGGCGTTTTCACCAAGGCCGTCACCAGCTATCTGCCGGACCGTATGGCCCTGCCGACGGAGTTCACCGCCGACGATGCCGTAAGCCTGTACGCGGATTTCTTCACCGATTTTGACAAAGTCAAGGCAAACGCCCTGCTGGCCGACCTGCATATCGGCGGGCGGGACAAAATCGATTCCATGAGCAAGGGCACACAGGAAAAGATGCAGCTCTGCCTGACGATGAGCCGTGCCGCCAGGCTCTACCTGCTGGATGAGCCTCTGGGCGGCGTGGACCCCGCCGCCCGCGACTACATTTTAAGCACCATCCTGCACAACTACAGTGAGGATGCCGCGCTTATGCTGTCCACGCACCTCATCGGCGACATTGAGAAGGTGCTGGACGAGGTCATTCTTTTACAGGACGGCAAGGTCCTGCGCCAGGCCGCCGTCGACGAGCTGCGCGAGGAAACAGGGGAGAGCGTGGACGCTTACTTCCGGGAGGTTTACAAATGCTGACGAAGCTTTTACGTTATGAGTTCAAATCCACAGGCCGTGTTGTTCTGCCCATTGCGGCGGGCGTGCTTGTGCTGAACATTTTTACTAATATTCTGAGCCGTTTTGTCCAGAACACCTCCGACAGGCTGCCGCTGGCCGGGGTCGCCATGGCCTTGCTGGCACTGGCATCTGCCGTAAGCCTTCTTGTTGTGCTCGCCATCTGCTCTTTTATTGAAATTCAGCAGTTTTACCGCCTGTTGGGCGAGCGCGGGTACTTGATGCTGGCTCTGCCCGTGCCCATTTGGCAGCACATTGCTGCTAAGGTCATCTGCGGCACGGTATGGACGCTGTTCGGCATGGTATTTTTTACACTTTGCGGCATGCTGACTACCGACACGGTCAGTGGCGGCGGGTTTGCATCTGATTTCAGCCGCGTCACTGCCGAGGATGTCGCCATCTGGTCTGCAATGCTTTTGATTATACTGGCCCTTATCGCGGGCGCACTGCTGCACGCATATCTGGCCTGTGCCTTTGCCGCGCAGTTTACCCAGCAGCGGCTGCTCATCAGCATTGCCGCCTACTTTGTCATCGGCTTTATCGGGCAGATGGCAGCCCTTGTGACGGCAGTCTTTGTCGCGTTCCGCGGGTACAAGTACCTGAACAATACTAACTTCAGCGCCGCGTCGTTTTTTGGTCCCGACAATACCTTGGGCGTTATCGTACTCACCCTGCTCGCCGTCTTTGCGCTGATTGCCCTTGTTGATGCCCTGCTGTGGGCACTGACCCAGTGGCTCATGACGAAGCGGCTGAATCTGGCGTGACCATAGCCAAATAGCCAAAGGCAATACCGCATAATTCCCGCCTTACGGCTTAAGCACCGCTCCGGCGGCTGCGGCACGGCATCTGCGTTGCCAAAATGC
>OGGK01000255.1_pt1 | contig 56301 bp, 47 predicted proteins | sample 1571171 | NCBI WGS metagenome assembly OGGK01 (sample SAMEA2581958, study PRJEB24529) | metagenome | biome: Human gut stool | place: China | collected 2011 | reverse complement strand
CGCTCTTCCGATCTCTCTTCCATCGCCTTTGCGCCCTTCATTACGGTCTCCACCGATGGATCCGGCTCAATTCCTTCAAAAAGCTGTACTTCCATGCCGGCTTCTTCCAGATACTGTTTTGCGCGTTCAAGAAAACCGAAACGTTTCATGGAACCACCGCCTACGCAGATAATCGCCTTTTTGCCTTCAAACGTCTTTAATGCTTCCAATGCCCCTTTTCCGTGATACAAATCGCGTGGTAATGTAAATCTTGCCATCTTTCCTCCAATCTGCCGCCATCAAAAGGCCGCCCCCTGACACATACACATGCCTGTATTTTTTGTGTCATTTACTGTGTGCAACTTTTATATAACCATCACATATTTTGTTAATTAAATAACAATATGTATTGTAATATTATATCACATCTTTCAAAAATAAGAAGCATTTTTATGCATTTTTAATAATTCTTAATATTTTCTAAGCATTGTTTTTAAATCCACATTTTGGACAGATATTTCCTCCCTTATATACATAACCACAGCGGAAGCAGCAGATCGTATCATGTTTTTCTTTCGCCAGATAAGAAATATTTCGCGAATCCGGTTTTTCCTGTAAATAATGAATAAATTCATTCAATACCCCGGCATATGCCGTGAGCTGCTTATTTTCTACCGCATATGGAATTTTCGTCTTTTTCCCATTTTTCTCTGTCACATACACACCACGGTTTAAAAGTCCTGTGGATGCAGTGATCTCATCTATGGACGGAACATCAATACGGTAAGATGTCATCAGTGTGCTGTAATATAGATGTTCCGGTGTCAGGATAATCCCCTCTTTTCCACTGTTGTTTCTCGATGTGTCCACCACAAAAATCGGATATTCAAACAGACCGTTTCCTGCGGCATAGGATGCCATGGCATAATCGATAACCTCTGTTTCCTGCGGCGCTGCCTGCTTTAACAGCACTTTTCTCGCCGGGTAAAAATAATGTTTCTGGCTTTCTGTGATTCCCGCCTCTTCCAGTTCATTTTTCAGCTTATTTACAAGCTGTTCACACTCATCCGTCTTGATCTTGGAAAGACGCCTGCTTAAAAGTTCTAATGCATTATCCTTTAAATCCGGTAAATATGGTCCTTCTGCAATCTTCTGATACGCATCCATTCCCTCATCAAAGGACATGTGTGCCGGATCACCGGTAATTTCTGCGATCTCATTTTCATCCATTTGACGGATTTTATTCTCGATCTGCTCAAAATACGGCAAAACCAGCCCCGGCTCAAACTCCTTTTCTTTCAGACGCTCCTTAAGCTCTGTCAGATCATCTCTGGTGATTTTTCTCGACTGGCGGATCATATTTTTTATTTCCTGCTGTTCGGCAAGATTTTTCTGCGATTCTAACCGTTCCTGATATGGGGTTAAATCTACTCCTTCGTATTCTTTTAATTTCTCCCGAAGTGCATGGTAACGTGCCCTGTCCATATTAGGCGGCATTTTCCCAACCAGCTCTGCGACTTCCCGCTCTGCCTGTGTCTGCATTTTCTGTTTCAGATTTAAAAGCAGATTCTGTTTTTTCTCCTGCGGCAGCTTTTCCTCTGCAATCTCGTCATAGACACGGCGCATCACGGCATAATTTTTATCTGCGCAGTTCTCTGCCTTTTTATTTAACGCGGCAAGCTTTCTGTCCTGTTCTTTTTCCTCTAACACATCCAGGTATTGTTTCCGCTCTTCGGGCGAAATTCTTGTTTCATGCATGAGCTGGTGTTTTAATTCGGAAAGCTGGCGCTCTGACATACGGTCTGCGACTCCAAATTTAGCCTGATAAGTTTCACGGGCTTTCTGTGCCTCCGCATCATTTACCTGTGCATATTTTTCATCGGACGATTCCCCACCAATCCGCCCAGCTTCGTGCGGCTGCCTGCTGTCACTCTCATATCTGGAAGCGTTCACATGGCGGCTTTCCGTTTCATTTTGACGTACATCTTCATATTGCTTTTTGTGCTCGTTCCGCTTCCATCCACTTTCACCCGCGCTTTCATTTCCATGCTGTTTTTCTGCGTGCCGGTTCTTGCTCTCATCCTGCTCTTCTTCATCATCTGTGACTTCGTCCTGATCTGATGCAGGCGTACTCTTTAACTTTTTACGACGCTTTTTTTCCTCCTGTATGGCAGGTTCGCAGGCTGCAATACTGCTTTCCGGGAAAAACCCCTCTTCTATCTTATTTAATAATTCCTCAAAGTCTGCATCTGAATATTCCGGCAGATCCTCGCACAGTTCCTCAAGTGGCTGCTGCTCGTCCTCGACACCCGCCGGCTTTCTGCCGTCCTCATACTCATTATAACGGCTGTTTGCCTCATGCTCGCCGTTACGCCCCATCAGCTCAAGATAATCTTCGTATGCCTTTTTATCCTCCTCAAAATCCATCAGATAAATATCGCCGTCTCCAAGAAGTTTCCATGGGCGCGGCGTATAAAATCTGTGACACGCTGCACAGGTACATGCTTTTGCCAAAAGGACTACTCCCTCAGGCGTCTCGATTCGAAACTCTTTTCCTTTCGGATACATGATCATATGCAGATTTCCTTTGCATTTTGGGCAGCGGTAACCAACTTTATAAAAGTTATTGCCAATCCTGCCTTTTGCTCTTTCTGACAGTGAAAGTTCTATTCTCTCAAAAACAGTATGCGCCATCTTCCATTCAACTTTATGCCAGAGTCCCTGTTCCTCGTCTGCTTCCTCTTCCTTCTGCACTGCTTCTTTTGCCTCAAGTGCCGCCTGTATCACATCTTCATAGGTAATACGCTTTCCTGCATGATAAAAACGAAAATACTGCGTGGTATATTCCGGTTCAATATAGATTCCTGCAAGCACATGCCCGAAAAGAGTATTCAGCTGCTCCGTATTTTTTTCCACACGAAGTCCCTGGATCGTTCCCCATTTTCCAAATGCATACAGGATCATATTGATCACATCCCGTACTGCTGCCTCATCGGTATCTTTGATCTCATCTTCTTTGATCGGCAGATCTACAATATTTTCCGCCACTTTTCTACTGTCAAAATGAAAAAACAGGGAGCGCACTTCCCCCTGTAAAATGAGATAATTATCAAGTGCCACAAAAAGACCTGTCCAGTTTACATTTGCATGCATGGTCTTTATCAGCCGTTCAAATGTCATTTTTAATTCGCTATCTGCTTTTAATACGATCACTTTTTTCACCTCTTACTTTTCAAATGCAGATTTTTCCTTCAAGATCTGCGCAAAACCCATATGAAGTTCTTCTTTTGCCCACTCAAAATCAATCTCCTGATTGCTGTCATTCAAACAGACGCTTCCACTCTTCTGATGACCTATATCAGCCACAATCCTGCTGTTATCATTTGAGACATCATAATACCGGCAGAGTCTTCTTACATTGCCGGGAACAAAACCGCCAGTCAGTTTCTGATACTCCCTGAGCACATACTGGCTGACATCCTCTTTCTGACGGAATTTATGGCTGCACACCTCGTTTAACAACTCCGGCTCTAATTCCCACATTTTCACAAAAGTACTCTTTTTAAAAGGAGACGGCCCATGAACCGTGTAAAATCCTGTAAACAACGGGAACGCCAGTTCTAACATATTATAAATAAAATACATAAACGGATAACCGGGATGGAAATATGCTCCCGGCTGTTTTTTCATATTTTCACGTTTGTCAAAATATTTTGCCAGAAGCATGGCATTATTCAGGTAAATATATGGCATGACCTGATCTTTTGTATTTGCCACATCAGGCTGAAGAGCCAGCATATCCACCGGAAGATCATTTTTAAAATACTGTTCCGGTCTGACCTTTTTTATCAGAAACATATCATCATTAAAATATACAAAATTCTCTGCCAGACCTGGGATTCTGTGCATATTCCACTCAATGGCATGTGAATTAAATGTCGGCAGATATTTTTCTGGAATAAAATCTTTATGATTTACAATATTTAACTTCGGCTGTTCTTTATTTAACCAGGATGGCAGATGCCCCCATGTAACAAAGTGTATCCTGCGCACCCATGGTGCAAAACGCTCCACACCACGAAACCAGTACCTCAGCAGATCCCAGTCTCTGTATCTCTCTTTTCTGTCATCCTGTTTCTGCGACAGATCCGGCTGCATACTGTACTCCATTTTCTGTTTCTGCCAGTCCGGATCATTTCCATCCACCCATGTGATCACAAAATCAATTTCCGGAATATTATTGTCCTGCTTCATAAAACTCTCCATCCCTGTCCTGATTTTCATAAAAACAGTTTTTTCATCTGCTTAATAAATTTCACTGTTATCATGATAAAACAAATCCTGCAAAATGAAAATCCTATTTATCTGCTTAATTTATATTTTTTTTAGAAATACTGGTTTTTCCCTGTTTTAAGGCATTTCCGTTTCTTTTGTTAGCACTCATTGAAAAAGAGTGCTGATTTTCTATTGACTTTTGAAATTTGCGGTTATAATATTAGATTCAGGCAGCAGCGAGGCGGATCTGCCCACTGCATTTTATTACGATTATAAAGGAGTGTTTGAATATGGCAGAGAAACATGGAAATCTTTCAATTAACAGCGATAATCTGTTCCCGATTATCAAAAAATGGTTATATTCCGATCACGACATCTTCTTCCGTGAGCTGATCAGTAACGGATGTGATGCGATCACAAAATTAAAAAAACTCGAAATGATGGGCGAATATACATTACCGTCTGACTACAAACCGGAGATCCACGTTGTTGTAAATCCGGAAGAAAAAACCTTAAAATTTATCGATAATGGTCTTGGTATGACCGCAGACGAGGTTGAGGAATACATCAACCAGATCGCATTTTCCGGCGCAACAGATTTCATTGAAAAATACAAAGACAAAGCAAACGACGATCAGATCATCGGTCACTTCGGACTTGGCTTCTACTCCGCATTCATGGTAGCTGATCAGGTAACGATCGATACATTATCCTACAAAGACGGCGCAACGGCTGTTCACTGGTCCTGCGACGGCGGTACTGAATTTGATATGGCTGATGGCACCAAAGAAGGTGTCGGTACAGAGATCACCCTTTTTTTAAACGAGGATTCCGTTGAATTTTCCAACGAGTACCGTGCAAGAGAAGTCATCGAAAAGTACTGCTCTTTCATGCCGACTCCGATCTTCCTTGAGAAGGCAAACGCTGAGACAGAATATGAGACGATCGACGCCGCTGATAAATTAGACACAGACACCGTCGTTGAGACGATCCATGAGGAAGCAAAAACAGAGGAGAAAGAAAACGAAAACGGCGAAAAAGAAGTTGTTGAAGTTTCTCCTGCAAAAGATAAATTAAAGATCGTAAAGCGTCCGGTTCCATTAAACGATACCAACCCTCTCTGGGCAAAGAGTCCGAACGAATGCACCGACGAAGAATACAAAGCATTTTACCGCAAAGTATTCTTAGATTACAAAGAACCATTGTTCTGGATCCACTTGAATATGGACTATCCGTTCAACTTAAAGGGTATCCTGTACTTCCCGAAGATCAATACCGAGTATGATTCCATCGAGGGAACCATCAAACTTTACAACAATCAGGTATTTATCGCCGACAACATCAAGGAAGTCATTCCTGAATTCTTAATGCTCTTAAAAGGTGTGATCGACTGCCCGGATCTACCGCTTAACGTATCCAGAAGTGCACTGCAGAACGATGGTTTTGTAAAGAAGATCTCCGAGTACATCACCAAGAAAGTAGCTGACAAGCTGATCGGTATGTGCAAGACGGATAAAGAAAATTACGAGAAATACTGGGACGACATCAGCCCGTTCATCAAATTCGGCTGTCTGAAAGATACCAAGTTCTGTGACAAGATGAACGATTACATCCTGTTCAAGAATCTGGATGACAAATATCTCACTCTTCCGGAACTCTTAGTCAAAGAGGAAGAAAAGAAAGACGAAAACAAAGATGAAGCTGAGGTATTAGATGCTGACGGCAATCCGATCAAAAAGGAAAGCACCGATGCAGCAGATGAGAATACTGAGGAAAAAGATGAGCGCAAGGTAATCTACTATGTAACTGACAAACTTCAGCAGGGTCAGTACATTAAGATGTTCAAAGAGCAGAACATGGACGCTGTCATCTTAGACCACAACATTGATACTTCCTTCATCTCACAGCTTGAGCAGCGCAATGAGCATTATAAATTCATGCGTATTGATGCAGATGTCACAGAATCCTTAAAGGACGAGACTTCCGCTGAGGACTTAAAGGCTGAGACAGATACCCTGACGGATGTGTTTAAAAAAGCTTTAAACAACGATAAACTGACTGTCAAAGTTGAGAAGCTGAAAAATGCGGATATCGCTTCTGTCATCACGCTTTCCGAGGAAGGCAGACGTATGCAGGATATGATGAAGATGTATGCAATGAACGGCATGGGCGGCATGGATCCGAACATGTTTGCTGCGGATCAGACCCTGACCTTAAACGCAAACAATGAACTTGTAAAATATATCTTTGAGCACAAAGATTCCGAGCATGTTCCGATGTTCTGTGAACAGCTTTACGATCTTGCAATGCTTTCCAACCAGCCGCTGTCTGTTGACGCTATGGCAAAATTTGTACAGCGCAGCAATCAGATCATGATGCTTTTAGCAAAATAATTTTTACAGAATACAAGCCCCTGCAAAACCTGTAGATACGAGTTTTGCAGGGGCTTTCTCATGCTGTTTTTTATCGTGTTTATACCTGAATTTCTATAAAAATATTATTTTGCTGCCGTATAGATTGCGATCATATCTTCCACATCCAGATGCTTTACTTTTCCAAGATTGCCTCTGACTGCCGCATTACACTTTTCTGCCAGTTCTTTTATCTGTTCTTCTGTCGGCGCAATGCCAAGTTCCGTTAATGATGTCGGCATATGGATTTCCCGGTAAAAATCCTCCATTGCAGCAATGCCTGCCTCTGCCGTCTTCTGTTCTGTCTCCTGCGGCTCCACACCCATAACGTGCTCTGCAAACTGCACAAATCGTTCAATACGCTCCCCGCAGACATAGCGTGCCCAGCTTCCCCAGATCGCGGCAAGCCCTGCTCCATGTGCCACATCAAACATTCCACCAAGCTCGTGTTCTAATTTGTGCGTTGCCCAGTCACCACCATCCGTTCCGCAGCCGGTCAGTCCATTATGGGAAAGACTTCCCGCCCACATGACTTCCGCGCGCGCATCATAATTTTCCGGCTCTTTTACAAGGATTTTTGCATTTCTGATCACCGTGCGCATCAGTGCTTCACCGATTCCATCCGTCAGTTCCATGTTTTCACCGTGGTTGAAATAGCGTTCCATCGTATGCATCAGGATATCCGTGCATCCGCATGCTGTCTGATATGGCGGAAGCGTCATCGTAAGCTCCGGATCTAAAACAGCAAACTTTAATCGGCTGTAATCGGTCGTGCATCCTCTCTTCATGCCGCCATCTTCCTTTGTTATTACGCAGGAACCGCTCATCTCACTTCCCGCCGCCGCGATCGTAAGCACTACACCGATCGGCAGACATGCAGTCGGTTTCCGTTTAAAATCAAAGAAATCCCACACGTCTCCTTCATTTGCAACACCATAGCCGATCGCCTTTGCGGAATCAATGACACTTCCGCCGCCGACGGCAAGGATGAAATCGACATTTTCTTTTTTACAGAGTGCGATTCCTTCATACACCAGAGAAAGTCTCGGGTTTGGAACGACACCGCCCAATTCGACGTAAGTGATCCCCTCTTTATCAAAGATCGCCTCGATCCTGTCTAACAGACCGGAGCGTCTGGCACTGCCGCTTCCATAATGGATGAGAACCTTTTTACAGTTCTGTTCTTTTATCAGGTTTCCAACTTTTTGTTCCGCACCTTTTCCGAAAACAACTTTTGTCGGTGCATAATAATTAAAATCGTTCATTTTGCTCCTCATTCCCACATGTAAAAGTTCTTATTTCCTCTTTTCATAACTACTTCTAGTTATATAAGCTATTATCGGTAAGAAAACGTATCTGCTTTAGTCTGAACAAGCTCGCAGGAAACCATCACCGGTTCTCTGCGGGCTTACACTCTCTTATCGTATCTTCTTATTATATATCTGTCTGACAAACTATCTACATTGAAATTTTATCAAGTATTCCGGTCAGATGTGCGATCGTCACCCCATAATTTGTCATCGGAACCTGCTGTTTTTTGGCACGGTCGATCCGCGACATCACATATTTGCGGTTAAACATGCATGCACCGCACTGGATGATCAGATCATAGCCGGATAAATCTTGTGGAAAATCCGTTCCACTCATGATGTCTACGGTAATGCTCTCTCCTGCGCGCTTTTTTAACATGCGCGGGATTTTGACTCTTCCGATATCTTCCTGCAGTGGCGCATGGCTGCAGCATTCTGCGATCAGAACATGCGATTCATTTGTCAGGGAATCTAACATTTTTGCACCTTCCACATAGTAAGGAAGATCTCCTTTATACGCAGCAAACAAAACAGAAAATGAGGTCAGCATGCTCTCTTTCGGCTTGTGCTCATACACATAGCCGAATACCTGTGAGTCTGTGATGATCAGTTTCGGCGGTTCTTTTAAGGCTGCAAGTGCCGGCAATAGTTTATCTGTTGTCACACTCATGACCAGGCACTTTTTATCCAAAAGTTCCCGTAATGTCTGCACCTGCGGCAGGATCAGACGTCCTTTCGGCGCCTGGATATCCTGCGGCATGACCAGTAAGACGAAATCTTCTTCTGTGACGAGATCTCCCGTGATCAGCCTATCTCCATAATTTTCCGGCACAAGGCGGGCGAGTTCTTCCCTGACTGCGTCGATCCCTGCCCCCGTTTTGGCACTGACTGTGAGCGCCTGTTTTCCTGTTTTTTCTTTGATATAAGAAGCAAGTTCGTCCGTATGCGGATCAATATCTGCTTTCCCGACGAGGAACAAAACAGGCGTATTTTTTTCTTTCAGAAACTGATACCACTTTAATTCTTCTGTGAGATCCGGTAAGTTCTCCTGATTTTTCTCGGACGACTGTTGTAATTTTTCTTTTGCATCTTTCGTTTCTGAAGCATCCTCTCTGCAGGCATCCGCGCCAGATACCACGATCACAGCGATATCCGCCTTTTCCGCTGCCAGTTTCGTTTTCTCCACACGGCGTTCCCCAAGCTCAGTCTCATCATCAAATCCCGCTGTGTCAATAATCACACAGGGACCAAGCGGACTGATCTCCATCGGCTTATAGACCGGGTCCGTCGTCGTTCCGGCAACATCTGCAACAATGGAGACTTCCTGATGTGTGAAGGCGTTAATAAAAGAAGATTTCCCGCTGTTTGTTTTCCCGAACACACCAATATGCAGACGGTTGCTGCCTGGTGTATCATTTAGTGTTCCTGCCATAGTACTCCTTTCGGACAATCTACCCGGCAGCACGGATTTTCCCGCTCTGCTTTCTGTTTGTCCATTTAAGATATGCATCCCGTTTTTCTTCTCTTAAAATCTGAAATCACGTTTTCCCTCTGCGATATCGTGGATGTGCTCGTATGCAGTCTGTTTTACTTTCGGATTCGGAATTTTTTCAAGTTCTCTGTCGATCAGCTCCATACCAAGACGTTTTGTCTCTTCGCTTGCATAATCTTCCAGATATTCTTTTAATGTCATCAGCGCATTCGGGTGACAGCAGTTTAAGATCTGCATGTTTTTACAAAGTGCCATAAAACGGTCACCGGTTCTTCCCTCGCGGTAACATGCAGTACAGAAACTTGGGATATACCCCAGTTTGATCAGCCAGTTCACAACTTCATCTAAGGTTCTCTGGTCGCTGACATCAAACTGCTCGCTGGTCACTTCTCCTTCTTTTTCCGGCTCTGCGTAGCCGCCGACGCTTGTTTTTGATGCACCGCTGATCTGGGAAACGCCAAGCGGAAGGACTTTGTTTCTCACTTCCTGGCTCTCTCTTGTTGAGATGATCATTCCGGTATATGGCACGGAAACACGGATCAGAGCACAGATCTTTGCAAATGTGTCGTCAGAGATGCCATTGTCAAATGCAGACGGATCAATGTCATCTGCATGCTTGATTCGCGGTACACTGATAGTATGCGGTCCGACTCCATGTACTGCCTCTAAGTGTTCTGCGTGCATCAAAAGTCCTGCAAACTCATAACGGTAAAGGTCAAGTCCAAACAATACGCCAAGTCCTACATCATCAATTCCGCCCTCCATTGCACGGTCCATCGCCTCTGTGTGATATGCGTAATCGTGTTTCGGTCCGGTCGGATGCAGCTTTTCATAGCTTTCTTTATGGTAAGTCTCCTGAAACAGGATATAAGTTCCGATTCCAGCTTCTTTTAATTTGCGGTAATTTTCCACGGTCGTTGCAGCAATATTGACATTGACACGGCGGATCGCACCGTTTTTATGTTTGATGCTGTAGATGGTCTTGATGCACTCTAAGATATATTCGATCGGGTTGTTGACCGGATCTTCGCCCGCCTCAATGGCAAGACGTTTATGTCCCATATCCTGCAATGCAGTAACTTCTTTTACGATGTCTTCCTGCGTCAGTTTCTTTCTTGCAATGTGTTTGTTTTTCAGATGATACGGACAGTATACACAGCCGTTCACGCAGTAGTTTGACAAATAAAGCGGTGCAAACAATACGATACGGTTTCCGTAAAAATCTTTTTTGATCTGCTCTGCAAGTGCATAAACTTCCTGGATTTTTTCAGGGATCTCACATGCTAAGAGGACAGATGCCTCCCTATGATTTAAGCCCTTTCTTAATTTTGCCTTCTCGATGATCTCATCGATCAGTGCCACATTGTCCTTGTTGGCATCTGCATAGGCAAGTGTCTCTCTGATCTCCTCATCTGAAATAAACTCTTCTGCTTTTAATGATTTTGCGTTATACATACATTCTTCCTTTCTTTCCGGTCAGTTTGCGCCCGCTTGCTTTCCGGTTAGTGTATTTTTATATGGACGACAGACTGCTCTTTTTGCAGAACTGTCGTATAAAACCAGTAGATCCGCCTTAAGTCTGCTGGCTTTTTGTCAATTAGTGATTTCTGAAGTTATCTTATGTCCGCCCGTTCTGTCTCACAGATGGCTGATACTTTCCATTCTGCTTTCTTATGGCTGAAAATCGCCCCTGTTTACGGCTACCTGATAGCCAATGCTTTCCATTCGTTTCTGCATGCAGAAGCGGCACTCTGCTGCCTCGTCACCAGTGCAGATCTTATTATCATATAATTTATATTTCTCCCGCACGGCAACCGGGGATAAATTCGGCATGACGACATTTGCTCCCGCTAAAATTCCAAGCTCCCTGCCCTTGGGATGAATCGTTCCAAGCGCTGTGGTCGCCGGGAGAAGTACATGCGGATGGATCAGTCTGATAATGGAAAGCAGCCGCAGTGTCATCTCCATAGTGCCCGCTGTCTCAGTACCAAACGGCGTATCTTTCTGCGGGATAAACGGACCAATACCGACCATCTGCGGTTTCAATCTACGGATAAACTGCAGATCTTCCCACAGGGTATCTACGGTCTGATAAGGCGAACCTACCATAAATCCGCATCCGGTCTGATATCCGATTTCTTTTAAATCTCTAAGACAGCGCATCCGGTTCTGATAGGACATCTCTGCCGGGTGCAGTTTCTTATAATGTGCCTCATCTGCCGTCTCGTGGCGCAGCAGATACCGGTCTGCCCCCGCATCAAAATATGCCTGATAGCTCTCTCTTGATTTTTCTCCGATAGAAAGTGTCACCGCACAGTCGGGATATTCTGCCTTTATCTTTGAAACGATCTGACAGATCTTTTCATCGGTATAAAATCCATCCTCCCCACCCTGCAGTACAAAGGTGCAAAATCCCAGCTCATATCCGATTTTACAGCAGGAAAGAATCTCTTCTTCCGTCAGCCGGTAGCGGTCTGCGTGGCAGTTACTTCTGCGGATTCCACAGTAAAGGCAGTCATTTTTGCAGTAATTTGTGAACTCAATCAGTCCGCGGATGTAGACATTTTTTCCATAGATGCGGTCACCTGTGTTCCGCGCACGCTGTTTTAAATCCTGTATCATCGCATCGTCCTCTGTGGCAAGAAGAAATGCAAGCTGTTCTTTTGTGATATCTGCTGTCTTTTCTATTGTCTCTGGCAGATTTTTAATTTCACACTCTGACATGCCATATGTGTTCTGTTCGCTCTGTGTATTTTTGTCTTGTATTGTCTGGTTTTGTAACATAAATTTATCCCTGTCCGATCATAATTGTCTTTCTGCTAGTATAGCGGTTCACAAATAACTGGACTAAATACGAAGTATATTTTTCTGAGAGTGCATGTCAAAAAACGTAGGCGTAGCGGGCTACGCTGAGGATTTTTGACATGTGCTATCGGGAAAATATACAAGCAGTTAGGTCCGGTTATTTTGAAACCGCTGTACTAGTACATCGTTTCGTAAATAACTATACCAATCGCGTAGAATGCGGATTCGAGTGGACAAATATAAAAACGCAGGCGTAGTGGGCTACGCCGAGGCTTTTCTACCTGTACAATCTATGCCATGCCAACATTGGAATATACCGTTTTTGCCGTGATTCCGTCTAGTCTTCCTATTTTTCCGGAAAGCGCATTGATGACATCCTGCGGCGCATCGATCGCAACGCTTATGATATGCACATTCCTCTCGCGGTACGGCAGACCCATCCGTCCGATAATATACGAGCCATATTCATGCAAAAGATTATTTAATTCCGGTGTGGAATCCATGTTTTCAACGATGATCCCGATCAAAGCTACTCTTGTTTCCATTCATTTTCTCCCTGATTACCAAATTTATATTATTTTCATACACGAATCTATGATACAGCTTTCAGAACAAAAAAAGCTGTACCCCTAATTCCAGGTACAGCCCAAAAAGAGTCGCATTGCGCCTCTTACATTTTCTCTTTATGCCATACCTTTCATCTCAGGTAATCCTTTTGATGTCAGCGTCTTTCTTTTTCCCATTCAAAAAATCTTACGCAAAAAGGACTTAAATGTGCTCTTTGCAAAGATTATGTATTCAAAGGGTATCATGATTTTTTTAGAATTGCAATTATGTTTCAATTCTGTACGATATAAAATACAAGATCAGGTTACTGTTCCCTCGTACTTCGTTCCAGTAACGGATTTTGCCGATACTTCGCATTCCAAATCGGCAAAATCTGCTACCACCACTGTATCATACGGCATTTTCAGTTCAGAAAATGCCTGCCTATGAACAGTAGCAAGATCAGCTCTCTCGGCTGTTCCTTTGTTACGTAAAGATTTACGTAACAAAGGCAAAGTTGAGTAGCACTTCCGCACCATGAAGGAACGATGGCTCTATACCCTGGATATCGATTCCATTACCTCGCTGGCACAGTTTAACGGTATGCTTCGGGGCTACATGCATTCCTACAACACAACCTTTCACAGAGGAATTGATACCACGCCTTTTGATCGTTACGAAAACACGAAACAGCATCCGCGCAGACCGCTTTCCAGAGAATGGCTCGACGACTGTTTTTACAACCGGATTACCCGTAAAGTCAGAAAAGATTCTACCGTTACCATCGACAACGTATGTCTGGATGTTCCCATGCAGTTTATATCTGCCAAAGTGGACATCCGTTATCTTCCGGACGACATGGCGTCTGCTTTTATTCTTTTTGAAGAAGAAAAGTTTCCACTTCGCCTGACCAACCGGAATGAAAACTGTCATACCAAACGTAACAACCTTACAATTGATTATGCCAAAGCAGGAGGTGCCAACTGATGTATAACTCTTTCTATGGACTTTCCTTCAATCCGTTCGACAAACAGCAGCTGAAGGAAAAGGATCACTTTATCTCCAGAGATTTTCAGGAGATGACCAACCGGCTGAATTATCTGAAGGACGTCCGAGGAATCGGTGTGTTTACCGCACGTCCCGGCATGGGAAAATCCTATGCCCTGAGATGCTTTGCCTCCGGACTGAATCCGAGCCTCTATCACATGGAATACCTGTGCCTGTCCACCATAAGCGTTGGCAGCCCTGCAGACGCCATATTATCAATTGTATTCAACGTTTCAACGATTTGTTCATTTTCCATATTCTTTCACCCCCCTCATATATATTCAAAAGGATCATGATTTCATCGTTTACACTAACTTGATTACATTTACAAAATAACCCAAATCCATAACAGATTGAACCAATTAAACTGGTGTACCAAGATACAAAAAATGTATTTACATCATCATTCAGCCTGTAAATAATCAATAATTCTAAAGAAGTAACTCACGTATTTTGCACTCGGAATCTCATTATCCATGAAAATTCTGTACATAACACAATATATAGAATCTAATCTATTTTCCCGTTTTAAAGATTCAGCAATAAAGAACACGAAATCCTTAAATTCTTCGTCAGAATTTACTTTTCCAAACCTTTCAGACCAATTACTAATCATATCAAGCACTTTGCCAGCCTCACAGTCATTTCTACCACACATAAGGCAAAAGATTGATTTACCGTATTCATTTTTCTTAATACTATTTTCAACTATCCTGCTGCGTCCGATTATTTCCTCCCTGTCCAATAGGATCCGCTCATTTATTTTATTCATTCTTACGTCTGGAATCCTAACGAGTTTTGGCCCATCATCCCCCTCTGAATACACCTCCGCCTCGCCTCTTTTTAGATTTGACAAATACTTAATCTGAGTTTCAGAAGCCGCCATCGAATCACCAATCAATTCCTTGTCATATTTAGAAACCAGTCGATGGCATATCTTAAGATTTGTATTCTTGATAACAGCTGAAGCCAGTTGCTCTGGACTTTGATCTGCAATTATAAAACCCTGTCCTTTTGACCTTAATTCGTTTATCATATCCGTGAAATATTTCACGCCATTACTCTGAGCATCACCATCTCCAATCTGACCCTTTTCAGTATTCCTCAAAAGCCTATGCGCTTCTTCAATCAACAGGTAATGTCTAACTTCAAGCTGTGAATCCTCTTGCGTCATTCTATACTCCCTCAAGTTCGTCATTAAAAGACTCATAATAAGGCTTTTGACACTGTTATCACCTATATTTTCAAGTTCAATAACATTGTGTCCAGTAAAGAGATTCTTCATATTCATGCTGGAAGCGACATTTAGTATTCTACCTTTTTCACCTCTTCTGAGAGTTGAAATTCTAGCTTGCAAACTAGATTTTACTTCATATTCAAGTCTTCCCTCATATCCCATTTCTGAAACGACTTCCGGAATAATCGTATATAATAATTCGATTGTCGGATACTTTAATTCCCTCTCATTATCTTTCCCATCTAACTTATAACCGCAAATCTCATAAGCCCTATAAATACTGTTTTCAAGAACATAGGGAAGAGGTGACACCCATGAATAGCAGCTCATAAAAGCTTCATACAAACTATCTATATGAGTCTGAAGTGGCACCTTATCATCAAAGGGTTGAAAAGGATTAATATATACTCTATTATTGCTACCCCCTGCCTCAAATACTTCAAGATCCTCAATACCATATTTATAAATATGAAAGTACTCTCGCTTAGCCGGTTCTATACAACTCCAAGCTATACCTTTTTTATAAAGCTCTTTTAATATATTCATGACAGTATTGGTCTTGCCCGATCCTGTCATACCGCATACAAGCATATGCCTATTAAGATCAATCTCTGGCAAACAATATTCTGCTACGGGACTATTATTTCTTAGAATGTTCCCAATATGTATTCCTTCAGTAAAGCCTCTGCTAACTGAAAAACCAGGAACAATATGTCTTTCACAACCTATAATGTCAGTCTTTGGAAATCTTACAAAAAAATCCATTTCCTCTCCGGAATAAAGATTAGAAAAAACTGGTTCTCTGAAAACCTTATTTCCTATATTAACTTCTCTCATGTTAAGGAACGCATCGTCATTATATGGTTCATTTGGATTAAGATCATGCTTATGCAAACTGAAGCATAAATCTTCATTTTTGCTATTAGCTCGGAATATTCCAGCTACAATATCATTAATGCTCTTCTCATCTGAATATAGCTTGATCGTACAGTTAAATAAGCCACTGAGAAGTGCAGCTGAAAATTTCTTAATGTTGCATTCTACTACACTGTTATACCTTTCCAAAGTACTGTTTACATCCGAAATACTTGTAGTTTCCCTCTCATCTCGTATCGTGGTCTGCCTTGAACGAAGTTTTTCAAGTTGGTTTTTAAGATCTTCCCAAACCCCAAGGTAATCTCTTGTCACCTTTTCAGACAGTGGCACACAAGAAATAACTATTGCAAAATCATCCTTAAAGCTGAGAGCCATAATCTGATCTATCGGTGTATCATTTTTCTCACCTTCCTTATAATCTTTCTCCGCAATATCACCAATAAGAGCAACTCCATATTTATATGATCTATTAAACATTGCCCCTACTTCAATCATGCTGATTGTTGCCCCCCAACTTCTGGTGAGGATACCCTCAACTACATTTACCTTATCGGTATCACATCCAATATAAATATTCAATTTTCCCCTGACAAAGCTAAGCACATACGAAAACTCTATTTCTAACATGCCCAATGCATTAATCACATCTACCTTCGAAGCATGTTCTTCCTCATTGACTCCAACCACTTGAAGATAACTCATGTTACAAAAATTTGACCTAACTACCGCAGTTCTATTCTCTATATCTTCATTAAATGCGTTAACATAAGCTGAAAAGTCACTGGTAAGTCGGTCTCTAACTTTCAAATACTCTTCCCGTTCCATATATCAAACCTCCTGTACCCTTCAGATAAAACAATTTTTATAAAATAAACCCCATTCCAAACATTGAAATAACACCCGCAATTAGACATCTCTTAATTCGAACACCGAATGGGATATAATATCTACAGAATCTTCTCATGATTTTTGAAGTAATTCCAAAACCGAATAGAAAATATATAATCTCCTTCATGACAAAAAGTTCAGAAATACCCTCTCCCAGCGATGCATAATCAATACTAGAAAGAATAGGAATTCCTATTAGTAGCAATATAAGAATTAGCCAGAACAAAATGTCCTTTAGTTCAAACTGAGATCTTACAGAAACCCCATCAACCTCAAGTTCCTTCGCCATATATCTCCCCCTTGAATCCATCCTGCCTCGTGCTTTTAGAACTGCGCCAACCTTAAGTTCAGATACCCCTCCAGGCAAATATCCGTAATAATAAATATGTACATCTTTCATATATTCTCCCTGCGGGCACCTAACTACGATCGTATTGCAGCAATCGGACATCTTTTGTCCATAAAAAAGCTTTTCAATTATCTTCGTTATAATTAAACGCTTACATGTTGCATCGGAAGACACCCCAAGTATCCGTCCCTCAATAAAATTTCCGACCATAACGTTTTCTCGACTAACTGGCGAAGTAACAACGTATTCTAAGTCACTTTTCTTCATATCACTATCAAGAGACCCAAAAATGTTTTCATCAAACGCATTATTCATCATAATAGTGTCCTCCTCCTGTTTATGTTTACTTCCAACTTCCATTCTCTATCTTTGTTGCTGTATTACCTGTAGAATCCATCATCACAATGCTTCGGTTGCATTGCGCAACATTTTCTATAAGATTGCCTGATTCATCCTGGTCATTGATATAAAATGGATTGTCAAATCCCATTCCTACTGTTTTAATACGGTCCTCATTTATTCCCTGTTCTACAAGTACATTTTTAACCGACAGAGCACGCTGTTCCGAGAGTGGAATACAATAGGATTTCAGATCGCCCCATTTTGCAGTACATCCAACAATTGTAAGATTAAAATCCGAGTGTTCCTTCATATACCTGGACGTTTCTTCCACGACAGAAACAACTGCTTTATCGTCAACAAACTCTGCTGTTCCTTCCTTAAAAGCCAAAATTTCCTGCGAATAAACTACAGTTTCCGGAAAAATACCATCATTTTCATCAGCACTCCACAGATCTCCAGGAGTCTTTGATATAACCGGAGTTACATCAGGAAGTTCCCCAGAAAACTTATCTGTAGAAATATCTGTCTTTATCACGTATTCACTGCCTGCTGTGGCAAAATATGCCTTCCAAAATTCTGCAAGTTTCTCTTTCTGTGATGAAGCCAATTCTTCTTGAGGTGCCGCCACATCCGACATACCATACCAGGATATCTTGCACTCTGAAAGATTATAAACTGCATTTTGTTCTTTAAGTGACCTAACAGTTTTTTCTACATCAACTGTATTCAAATCTATCTGTGACATATTGATTGGAGAAGAAGTATTCAGTCCAGAATCAAAGACAAGAACTGCTGTAGATTCACCTGAGTGCTCCGAATCACCCAAAATCCTGCTAACAAGTTCAAAACTTGAGAGAAGATCCACTTCCGGTGTTTTTGCCATACAATCCGAAGAGTTGAGATATTCTTCTAGCTGAACCACCTGACTTCTTGCAATGGAATGCTTTTTGCTGTTTGAAAGTCCTGCCTTCTGTTCTGGAACCTTTAGGCTCAATGCAATAAACGGATCCCCATCAGCCACTATGATGTCAATATTGCCATATTTAAGTACTGTATCCTCAAGAATCCCACTCACTGCAGTATAATCAGGCTTTATGGAGTTCGCATGATTGCCAGCAACGATTATGACATTATCATATGACTTTTCAGTTGCCATGGTTGACTCTGACGAATTACCACACCCCATCAGTAATGTTGCAAATAATGTTGTTACTACTGCCATAGTCGTTATTCCAAGTCTTTTCTTCATAATGAGTCCTCCTTTGTCCTATTATTAAACTGCAACTTGAGCTTCCCTCTGAAGCACTACCGATACTGCATCTGGATTTCCAATATGTTCTGCGAGAAGCATACGGCTTTCCTCCTTGAATAACTCTTTGAAATCGTCTAGATTCTTAAGTGCTGCTACATATGCCTCTTCTTCACGTTTTGCATTTGCATCATCTTCAACAATCTTTTGAAGCTCTTGAATATGAACCTCATAGAAAGCTTTGTTTGCCTCAAGCTCTATCAGACGTAGTTCCTTGATATATCGCGTCTTCTCTTCTACAGTAGGTTCAAGAAGAGCAAAGATAAAGGATAAAACTGAGGTAAATAGAGTAGATGTACCCATTATTACTGTCAATGTATTTTCTCCTGCAACATCTGTGCCTGCACTTTCTATTGCAGACTGTGCCAACAATCCAAGATTAGAGCTATCCGCAAACATCATACTGCGACTATACCAGCGAAGTAGAAACGTCAAAAAAAACAATGTTGTAGATGAAAATATCAAAACAATAATCAGTATCTTTCTATGCGCTATATCCTTATTCTTTACTGTTTTCCCCAAAAGTGAGGGAAGATAGTTGAGAATAAAAGCCACAGCACCGGTGATAACCACCTGAATAACAACCGCTTCTGTGAGATAGAATTCCATTACTGATTTAATCGTCACGAAATCGCAAGCACTTGCCAGAAGCACTATAACTGACGTTAGATATGGACTAAGTCCTGCATATTGAATTTTCTTTGTTATTTCTGTTCTCCTCTTCATAATGCTATCTCCTCTCTAATCTTAGCTATTTCCCTCTCCGTAGTAGCCAGTTCATCTTGAAACATCCTGATTCGGCTCATCTGAGCTACTCTTATGTCGCTTATGGTACGCTCGTGTCCGCGCCTTTGAAGCACTATGTCATCCTTCGCCAACTCGATAATATCTTCTATGTGCCTATCAAGAAATGACTCATTAAACATATCTGGCTTCATGCCTTTAATTCTATCTCGCATAAATTTTTCGCCATTCTTACTGAATTCCAAGATTACTTTCGGAATAGTATATTCTGGCTGGTAAAAACCACTAAGATTATCTGTGCAAAGACTACCATAATGCTCCGTAACACGTTTTTTAAGTGTTGTCCGCCCCTTTATCTCTGTCTTAACCTTGCCTATTAAATCCTTTATTGTTTTCATTTCCTATCTCCTCCTCTATGCTACTGGTAGCAAATCCGCATATACCTCTCGAACCATGTCTCTGTTATCAAGGTACTCTGAGGTCTTTGTAATGTATTGGGCTCCTGTGAGATATACATATGATCTGGATTCAATCCGAGACAGTTTCTCATGCTTTAACTGATCCACAAGTTCATGAGAGATTCTGATACTATCCTCAAGCGCCTCTATGGCATGCTCAGTTGCAACCAATTCTCCTCTCACTTCTGAGTTTTCAGCCTCCAACTGCTGTTTTCTTCGACTCTCGATTCCTGACTGTGGGTTCACCAATTTGCTTAACTTCTCTATATTTTTTTCAAGCCTATCCTCAAGGAACTTAGCCTCTGCGCGCTTCTTAGCCAACGTCTCTTTTGTAATATTAAGGTTCTTCTCTTCCATGGAATCCAGTTTCTTATTGTATTCCATAAAGATATATCTACACTCCAACAAATACGGGCTCTTTACTATCCCATCATCAGTTGTAATCAGTCCTTTACGAGCATGTACCTTGCCTTTAAAGAATATGACAAAGTCAGGGACATACCACTTGCGAATATTAAGCAGTCTATACCTTTTCATTATCAATCCCTCCTCCTACTACTTCTTCATTAACTCCTTCATATTCAGAAACAAAGTTCTGAAATTCACACTCAAGCGATTCAGGCATTTCGGGATCATGAATCCATTTTCCATCTTCAAATGCTAAATATTTCCTTAGTTTTTCATCAGGTACTATAATCATCATGCTACCTCCTTTGATTCACCCTTACTGGTCTCAATCATTGTCTTATAGTTGTTATAAACTGTGCGTGCATATAGTCTTGGATTCCTTCTTGTCTGCACTTCAGCTATACACTCTGCAAAAGTTTCCCCAAATCCGGTTGCACCATATGTTGATAGTTCTCTCCCTATGTCCTTAGGACTGATTCCTGCTTCTTTGAGACTGTCATAGCAAAGAGAAATGATTGTTGCATCTCTACCATATAGCCCTTGCATATTTGCTATCTTTTCCTTATCTTTCTCACCAATTTCTACACCAGCTGATTGTGCATTCACCTTAAGAGCCATTGCATGGGCTATTTCGTGATTGATAACCCCTTTACTTCCAAGTCCGGCTAACCATCTTTCTCCACGCCAGTTCACAGATGTATCAAGATCTACAATCTTCAAACCATAATTACTCTTTGAGAAAAAATCCTTGCTAAAAAGTATTTCAGCCCCCTGAAATCCGTCTTCCGTTAAGTGTGGTCCGGTACATGCAAGTGAACCCTTTCTAAGATCTGCTTCTTGTATTGAAGTTACAAACCCTTTAATCTCAGGAAATTCTTCATACATTGATTCAATACTGTCTGCCACTTCCCTTAAAAACCTTGGAGATAATATCTTAATATTTATATTGGTAACTCCTAGGTTTTCGAGCTTCATTTTCACCCCCTCATCAATCTCATTTACTTCCCTCTTCCAAAAAAGCTCCTTCTCGACTCTAGTAGTCACTTCCTTCTTCTCTGGTCTTTCAAAATCTAACTCCATTTAGCTCCTCCTCCTTTCTTACGAAAAATAAAAGCCAGATTAAAGGCTCATTCCTTTAATCTGGCTTAATTAAACCACCAATATATGCTATTTTCGAGACAAGAAAAGTATATCCCCAAATACGGATTCTGTACTTTTAGCTCTCACTAAAGATACAAAAAATGTATTTACAATATTAATGCCATCTTGCAAAGCTCATTTTTTAAGGCATCGCGCTGGTATACATAATTTACCGAACTACGATACTTAACTCCATTTACTTCAAAACAACCATCCTTTTCAATTATATCAGTATTGTTTTTGCTAACACAGGAATTAAGCCTATTACCTCCTATAAAAACAAACACGTCATGTTCTGGATCAATAAAAAGATAACACCCTGTATATCCTGAACTTGCAAAAGCATAATCAGACATAAACAATGGTACTTCTGTCTGTATCTCATCTAAATACTTTCTATAACACATATATCCAAACGACTGTTGCTCTGCATTATTGTTCCATCCAGCCCCTTCGACCATTTTATTCATCGATACGCGACTGATAATCCTTTCGTTCAAAAGATTTTGACAAAACACAGTAATATCCTCGGTAGAAGAAAACAGTCCTGCATGTCCACATAGATGTCTCATGTTTCCTGACAAAATATATGCTTTTTGATCATTAACTCGACCTATTCGGTTCCCTATTTTTTCAATGCCTGAACTCGTAAGCCAAGATTCACCTTCGTAGGACACAACCGGACGCGATAATAAAAAATCCGTTGTCCACCCTGTATTACTCAAATTGAATGGTTTTATAATCAGTTCATTAAGCCAAGCGCCAAAACTCTTTCCTGTAATTATTTCTATCAAATCTCCCAACACAATAGCTGGCATATCAGAATACACCTGTCTTTTACACTTCTGTCCTTCTATATTATGTATTAGCTGCCAACCTTCATCAAAACTACTACACGCATCCACTCTTCTATCAGTCTTCAGTAATACATTAAATGATAGTAATTCGCTTACAGTTACATCTCCTATATTTGCATATACGTCAGTGTAATCTGATATTTTCCTGTGAAAATCTACAATGCCGTATTCCAACAGCCTCATATATACTATGCTTAAAAAAAGCTTGGTCACAGATGCAAGATCGAACAACGTGATATCAGAAAGCCCCCCTTTTGTTCCATCTGTCCCATACTGAAAAACACGAGACTCTTTATGTGTTCCATACGCTATACTTATTCCCGGACAAACACCACCAGGCCTAATCAATCGTTGAATTAATGGATTAAGATTGTCCATGCATTATATCCCCTTTTTCAAAATGCCTGCCACTCTTTCCAACGCAGACTTTTGTTCCTCATCACTGACATTCGCCAATGCATACTTCACCTCATCTTCTATATAATCCATAGGCTCTGCAAGATAATAATTTGAATCCACATCTATCCAATATTTGTTAACAATATTAATAAGAGGCCAGTAATAGTTTTCTGTTCTACACATTATTAAAGAATAACAATAAAAGTTGTATGCCTTCTCTAAATCTTTATCAATAATTAGTGTATTATCTATCGAAAATCCATTAAAATAGTATCCTGCAATTTTATTTGCTGCCCAGGGATTGCCTGTTACCGCTGATTTTTCAAGGTAAGTTAACCCCTCTTTAATAAGAGCAATCTTTTCCTTATTTTCTTTTGTTTCCGCTTCTTTAAGGCAACATAAAGCATAGTTATTACAACCGTATACATAACCGCCATCTGCACTTTCCTTAAATAACTGTTTTGCAGAAAGATTTTTATATTTCCCTTTTCTGGCAGACGGAAACTTCTCCTCTTCTGCCTGTACAATTTTTCCTAAAAGATTCGCGGCGGCGAAACAACCGTTATCATAGGCCACTTGAGCATTCTGAATTATACTTTCATACCAAAAAGCGCTCTTTTTCCCATTTGGCATAGCTGCATCAAATTCACTTACCCTATACCTTGAATCTCTCTTGGCTCTTTCTATGGAATATTCAAACTGCATATACGCAATTGACCAACGTGCCAACGGATGATCGACCTGGCACTCACATGTTTTTTGATAATACTCGTATGCTTTCTGGTAGCTTATTTCTCCACTTGGACCTTTTCCGTAATACCACAGTTCTCCCACTTCATAAAGTGCAAGAATATTGGGATTCTCCCGATTAGCCATTGAAATAAGCTGATACATTCCCGGATTGCCCGACACTCCGTATTCAAGTGTAATATTATTATTATATTCTTCGAGATCTTTTTCTATATCAGGATACATACTATGTGCCATCTGCATGTTAATAATGTCCGTAACAGCATAATAAAAATAGAAATAAACGGCAGAAACCCATTCTTTCACCCATTTATCTTCAGAAAGTGAATCTATTTTTCTCGGAGTTTGAAGATTTGAAATAAAGTCTATCAATTTCTGCATCTGAACTTTATCATTATGAAGGTCTGTATTTTTCAATAAATACAACAGGCTCTCCTTAAGTTCCGCTAAATAATTTTCACTCACACATATCTCAATGAACTCCCTTATGCTGTCACGCCTGATCTTTTCAAGTTTTTCTTTTTCACCATAATCATTTAAAACAGACGCGTTTTCATCAATAATATAGGGCATACAGCACCGGAAATCTTCCATTTTAGCGTTATTATAGAATTCTGATCTGTTAAGAGGAGTCTTGGCATGCGAATAACTTTCGTAATAAGGAAAAATCAAGTTCAAAAAATCTTCTCTCTTAATGAATGCTTTTTTTAAATCCATATGAAGCAATTCATATAGATCATCAATCAATGTGTTTTTATGAACCTTACTAACCTTTCCTTTGGCATCTTTAATTACTATCTCACTCATACTTTCTCCTTGTATCAACCCACTTTTTTACACGGCCTAAAAAACTAGCTTTTATTGTTAAGTTTACCTCTACGCTTATAAAGAAAAAATAAAATTTTCAAGCACACGCAGACCATCACTAATAATACGATTATTATTATCTAGGTTATGCCTCAAACAATTAATTTTTTTATAGTTAAACACGTATACAAGTACAACTAATATCTCAAACATCTTTTTTTCAAAAGTTGTAAGTTCCCTCGTACTTTCATAAATTTTCCTCATTTCAGAAAAAGCCTGATAATATCTGTCAAAGTTATACAAATACTCGTCAACAAATTTTGAGGCTTGCAAAACAAAATCACTAACTAATATACAATCTCCTGCCTGATCAAAATCTATTACACCATATTTACCTTTTCCATCATGCATAATATTTTCCACCACTAGATCTCCATGCACTGCATATTCTGTTAGCTGAAAAGCTAAATCGAAGGCTTGATTGTATATCTTATTTCCAAGTTCTATCAACTGCGCAGTATGTCTCATATTATTATTTTGACAATCTCGAGTCAGCTTATCTAACCTAATAATCTCATTATGATTAAATGCATTGTACCAACAAGCTCTCTCACCAATTTTCATACTGTTCTTTTCAGCTAGATAATGCATTTCTGCAATTAAATTAATCCATTTTAATCTATCCAATTCATGAACATTAATATATTCTTCATATTCTTGTATATTTATTAATTCTCGTTTATTTGAATACCACGCATTATAAATATTCTTAGAAGATTTTAAATTTTTTGTTGTCCACAATCCACAGTTATTCAAAATTGAAGAGAATTCAATTTGCTTATTATTTACAATAGAATACTCATAATTGATGTCTCGATATTTTTTAATAATATAATAATTTCCAAGAATGTCACACATTTCAACATACTTATTACATGATACATTTCCTACAACAGATGACGGTCCTTGTGACAACGCATCTGAACATTCTTTAAATTCAATTCCTTTTTCACTTTTTTTTAATAAAAGAACATCTTCAATGTACATAAAACACCAAATAAAAGGGCAACCATAATGGTTGCCCGAACAGAGATTTAATCAATGTGACTAGGGCATGAACCTGCAGTACAGCATCCATTAGCTTCGCATTCTCCATCTCTTCTCGCAATAATAATCTCCATACTAGTTCCTCCTTTCATATAGAATTTTGAACAAAAGTAATTATATCTTTAATTATTTGTTCTTCCTTTATTTTACAATTCAAGTTCTCTTTTCCCTTTCTACGTTCATTAGGACAGCCCCCATAACATATTGGCAATAGCGCGCAACCTTTTTTGCAACGCTCTTCGAGAGCCATAACTATAGATAATTCATCATCACTATAAAACGAACCACTATATATATCTCCAACTGAGTTATTTTTGTCTCCCAATGTTCTTTGACACCTATATAACTCCCCCTCTGGACCAATCATGATTTGGGAAACACATTCGTATCCGCAATAATTTCTTTTTATATCCGGTAATAAATCTTTTTTCTCAAAACTTTTATACTGTCGCATTAACTCCTTTACCAGATTATTCCTAAAATCAACAAAACTTCTATTATCTAAAATAGTTTTATCTCCAATACCACATGTATCATTGCTATCAACCCTTGCAAGATAAACTCGAATTTTTCCATCCAACTGAAGATCTTCAAGTAAATACTTAAGTAAGTCTGGAATCTCTTCTTTATTCTCGGTCGAAACATTTATTCTTATCGACACATTTGAGAGTTCACAGCAATCAACTATATTTTTTATAACAGTAGAAAAACAGTCCACACCCTTAGCTTGATTATGTCTTTGCCCAAGTCCATCAAGTGTTATTTGAACATTTCTAACATTTATCTTGCGAAGTGAGATCGCATTATCTAATGTATAGTTAATTCCATTTGTAATTATATCAATATAAAAAGCTATACCTTTCCGGTCACAATATAACTTTATACTTCTTCCAATAATCTCTACTATATCCATTGCAATGAGCGGTTCACCTCCAAAAAACAAAAGTGAGAACTCTTTGCAGCCAGAAGAATCAATACGTCTTTTCAAATATGCAACGACATCTTCTGCTACATTTCGATTCATTACAATACCGCCATGGTTTTCAAAACAATACCAACACTTTGCCTGACACCGTAAAGTAGGAGCAATTTCAATATGAAGATGATTCACACGTGATGAATACAATTCTCTATTTCGCTCAAACTCTAACTTATTCAGTTCATCTAAACGATCATCCACCAAAAAGCCCTGTTCAACGAGTTTTGAATAATGTGATTCATCAATTTGCTGAATGGGTGAATCTAAAATAGATAAAGCCCCTGTGAAAGTATTGTACAATACCCATTGATTATTATATGGTATCTGTATATTAAACCTTGAAATCTTGTACATATTAACTAATAGACTCCTACTTTTTCAACATCTTCAATAGCCGCTGCATTTTCAACAAGAGTTATTCTTCCTTTCCACTCGAGGTGGTTATCTAAAAAATCTTGTATAATACTTCTTAATTCCTCTTTTTCTTTTGATTTACATGCCACAGCATGGTCTTTGTTAGGTTGAAAATTGTTAATTTTTAGATATACTTCTGGATATGCTTTTAAAATATCTGCAAACACTTCCATCTTATCAACCGTAAAATTATCATAAACAACATATGTTACTATCATTGTTTTTTTATTTCTCGAAATAGCATCCATGCTCTGAAAAACTCTTTCCCAGCATAACTCACCATTCTGAATTCCTGACCTACTTACTGCCTCATCTACGCTTAATCCCTTAAGGGATATTCCGAAATAATCCACCAACTGTTCACGTAACAAAGACTCTATTACTTCTGGCCGCGAACCATTTGTATCTAGATATACAATTCCTCCTAGTTTTTTTACAACTTTTAAATCATTTACTAGATGAGGATTTAATGTCGGCTCGCCACCTGTAAATTTAAATGCATTACCATACTTAATAAATTCATTGATAATATCTTCATATTCTTTTTCAGATACATCTTTATAATTTGATATATCCTTATAATATTTAAAAAAACAATATTCACAACTAAAATTACACTTATTATAAGAAACCGAATGTATCTTATTTGTATCCGAATTAATAATAACCGAAGGGCACTTCGGTGCAAAAGAGTTCTGGTAAAATGCGTATGCCATAGTTTTTATACCTTCTCCTCGTAAAAATCAAAAATCTTATCTAAAATCAAATCAATGTAATACTTTTCTCTAATACATGGCGTTGCATCAATGTTTTTCTGCATTTTATGATATGCACAGCCTCCTTGACAGCAAGGTAATAGTTTACATTTATTACACTCCTCGCCAATATTATCAATATTTTCAAACCACTTAGAATAAATCATATTTTGCCTAACCCCTCGATGACAATCTCCTACTCGATTATTCTCATCAAAAGGTGCTTGAACACATCGATACAAATTCCCATCTGAATTTATAACAACTTTATTCACAGCACATGCAATACAATTAGAACTATCTCTTCTCGGTAGAATCATTAACGGATCAACGTAAAATCCATAATCAAATAATTTACCAATTATATTTGCATATAGTAACTGATATTCAGCAACTCTATAAAATACTGAATTATCCATATTGCTTTTATTATTTCTTAATGGAGATATTTGAAGCTTAAAATTCGTTTCATCTTTATAAGAAACAAAATCCTCTAAAATATAATCTATCTGGTGAACATTGTTTTTATCTATATTAACCCTTAATGTTGTATTTATCCCTGTATCTACCAACTTACTTATATGAAATAATGATTTTTCATACGCATTTTCCACATTTTTATAATCTTTTCTTTTATTATGTTCATCTCTATAACCATCGATTTCAGTCAAAATATCATTAACATGCCACAAGCCAATAAATCGATCAATAATAGGCTTCGATAATAAACTATTATTTGTAGTAATAGCAGAATGGTAAGTGATGCTATCCCCATAACAATCACTTATTTCGTTTATAAAATAGTCTATTAATTCAACCTCAATTAATGGTTCTCCACCAAACCAAATAAATTCAATATCATGCCCACTTTGTATCACTGATTTTAGATACTTAAGAACTTCTAATTGTGTTGCTTTAGACATTCTCTCCTTCTTATTACAATTAGCAAAACAGTAAAAACAATTGGCATTACAAGCTTGAGTTGGTATTATTTCAATATCCAAATGCTTATTCTCAGGATACGAATATGCATGTTTCTTCCTTAAGAAATCCATTCTAAATCTTTCATCTAAATCATGTTCTACTAGAAACCCAAGTTGATATAAAAGTTTGTCAAAATCAGTCTCAACTACACCACCAATTTGTCTATACTTATTTTTTTCATCATCATTTAGTATAATGCACGCATCTGATGCAGTATTCCAAATCACGCAGCCATTTGTATATTCCTTAATAATATTATAATAAGATTTTTTTATATTTATTTTTTTTATGGAGTCACTAGCGGAAAACAAGCATTTTATTTTAGTCGGAACATCAGAGCCATTCTTTTCAACTCCATCAAAATCGACAAACAGCTTTTTTTTACTTATATCAAATTGAGACAATGTATTTTTTCTAAGTACTATCATGCTTATTCACAATCCTTATAAGATATAATCTTGCTACCTTTCTTACTGATAACTTCAAAACCATTTTTCCGCATAACCGACAACATTCCTAAATTGCTATCAAAAGTAATAAGATATAATCTTCTAACACCTTTCCCAAACAAATAATTCGAGTATAGCTCCACGCATTGCGTCCCGTATCCTTTATTCCTATATACAAGGTTTGGAATTATAATACCTATATTAGCTCCAAGTAGGATGTCTGACTCCAATGGATATGCATGACAATTAATGAATCCAACATGAACATTTTCAACAAATATCTCCAACGAAGTATGTAATCCATTTTGCGTTTTTCCACCACTACAGATTTCTTCTTTCTTTTTTATCCGATATTTTTCCTCATTAAACAAAAAAGCATTCGCAGTATCCTCCATCGGATTTTCTTCTCTTTTCCAATCAGTTATTGTTGTATTCCATATGATTCGATCATCAATATCATTATACGTCAATGGTTTAAGAGTTATATTGTCCTTTGATAAACAAAATGTATCCATTGTATATGTTCCTTAATTGTTAGAGTATTCTTTTTTGTGTCGTTTTATATCAATCTTAATTTTCTTATCAATCTCTTCCTTGATATTAGTAAATATTGAGAAAATATAAAACCTTTTTTATGTCATACAAAAATACATCATATGTATTTACAATTAGATAATTTCTAGTTCAGTGTATAAATACACTACATTTAGTATATTCTGTTTCATAAACTAAGTCAATTATTTTTGTGCAGTTACATACCATTTCAGCCACAGATATCATGTCCATAATGGGTTATGATGCAAATTGGACGAACTTAGCAAACTTAATATAATATACATTTTGCCAGAGACATTGACCTCTGGCTTTTTTATTAAAACACCAATAATCCTCTCTCATCGTAAACACTTCTCTGTGGCTCTCCTTCATTTCTAAGGCATCTGTCTAGAGCCATAATGGAAGCAACTATCCCATCAATCTTTTCCTTTGACTTAGCCTTGGTAACCTTAATATTCTCCGCAGCATCAGTCTCGATTACAACATTCCCCGCCATCCATCTAAGAACCGGATGTCCTGCGTGAATAATCTGACCCTCCATAAGTAGTCTATAAAACTCCTTGGTTGGTGTACTCATACTTGCAAAACTCTGTCCAAAAGGTACCATCGTAAATCCTGCGCCCTCCAGGTTCTAGATCATCTGCGTTGCATTCCATCTGTCCACCGCAATTTCCAGGATATGGTACTTTTCTCCAAGATCACAGATGAACATCGTTGGTGTTCTTTTCGTTTGATACTTCAAGGTAATCGCTTAACTTACGCTGTTCCCAAGTAACAACATTTACACCCTGCCTCTTACCATCATCAATGCGTATCCCAACAGGTTTTGTCCTTTCCATTTGCTCAAATCCATCCGATCTGGATCTTTCATAGATAATCCAATCCCCCAAATCCTGTCTTTTACCGCACATTCTGCAAGGATTTGATCTTTCGTATGTAACAAACCTTCCCTCAATTTATCATTTTGAGAAAATTTTGCTATAAGTCCTTCATAAACTACGATTTGCCTTATACCATTCCAGTAATTTTCATTATATCCCGCCACCATACGTCCCAGTTCTTTTATAGATCCAACCTCATCTGTTTCCAATATCTTTTCAGCAATCACATCATCTCTGAAACTAACTGCTTTTTTATACATCATATATTGCTCCATAGATGAAAATCCGATTCCATTTACATCAAACTGTGACATATACCAGTTACTCAAGTATCCATTTTCCTCATCAGGATTATGAAAACATAAAATATCCATTTTATGCTGCACCTACCTTTTTTACTGCCAGATCAAGCTCTAAGTCATGCAGTCCGTGATACGCTTTCATCAAAAAATTTAACGGTACTTTTTCTATCACCTCCGAGCTTGGAATATTATAGTACCATTGATAATACGCATAAAACTCGCCAATCCAGTCCGGCATAAACCCTTCTAAAGCCTTTCCGGCTTTCAATTTATACTTTTCTGTATCCGAAAAATATTTCCATAATTCTTTAGCATCCATGGTATTAACATATGCCATCGACTCATCGATATATTTTCTGGTTTTACTTTTCATATACGCTTCTATAAAATCCGTTGTATCATTTTCAGGAAATGTCTGCGCTACAAAATCAAACAGTTTTCCCTGACTCTCTACCACACCATCTAAATATATCTCTGAATATGCCCGCATTTTCCTCACCTCATAAAATTGTGCTAAACACATTGGTTACTTTATTTGCATCAGAGTCAATCAGTTCTTTCATCCTTTTCCTTGCTGTCACATCGCGTTCATTGTATTTTTCATTAAACTCGTCATATTCCACGGAAATAAGTTCTTCTTCTCTCTCAGACAGCCTCAAATATGCCAGTTCTGATTTAATACAATACTGTATTCCCAAACCTCCCAACAAAAGGAGCTCTTCTAAAATTTCCACATCAATTTCATCTCTGACAAACGCTTTTGCAATATAAAAGTACGATGCATCCGCTCTCCATCCTTTTATCACATCATATCCGCTTGTTTCGATACCATATTTTGCAATAAACTTCTGCGACAACATTCTGTAACGCTTAGAGTCCGCCGCATCCCTGTGTTTCATTAATTCAGCCAGCCATGATAAAATGCTATATTTCTGGAAATCAAGTACTTTCAGTCCTTCCATATCCAACTCATATTTATGAACCCAGCCATTTGTCTCATCCGGTCTGCAAACCGCCCATTCTTTTGCAAGATCAATATTTTCCGTCAAATAAAAGCCTTTTCCGTAATCATGCCGGTTTTCTCCCAATCCAAAAGCTGGCTTTATTTCTTTGTCAGGACTCCCATGATACAAGATAATCTTACCCATATCGTCATCCTCCCTATACAAACATAATTTAGAAATTGCAATCTGTTCCGCTTTTTTAAGCTAAGTTCTTTTAGCGTACCCAATAATGCTTTATTCCCCTCTTTGATTGCCTGATCTACCTCTTTTCCTAGAGCAATACATAAAAAGGTCATCCGCTACCTCACGATAACACCGCTAAGCCTACGCTATTGAAAAAAGTGTCGCAGGTAATGCAGCCGGAGCCACACGCATCTCTGCACGGATTGACCGATTTCATTTTACCATTTCTTCTGAAAATATTCTATACCTATCCTGCCATAGATTGCACCAGAAAAAAACAACGCTACAGTCCGCAGGAAAACCTGTATACTGTAACGTTGTCTGTCTTACTTTAATATGCCTTTACTTTTACTTTGGAAGAAAGTCCCCTGCTCTTAAATAATTTCTTATAAGCGGATAATTTCTTCTTCGGTACTTTGACCGTGGTTGCTTTTGTGATTCCTTTAAATGTACTCTTAGAAAGTGTCTTTGCTTTCAGTTTTGTAGATTTTATCGTAATTGTCTTTAACTTCTTGCATCCGGAAAAGACATTTTCTCCGATCTTTGATACATTCTTACCGATCGTAACCGTCTTTAGTTTCTTATTATTCTTAAATGCACTCTTTGCGATCGATGTTACTTTATAGGTCGCACCATTAATTTTGATAGAATCCGGCACAGCGATCTTTGTCTGTTTTTTGTTTTTCGGTGCCTTGTATTCTACCTCATGGACTTTACCGGCATTCTTCTTGATGGTATAGAACGATCCATCTGCCTTATTCACAACAACCTGTCCGACGGTAAGTGTATTTGTATTGGACGGCTGTTCATTTGTTGTTTCTTCCTTCCCGGTCACCGGGATCACAACTGCTGCTTTCTGATAGCCGCATACGCTGCATTCCTCATGGCTGCTGCCTTCGGTACTTTCTGTTGCCTGCCGGTCGATGATCGTCTGAAATGTATGCTCTGCCTGTTCTAATTTCTTTCCACATCCATTTTTACAATCTTTCCAATGTGCCTTTTCATCCTTTGACCAGACTGCATCTGTTACATCATGTCCAAGTGAATCCGTCATGATCGTCTTTGTCTGAACCTCAAATGATGGATTTTTAAATTCTGCTTTGTACTCTTTCTTGCCGTTTGTTTCACATCCTGCTTTTTCCTCTGTATAAGATGCAGTTACAGTTTCGCTTTCTTCATTTTCACATCCCTCACATATCCTGCGTGCCGTACAGCTCATATCGCTCTCGCTCCATGTATACTGTGGTGCACCATAGTGATGTCCGTCTGCATTACTGTATATGCTGCCATCCTGATATACAGTCATACCGCCCAATACCGGAGTCTGATCTGTTCCGATTTTCTGTCCCCAGATCAATTCAGCCCTCCTGCTATCTCCACTTCCATCCAGAAGATATGCAACCTCTCCATCCGTGAATGCTTTCGTTGTCTTTGTAATCTCGCCGTCCCATGGTAACGTATTCTTCTCCATACAGTAACAATTCGATATCTTGCCGGTGATCTCGTCTTTCTCAGCTTCTCCGTTACCGATCAGCGGATACTCCGTTGTATGATAGCAATTCTGAATATTGACACCCGTAAATATTCCTGCAATGCCACCAACGTCTGCAGCATCTTCACCTGTTACTACCACATTTCCTATATTGAACGAATTTTCCAGACTGGTATTGCTGTCCCATGATCCGATCACGCCGCCGGTATACTTACCTGTATTCGTGACATCTCCCATATTTCCATACTTACTACCATCTGAATTGCTACCCATTCTTCCGATCACACCGCCGACATTATCTCCATTTCCTTCCACAGCTCCCCTATTTAAAATAAATCCATCCATAGAAGTCATCGGTGCAGAATATGCATACTCCCCGACAACTCCACCGACACTATTTTTACCTGTGATCCTGCCGGTATTGATCACGCCCTTTGCTGCCTGAATTTGACAGTTACTGTTATCAGAACTTGTCATATGCCCTCCAATACCACCAACACTTGTAATTGCTGCTGTCACTTCTCCTTTATTCTGTAACATTCCATTCCGGGAAATTATAGATATATCAATTCCATATCCGATCAATCCTCCTGCTCCCATAGAAGTATTGCTTCCCATACTAGATATCTTACCCGTATTGATAATATCCGCATCCGCTTGAATGGACGCAAGATCTGCATATCCGATCAAACCTCCGACATATCCACTTGATTTAGCAGTTATAGCTCCAGAATTGAGAATACCCTCATGGACGATCACCTTCATTCCACCACTAGCCTGACCGACAAGTCCACCTACATTCGCTGTCCCTGTAACTGCACCTGTATTACTGATCGAGGTATCGGATTCGATCTGTGCACTGCTTGCATATCCAGCCAAACCTCCTGCCTGACCTCCTTGTGCGGTTATATCTGCTTTATTGTTACAGTTTACGATTTTTGCATCACTACATGCCTGACCACAGATACCTCCTACACTATCCCAGCCTTTAGAACTTCCTGCAGTGGTGACATTTCTTATCTCTCCGCCACTGCCTAGTATGCCAAACAAACCGGCATTATTGTTAATGCTTCTGTCCGCATGGATCGTGATCTCTGCTCCGTTACCATCGAAGACTCCTTTATAGGAACCGGAGGAATCTCCGATCGGATTCCATGTTAAGTCTTTCTTTTCTCCACGTACTGTTTGTATCGATCTCTGTTACACCATCTGCAACTTTCGCACATTCATTTCTATCCGAGGATGCTTTTACGATCTCTGCAAACTTCCACAGATCCTCCGAACCGGTGATCACATACGGATCTTCTGCTGTTCCACTTCCCTGTAATTCCTCTGCCGCATAAACTGTCACACTTCCCTGACTGCCTGTCACAATGCCTGCCACAGCCAGAAAGCCCAATAATATGCCGCCTGCCATTTTCCTGCTTATCATTTTTGTCACTTTCAAATTCAGCGCCTCCTTTTTTATTTCATTTCCCTTTTTTCATGTACTCCTAGAATTCTTCATTTAGAAAATTCTAAGCGTACATATATGCATACAAAAATATTGTATCATTTTTTATACTGCGTGTCATCACTTTATCAAAATAAATGGTTATCAAGGTAAAGTGATGCTAGCTAAACTGACAACCCACATTTCTGAAAAAAGCAGGGAGCGTCAAATCATTCTGACGTTCCCTGCTTTCTCCTGAAAATATTCTATTAAAAATTCTTAAACCCATACCCTGCAGCTCTCACGGCATCAATAAAATCTCCCAGCACTGCTGCATTTGTCTCTGACTCCGCATGGAGCAGATAAATTGCACCCGGATGAAGTTTATCTTTCATCTTCTGCAGACTCGATGCATGATCCGGCTGATTATTGACATCATAATCCAGATATGCAAAACTCCAGAAAATACTCTTGTAATTACAGTTATTTAACAGGGCAAGTGACTGCTCGCTGAATCTTCCGGTCGGATAACGGAACAGATACATGTCATATCCGAAATTTTCCTTGATATAGGCATGGTTCTCTGTCACCTCATTTTCCTGTTTATCCAATGATAAGGAAGGCATACCCGCGGAAGGATGTGTCACGCTGTGGTTTCCTAACACATGTCCCTCATCGATCATACGTCTTACCAGATCCGGATTATCTTTCGCATACGGCTCTGTCACGAAAAATGTGGCGGACACCCCTTTTTCCTTTAGGGTATTTAAAATGCTCTCAGTCTGTCCGTATTCATAACCTTCATCAAAGGTCAGATAAATATCCTTCGTGTCATCACCAATAAAGTACGCATTGTATTTTCCATATGTCTCCTGTGCATTAACGGCATCTAACGGACGGTTTTCATCATCGGTATGGCTGCCAAGTCCCCAGTCATGACTGGTGGCATCCAATGAAGAAACATTTTCAATCTGTGTATTCTGCAACACCTGTCCGGTCGTACCTTCGCCAGTTTCCGTACTTATCTGTTCTTCCGTGCCCGGGACATCCTCGACGGATTCTGTAGCATCTGCTCCGTCTTTTCCATAAGCCTCATATGTTTTTAATACTGCATCCCCAATCGCTTTTGCATAATTTTCAACGTTCGCATCAAACAGCTGATTGTCCGTCGGACTGTTCATAAAACCAAGTTCGACAATACATGCCGGCATGTTCGTGTGCAGATTTACATAGTAATCTTTGCTCTCGCTCTTTTGTGTTCCTTTTTTTACACCACGGTTTCTCGAGATCCCGGCAGCATCCAGGTTGTCCATAATATTTTTTGCAAGCGCCTGTGTCTTGTCATCCGCGTCACTGCGGATCCAGGTCTCCACACCATTTCCTTCACCCGTATTGCGATGCAGTGACACAAAATAATCGGCATTATTCTGATTTGCAAAAGATGTCCGTTCCTCCAATGATAAAAATGTATCATCGGAACGTGTCATAATGACCTGAATATTTTCTTTGTCAGCAAGATATGCCGCCACTGCCTGTGTGATTTTTAAATTATCATTTTTCTCATAACGAAGCCTGTAATCAGACCCGTTATCCTTTCCACCATGTCCGGCATCTAAGCATACGATCAGTTTATTCTCATCTAACTTATCCTTATTCTCCTGCTCGTCGTCAACAGCCACGATCTTCCCCTCAATCTGTGAAAGGTCAATACCTGCCGGAACCAGCTTATGCAGCAAACTCCCCATCCCCTGAAATAACGCAAGAACGATCAAAAGCTGCAGCGAACAATATACTATGCACACCAGATTTCTCAGTCGTTTTTTTCTTCGTTTCTCTGCATTCAAATCCGTTCACTCACCATCTTATTTATTTTAATTTACTTTTAACTTTCGTCCGCAGTGCCACTGGACTGACAGGCATCTACGTTCCACTTCGGTCCGTGCTAAACAGGTGCCACCGGCACCTAGCACCGCCCTATCAAATAAGAAAAACACAAAAAAGTGCCTGCAAGCAGTCATTTTTTGCATTTCTCTTATTTGGCACTGCTCATTGCCTACGCACATTATATCTTATCCCACTGTAAAAGACCATAAAACATTTTCTTAATATTTTATGATGTTTCATCAAACAGGAACTGTGCGAGTGCATAATTGCTGACATCCTGTCCCTTGGGTGTCAGGTATATTCTTCCTGCGCGGCGCTCTAAGAGCTCCTCCTCCTGTAGATGATTCAAAACTTTCTGATACACTGCCTCGATGGGCATCCCAAAGCTGTGCATAAAATCATCCCTTGAAACTCCGTCGATCATACGAAGTCCTAAATACATAAATTCTTCCATCTGCGCATATTTGCCAACTGACTCAGCAGAGGCGTGCAGATTGGTTGCCGGGAGCTGTTCCACTGTTCCGTCGTCATGTTTATTTTCCCAGATGCCTTCCCGGATGACTTCGACCTGCTCCAGATAAGTATATAAATCTCTGGTGTTAGTGTAACGTATATTTTCCATCAATGACGACGCACCAAGTCCCAGACCAAGATAATTGACACGCGTCCAGTAACCTATATTATGTCTGCACGCATAACCAGGCTGTGCAAAATTTGAAACCTCATAATGCACATAGCCGTTTTCCTTAAGCATCTGCTCGGTCAGCTGTGTCATCTCATAGACTTCATCTTCTGTCGGCAGTGCATCCGTCGCCATTCCTGCACGTTGTTTAACCGCATCAAATTTATACAGATCATAAAACGGAGTTCCTTTTTCAATGATCAGCGAATAGGCAGAAATATGTTCCGGTTTCAGACGGCAGACTTTCTGCAGGGAATCCGCATAAGTTGCCGTGTGCTGTCCCGGCAGTGAGCTCATTAGATCCACATTAATATTGGAAAATCCCCCTGCTCTTGCAAGTTCATAAGTTTTCAGGAACTGTTCCCATGTATGGATACGCCCTAACATTTTCAGTTCAACATTCTGTGCAGACTGCAATCCCAAACTGATCCGGTTGATCCCGGACTGTCTGTACACTGCAAATTTCTGCGCTGTAACAGTTCCGGGATTGCACTCAACAGAGACTTCCGCATCCGGCAGCAGCGCAAAATTTTTATGCACGGCATCCATGATCTCTGCCATATCCGACTCCCACAGCCACGATGGCGTGCCGCCACCAATATAGACTGTTGAAACCACATAATCCCTGCAATGTGCCCCATAATAGAAAATTTCTTTGCAAAGTGCCTTCACATATTGTCTCTGTGTATCTTCATCTGCCGGGAAAGAAAGGAAATCACAATAATTACATTTCCGGACACAGAACGGGATATGTATATATAATTCCAGTTCCTTTTTTTCCATATTTAATCCTCATCCAGTTTTAAAACACTCATAAATGCTTCCTGCGGGATCTCGACATTTCCGACCTGACGCATACGCTTCTTTCCTTCTTTCTGTTTCTCTAACAGTTTTTTCTTTCGGGAAATATCGCCACCGTAACATTTTGCAAGCACGTCCTTACGCATTGCCTTGACGGTCTCTCTCGCAATGACTTTACCGCCAACAGCCGCCTGAATCGGGATCTCGAATAAATGTCTTGGAATCTCCTCCTTTAATTTTTCGCACATCTTTCTTCCACGCTCATACGCACTGTCTTTGAATACGATAAAGGAAAGGGCATCGACCTGTTCTTTGTTGATCAGGATATCAAGTTTTACCAGCTCGGAGCGCTCATATCCCTTTAATTCATAATCAAAGGACGCATAACCCCTCGAACGTGACTTCAATGCATCAAAGAAATCGTAAATGATCTCATTTAACGGCAGATCATACTTGATCAGTGCACGCGTTTCCTCTAAGTATTCCATACTTAAATAAACACCGCGGCGCTCCTGGCACAGTTTCATGATTGCACCGACATACTCACTCGTCACCATGATTTCTGCCGATACGACAGGTTCTTCCATGTATTCGATCTCAGACGGATCCGGCAGGTTTGACGGGTTTGTCAGATCCATGACCTCTCCGTTTGTCTTGTGCACTTTGTAAATAACCCCCGGAGCTGTTGTCACAAGATCTAAATTAAACTCACGCTCTAAACGCTCCTGAATGATTTCTAAATGAAGCAGGCCTAAAAATCCGCAGCGGAAACCAAAACCAAGCGCTAACGATGTCTCCGGCTCATACTGCAAGGACGCATCGTTGATCTGTAATTTTTCCAATGCATCACGGAGATCCGGATATTTTGCACTGTCAGCCGGATACATACCGCAGTACACCATCGGATTGACCTTTTTGTAACCCGGAAGCGGCTCACTGCATGGGCGGTCGGCATTTGTCACGGTATCACCGACACGGGTATCGCGGACATTTTTGATACTTGCACAGAGATAACCTACCATTCCCGCTGCAAGCTCATCACACGGGATAAACTGTCCGGCACCAAAATATCCGACCTCTGTGACCTCGGACTGTGCACCGGTTGCCATCATGCGGATGGTATCTCCCACTTTTACCGTTCCCTCTTTGATACGGCAGAATACGATAACACCCTTGTAAGAGTCGTAAAGTGCATCAAAGATCAGCGCCTGAAGCGGTGCTTCTTTATCTCCAGTCGGGGCCGGGATCTTTGTTACGATCTGCTCTAATACCTGATCGATATTTAAGCCGGTCTTAGCAGAAATACGCGGTGCATCCTCCGCCTCAATCCCGATCACATCCTCGATTTCTTTTACAACTTCATCCGGCTGTGCACTCGGAAGATCGATCTTGTTGATGACAGGCATGACATCAAGATCATGATCTAATGCGAGATATACATTTGCCAGTGTCTGTGCTTCCACTCCCTGTGCTGCATCCACAACCAGGATCGCACCGTCGCAGGCTGCAAGGCTTCGTGATACCTCATAGTTAAAATCGACGTGCCCTGGTGTGTCGATCAGGTTAAAAATATACTCTTCCCCGTCATTTGCCTTATAAATGATACGGACTGCCTGTGACTTGATCGTAATTCCACGCTCACGCTCTAAATCCATATTGTCAAGAACCTGCGCCTGCATCTCACGGCTGGTCAAAGTTCCTGTACGTTCTATGATACGATCGGCAAGTGTCGATTTACCGTGATCGATATGTGCTATAATACAAAAATTTCTGATTTTACTCTGATCTATTGACATGTTACTCTCCATTTCAAAAAAAATACGCCGGGCATATGCCCATACGTTTTTATTATACGGGAAAAGCAAAGGAAACGTCAAGTCATCCGCAATCCTCTTTCATGTTTCATTTTCATTTATTAACAATTAAAATACAAAAATTCACAATATGTTCACTGGATTTTTAGTACTTTTGGGTGCATAATAGACTTGCTGTTAAATATTTAACAGCTGGGTTTCTATCGTCAATATGACAAAACCCCCTTCTTAATATGAAAATCCCCCACGCAGTGGCTGCAAACACTGCGTGGGGGATTTTTTATATCATGTGCAAAACCAGCACATGATCGTGATCTACACTTGCTTCACTCGGCTATCTTATTATTTCATTGAACTCTTACTTTTATTCATAAATCGGATAAGAGATTCCCTCTCTCATAAATACCGGAATCACATCGATCGGTGCCGGTACTGTCACATAATTTCCGCCCTCGTATACCTTTTTCGTGTACGCATCCGTCCATTTTATACCTGCTGGGAGATATCCCCTGCGCTCTGTCGCACCTGCCTCCATGACCGGTGCCACTAAAAGATCTGGTCCGAACATATACGCATCCTCCACGTTCCAGCTCTCTTTATCCTCCGCAAAATCAAAGAACAGCGGACGCATCACCGGTGCACCTGTTTTACTTGCCTGTTCCATGCAACTACGGATGTACGGGCGCAGACGTTCACGGATAAACAGATATTTTTTCAGGATCTCATAATTGTCCTCCCCAAAACTCCACACTTCATTATCCTGACCGGAAGTAAGCTGGCGCACACCATCGATAAACTCCTGCTCTCTCTCGTACCACGGAGAACGCTCCCCATGCATACGGAATACCGGGCAGAATGCACCCCAGGCAAACCAGCGCACCAGAAGTTCTTTAAATGCCGGATCTTTGATATTCCCGCCAAGAAAGCCTCCGATATCCGATGTCCACCACGGAATACCAGCCACGCACATATTAAGTCCTGCCTGCAGCTGCTCTCTCATGGAGCGGAAGGACGAGTACACATCCCCGGACCAGGTAAGAACGCCATATTTCTGGCTGCCTGCCCATGCACAGCGCACCAGACTCATGATATCTTTTTCTCCCTCCGCTTTCAATCCGTCATAAAATCCTTTCGCATAGCCAACCGGATAAACGTTGCTGCACTGCAGTGCCGGTCCCTCATAATAGCGGTAATTATCAAAATCATATGGTCCATACTCCGGTTCCGCTTCATCTAACCAGAAACAGCGAATTCCGTTTTTATAGTAATTTTCCTTACATTTTTCCCATACAAATTTCTGCGCGCCCGGATTGGTCGCATCGTAAAATACGGTATTTCCCATCCAGCTCATATGATAGGAAAGTCCACGATCCGGTGTGACAAGATATCCGCGGTCGTTCATCTCGCCATAGTTTTCGCTGCGCTCATCCACGGTCGGCCAGACAGAGACAACCGTCTCGATTCCCATGCTCTTTAACTCATCCACCATCGCTTTCGGGTCCGGCCAGTCTCTCGGCTCAAATTTAAACTCGCCCTGCATTGTCCAGTGGAAAAAGTCGATCACGATCGCATCCATCGGAAGTCCGCGCTTTTTGTGTTCTCTGGCAACTGCAAGGATTTCATCCTGGTTGCGGTAGCGCAGTTTGCACTGCCAGTATCCCATACCATATTCCGGCATCATCGGAGTCCTTCCGGTTGCCGCAGAATACTGTTCCTCGATTTCAAACGGTGTATCTCCTGCCGTAATAAAGTAGTCCAGTTTTTTTGTGCTCTTTGCGTACCACTCTGTCTTGTTTGCACCAAAAACTGCTGTTCCGATTGCCGGGTTGTTCCAGAAAAATCCATAGCCTCTGCTTGAGACCATAAACGGCACGCTCGCCTGACTGTTTCTGTGCGCCAGTTCTAACATTGCACCTTTTTTATTCAGATTTTTCTCCTGATACTGTCCCATACCAAATATTTTTTCATCATCAAACGCCTCAAAACGCATAGTCAATTCGTAATCCGTACTGCCCGGGATCGGTTTTAACTCTCTCGCATCAATGCGCAGCGGCACACAGTAGCGGTTGATCCGGTTTCTGTTTCTCCAGTACTCTTCGGTCAGAAGTTCTCCCTTCTGATTATAATAGCTGATCCATCCCTCCGGGGAGATCACGGCCGTGATTTTTCCATTTTTAACGGTGTAAACTTTTCCGGTCTGATGATATTTTGCAAACTCCTCGCCTTTGTACCATGGATCCGTCGTATCAACTTCTTTACACTCCACCTGAAGCGGACACATTTTTACCTCCTCGGTCAGCGCCCAGTCATGTGCATCCATCTGTGCCTCTTTGGTCATGCGCACACGGAAGGAATTTTCTCCCCATGGTTCTAACCATAATGTCAATGTTCCATCTGCAATTACAAGTCTGTTGTTTTCTTCGTAAACTCTCATCTAACTTTTCCTTTCTTAATATATAGATATATTCTTACGTTCGTCTTTACACCTGATAAATCCGGTAAATGAATTCTTCTCTCCCAAAATTTATCTTTCTGCTATATTATATTTTCCGACTCTGACGTTTCATCTCCCCATACAAAACACCGCGTGACCCGGTCGCCAGAAAAAATCTGCCAAACTTTCTTTTATCCCCATCGATACTGTTGATCTCGCCGTACATCTGGTTATCCTGATTCAGCCGCTCATACGATTTTCCCTCATCAAACGTGCGGTAAAAACCATATTCCCCTTCAAGGCGTCCGCAGAAATAAATTGCTTTTTCCTCTGTCAGATAATCCCTGTCCTCTCCGATCACACCAAGTCCCATCCGGTAGCAGGCATCCCCCGTGTCCGTCAGGCGTTTCACATGGATTTCTTCTGTTTTCGTGTCATAACAGAGTTTATAAAGTCCTGCATCGCCCAATGCCAGGTAAAATATGCCAGTCTTTCCGCCCTCACCGCGCACTTCCGTCTTATTTGCAGTATCAATATAGCCAAAATCACAGACCGGAAATGCCTCTTTCGGCTGTTTCTGATAAAAATTTCTTCCTCCATCCCTGCTCACATAGATTTCGGACGCACCGCCAAAACCATAAAACAGATCTTTCCTGCTGCGGTCGGAAAATACTTTCAGATATCCCGTCTCAACAGGCTGCCCCGCCAGATCAAACACTCCTGCTTTTTGAAAACTGTGTCCTCCATCATTGCTGACAAGCACCAGTTCCACCGGAAGCCTTATCCCATCCGCAACCGACCATACAATATTGACGCCATCCGGTGACACTGCCACCCATCCGGCATTGACATTCGGGTTTTCGATCTCATGCAGTTTCTTGTCGATCTCTGCATTGATACCAAACGGCATGCCGATCCGGTCAAATGTTTTAAAATTATCGCACGTGCGCACCAGACCGCCTTTGGTTTTTCCTTTCCAGTTTCCCCGCGCCGTCACAATGCCAAGATTACTGTCCGCATCGGAAATATCTGCGTTGATACAGGTAATGTAACGGTTGCCCTCGCTGTCATCAAAAGAATTTTTACAGGGTTCATCAAGATTCCGGAATGCAAATCCGCCGAGGTCTCCAACGATATCCACAAGCTGTACCTCTCCATCAACCGGCGCATATACATTCAGATGAACGGTCTCCTCGATTCCGGTACACGCATCATGATAGCGCGGATGCTCACTGAGCAGCGCATCCGTCATAAAAACGCCGGTTCCCGAATTAAACCATACCTCATCCGGATCAAACGGATTGATCTTAATATCACTCAGCCAGTGCAGCAGACAATGGTTTCCGTTATACTCCGGTTTCATGTAGGAAGTATTAAAATATAAATCCCCCTTTTCCAGTCCGCAGAGACTCACGCTCCAGCTGCTGCCATAATCTTTCGAGAGATATACGATTTCATCGCTCTCTTTTTCCCTGCAGAGCGTTGAACACACCAGAAGTCCCGGCATTGTTTTACAGGAAGAAATACCGCCAAAACCATAATTTAAAAATTCTGCTGTCAGCGTGCCATCCGCATCCGGTGTAATGTCATCATACCCTGCAATTTTTCCATCTGAAAAATAATACCGCAAAACCTTTCCACCGATCACATCCCCGGAATCACAGCTATATCCAAGGTCGACCACATAATTCCATCTTCCGGTGACATTCATCGTCACATAAAGGTATGTTCCATCATAGTCATAGCGCGATGCCACAAGACCGTTCATTTTGCTGTCATGAATCATGACATTTTCCGGCTGCATCAGTTTTTCAAACGTCTGCCCTGCATCATAGGAAACATACAGGCTGTGACCGCGAAGCGTATCACTCTCCCTTGTCGTATATCCTGCGGTTCCTGCAACAATTGTTTTCGAATCATCCGATACCCAGACACAGGTCATGTAATTTTCCTCTAAAGGAAGCCGTTCCCAGGTATCTCCTCTGTCCGTGGTTTTCCAGAGACCATCTAACTGGCTTGCAAAATAAAGTGTGTTTTCATCTTTTTTATCTACCACCAGACGGTATCCGGTTCCTCTTCCGCAAAGATTGCCATGAACGGTCACCGGGATTTTTTTGTGAATAAATGTCTCTCCATAATTCTCTGAAATTGAAAATTTTCCATAGCCCTGTCCGTTAATGCCGCTCATGACGTACAATCGTTCCGGTTTCTTTTCGTCAAGTGCGCATGCGATTGGAAATGTTTCGGAGATGTCCGCCATGCTCACACTGTCGATGAGGCCTTTCCAGCACTTTTTTTCGTATTCATACCGGTAAACGCCTCCGATGTCTGTTCTGGCATAGAGGATGCCGGGCTGTTTTGGGTGGTACAATAAACCGGTGACGTAGCCGCCGCCGGGGATTGGGGCGTTTTTGTATTCGTAGGTGATTGTTTTGTGGGCTTTCATTGTATAGGTGAACTCCTTTCGTGGGTGGTTTTTGGCGTAAGTGGATCCGTTTGTGTGCGAAGGTGAACTTTTTTGTGCGTTCTTTTTTGGGGGAAAGATGGCGAGCCTGAGGACCGTGGGTGGGCTGTGCAAAGCTCTGACGCTTTTTGCACAGCCCGCCCGCGGCATTGAGGGGACCTGCACCAAAATCTTCCCAGAAGATTTGCAGTGCACCGGTGCGCCACAGTGTAGCGTCTGTCAGGGGGCGGCAAGTCCCCTGCCGGCGTCCTGACAGCCACCACACCCCCACGCACCGCTTCATTACAAATCCTCCACGCAAAAAAGGAACCCCGCAACGCAGGATTCCTTTCTCAACACCAAACGAATCCCTACTTTAAAAGTAAGGATTTTCGCCTCGATTTTCTACCATATTTATTCGCCCACTTTTACCCGAAAAATCCGCTTTTACTCAGCATCATAATTATCCAGGAAATTGTGATACTCTCCATCTTTCTTATAACCAATGATGGTCTTTAAATTCACATTGCTGACACTATTGAAAATATTACTGTCGATGAACTCACTCTTTTTGCGAAGTTCCGTCACAAGATCTTTCATCTCCTCACGTTTCGAACCTTTTGCCCCGCCACAGCTTGTACAGTTTTCAGTAAAACGGCATGCACACTGGATAAACTGCAGGCGGTTGTAATCACGCCATGCCTTGATATCCTCTTCTTTGACAAGATACAGCGGACGGATCAGTTCCATGCCCTCAAAGTTCTGGCTGTGAAGTTTTGGCATCATAGTCTCCACTTTGCCGCTGTACAACATTCCCATCAGGATCGTCTCGATCACATCGTCAAAATGATGTCCCAGCGCGATCTTGTTACAGCCTAACTCTTTTGCCTTGGAGTACAGATATCCTCTTCTCATTCTTGCACACAGGTAACACGGATTCTTATCCACCTCCGCAACAGAATCAAAGATCTGTGTTTCAAATGTCGTGAGCGGAATATCAAGAAGTTTTGCATTTTCCTGAATAATACGCCAGTTTTCCTCGTTGTAACCCGGATTCATGCACAAAAAAACAAGTCCAAAATTGCGTTTTCCGTGTCGGTATAATTCCTGAAACAGTTTTGCCAAAAGCATGGAATCTTTTCCACCGGAAATACACACTGCAATCTTATCGCCGTCCTTTATCATTTCATAATCATGCAGTGCTTTGGTGAAACGGCTCCAGATTGGTTTTCTGAATTTTTTGATCAGGCTTTTTTCAATCTGCTCCGTGCGCTCTTTTCTTGAATCGTCCTCCATTGTCACGCGCGTGAGCTGATGTCTTAACCATGCGCGGTAACCACCCTCTAAATTGACAGTCGTAAACCCATCGTCCTCTAATATTTCAGCTGCATCACGGCTGTTTTCACCCACATGGCAGTACAGATAAACAGGCTGATCTTTTTTTAAAATAGCTGTCTCACCCGCTTCAATCTTTTCTAATGGAAGATTAACAGCGCCCTCGATCGCTCCGTGCGAGAAATCATTTTCCGGACGGACATCTATAAGCTGCAGTCCCTCTGTTCCGTTCTGTGCCAGTTCTTCTACAGTAATTGTATTCAAAATATTTCCTCCAATTTCGTTCACTTCGTGTGGTATTACAATAAAATATTTTCCCGCTTTTCGGGCACAAACCCGTTGTTCCAATCCATCGATTGCATGTTCCACACACTTCCTGTTATCAGCAATTACACCGTGCGTACACGTTTTCCTTCTTTGATCTCCTCTAAGATCTCAGCCACTGCCTCACGTTCATCAAAATGATACTTCACGCCACGGATTTCCTGATAATCCTCATGCCCTTTTCCGAGCAGTACGATCATATCTCCCGGCTGAGCATTTACCATGCAGTAAGCGATTGCTTCTTTTCTGTCGTCGATCTCGATATACTTTCCATTGCTCTTTGCCAGTCCGACTTTAATATCGTTATTGATATCACGGATTTCTTCGTCTCTCGGATTATCGCAGGTCAGTACACAGAGATCCGCCATCTCACCGGTCACCTCTCCCATATCATAACGGCGCAGTTTTGAACGGTTTCCACCGCCGCCATACACACAGATCAGGCGTTTCGGATGATATTCCATCAATGTTGTAAGCACGCTTCTGGTGCTGACTTCGTTGTGTGCATAGTCAATAATCAGGTAATAATCTTTTGATACCGGAAGCATTTCCACACGGCCTTTAACCTGTACCTTGTTTAAACCATCTAAGATCGCCTGATCCGAAATTCCTGCCAGATGACATACCAACATGGTCACCAGTGAATTGTATACCGAAAATCTACCCGGAATATGCACTCTTGCCTCACAGTCCATGCAGCCTTTTACATGAAAATGCATACCGAGTTTTCCATTCTCCTTGATAAATCCAAGATCCGCTGCAACCAGATCAAGCGGCTTCCCAAGAAATGTTTTTTCATTATTATCCTCTACGCCAAAACTGTGGATCTCACAGGTATGGTTTGCTGCAACTGCCTCGCTGTGCTCATCATCCGCATTTAAAATACCAATCTTGCACTGGCGGAATAGCATGCTCTTACATTCTAAATATTCCTCAAAAGATGCATGTTCATTTGGTCCGATATGATCTGGGGAAAGGTTGGTAAACACACCATAATCAAACATGATTCCCGCTGTACGGTCCATCTTAAGTCCCTGGGATGATACCTCCATCACCGCATACTCACAGCCTGCCTCCACCATAGATGCAAACATGCGGTGCAGTTCGTAGGATTCCGGCGTTGTGTTTTTAGACGGAATCTTTTCATCTCCGATCATTGCACCGATCGTTCCGATAAGTCCAACTTTTTTGCCGGCCGCTTCCAACACATTTTTGATCATGTATGTTGTGGTTGTCTTTCCTTTTGTACCGGTCAGTCCGATCGTAATCAGTTTTTCTGCCGGATAGTCAAACAGCGCTGCTGACATCAGTGCCAGTGCATAGCGGGCAGACTCCACTTTTAACACCGTGATCGTACCCGGGATCTGAGCAGCTTCTTCATCACGCTCCACAACAATGACGCTTGCCCCCTTTTCCACCGCATCCGGAATATATTTATGACCATCCGTCACTGCTCCCACCATGCAGACAAACATGGTTTCTTTTGCAATCTTTCTCGAATCATAGATGATGTCCCTGACCTCTGCATCCATGCTTCCCTGTAAACATTCATATTTTATCTTTTCACAAATCTTACTTAATTTCATTTTTCCTCCGGTTCCGGACAATTAAAACTGCAAAGATATCATTTTTTAATTTTCATTTCCGGCAATCATTATGATAAATCGTCCTTATTCTTAATGTACAACTTCAAACCATGAAAAGCCGCCGTACATTCTGCACGGCAGCCCCGATATCAAATTTCTGCTGCTGTTCACAAAATTCAGTCTCTGGCGCACAACCTGACAGCAGATGCCAAGTCCCCGCGTGAACAGTAACAATTTCTTTTATTTTTCTAAAACATGTGACGCATCAATCTCCGCTTCAAATACGGTGTGTGATGGTCCCGTCATAAACAGATGGTTCGTTTTTTCATCCCACTCGATCAAAAGCGGTCCGCCGATCTGCTCCACAGTAACTTTGCGGTCTGTTCTTCCAGTTAAAACACCTGCGACAACCGCTGTCGAACAGCCTGTCCCACATCCGATCGTCTCGCCGGTTCCACGCTCCCACTCACGGATCTTGATATAATCACGTTTTACAAACTCAGCAAATGTGACGTTCGTCTTGCTTGGAAACAGGGATGTCATATGTTCGATCGTCTTTCCGTAACGCTCCACATCAAGGTCTGCAACAGAATCCACAAACATTGCACAGTGTGGATTCCCCCAAGATACTGCTGTAATATGGAATGTTTTATCTAAGACCTCCACCGGCTGTTCCACGAACTGATCTAAATTTGTATTTACAGGAATTACTTTCGTATTCAGTCTCGGCTCCCCGATATCCGCCCGGATATTAGACACTAATCCATCCGTCACAGTCAGGTTCAGATGCTGCATTCCACCAAGTGTTTCGATCACAAGTTCTGTCTTATCCGTCAGTTTATGGTCATAGACATATTTCCCGACAGAACGAAGTGCGTTGCCACACATTTCGCCTTCTGAACCGTCCGGGTTAAACATCCGCATCCGGAAATCTCCCTTATCAGACGGACAGATTAAAACCATACCGTCCGATCCGATTGCAAAATGTCTGTCACTGACAAAACGTGCCAGCTCCGGTAAATTTGTAATATTCTGATGAATGGCATCAATATATACATAATCATTTCCAAATGCCTGCATTTTTGTAAATTTCATGGTAATCCTCATTTCTGCGCCGCGTTTTTACGCATTCATTGCACGGTCAAGATCTGCGATGATATCATCTGCATTCTCGATTCCGACTGACATACGAAGGAAACAATCTGTGATGCCAAGTTTTTCCTTGATATCAAGTGGTGTATCTTCATGTGTCTGCGTGGTCGGATAAGTGATCAGTGTCTCTGTTCCGCCAAGGCTCTCTGCAAACATGATCATATCAACACCCTTTAAGATTTTCTTTACTGTCTCAAAACTGTCAACGGTAAATGAGATCATTCCGCCAAAACCCGTCGTCTGTTTTTTGGTCACTGCATAATCCTTGTGATCCTCAAATCCCACATAATATACTTTCTGTACTTTCGGCTGTGTTCTGAGCCACTCCGCAACTTTCTTTGCATTTTCATTATGTCTGTCCATACGAACTGCCAGAGTCTTGATTCCTCTTAAGATCAGCCAGCTGTCAAGCGGTGCAAGCTGACTGCCATGGGATTTAATGTGAACATGGATCTTTTCTGCGATCTCCTCGTTATCCTTTACAACTACGATACCGGAAATCGTATCATTGTGTCCTCCTAAATATTTCGTGGAACTGTGTGTTACGATATCTGCTCCAAGCTGTAACGGTTTCTGGAAATACGGTGTCAAAAACGTATTATCTACAACCGTAAGTGCTCCGATACCCTTTGCGATCTCAGAAAGTGCATGGATATCTGCCACCTTCATCATCGGGTTGGTTGGTGTCTCAATGAAGAACATCTTTGTATTCGGGCGGATTGCTGCCTTTACCTCATCAAGTTCCGACATATCCACATAAGTGTGCTCGATTCCGTATTTTCCAAAAACATCGCCGATGATACGGAATGTTCCACCATAAATATCGTCAGATAAGATCACATGATCTCCCGGATTTAACAGGGAAAATACTGCCATATTAGCTGCCTGTCCGCTGGAAAATGCAAATCCTTTGATACCTCCCTCTAAAATCGCCATAGTACGCTCTAATTCCTGTCTGGTCGGATTCTCAAGACGGCTGTATGCAAATCCTGTGGATTCTCCAAGTGCCGGATGACGGAAAGTAGCCGTCTGGAAGATCGGCATGCTGACTGCTCCGGTAAGCGGTTCCGTTCCAAGTGCTCCGTGTACTGCCTTTGATTCAAAATGTAACTCTTCTTTTGTACTGTAATCGTTGTAATTGCTGAAATTCTTCATGCCGTTCTCCTTCTTTTCTATCTTATTATTTCAAGTTTATAAAACATTTATTTCCTGTAACTGGTCTCTTTCATATGTTTCTATTATATAAAACACTTTTTAAAATATATACTCGTCCAGTGCTGTGTATATTGCAAATTGTGCTTTTTTATGTTAGGGTTGGATTGATGTCAGGGGAAAAGGTGGATTAAAGTTCCCTGAATGGCAGTTTGTTTTTCCTGACAGCATTTTATTCATCTAATTCGGAAGGAGTGCCTATATGCCGGAATATAAAAAAGTCGGTTATCTGACATCGAGTTTTAAATTATTTCACTTGAAAGATCAGAATAAAAAGGAGTTTTCCTATCACTATCACGATTTTCACAAGATCCTGATCCTGTTGAATGGTGATATCACTTATTGTATTGAGGGACGTTCTTACCAGCTTGCCCCGAATGATATCGTGCTGGTTCATGCGGGGGAGGTGCACCGGCCGATCATCCAGTCGGAGTCTCCTTATGAGCGTATTATCATCTATGTTTCGCCGGACTTTTTGAAAAAATACAAGGAGCCGGACTGTGATCTTTCACATTGTTTGAAACAGGCTGCTGCGGAGCAGTCCCACGTTCTGCGTTTTCACGGCTCGCGTGCTGCAAAGTTAAAGACAGCGATACAGTCACTTGACCATGCTAAAAACGATAAAGATTTTGCAGCTTCCCTGCATCAGGAAATTTTATTTTTGGAATTTATGATACAGTTAAACCGTGCCGCCATGCATGATGGCATTGAATTTATCAATGATTCTGCCTCCGACGAAAAAATTATCGCTGTGTTAAATTATCTTGGCGAACATCTGACGGAAGACATCTCCATTGATACTTTGTCTGCGCATTTTTTCCTAAGCCGCTCTTATCTGATGCACACATTCAAAGAGCAGACCGGCTACACGATCGGCAATTATCTCTCGACCAAAAGACTGCTTCTCGCAAAGGATCTGATTGCGGAAGGGGCACCGATCACCGAGGTCTGCTATGCATGCGGTTTTAAGAATTATTCGACCTTTTCGCGCGCATACAAAAAAAGTTTTGGAGAGGCCCCACGCGAGTCTCTCCAAAACCTGAAATCCTAGCATCTAACTTTTTCTCACACTTATTGTATGAACAACAGCGTTTGCATCTTACTGGCGCTCTGCCATCTCATTCATGAGCGTCGGTATGAACTGTTTCTTTCTTGAAACGATTCCCTCTAATAAAATGCCCTCACTGCGTTCTTCTTTGCGGAACGCAGCTCCTAAAATTTTGCCTGCATTTTCCCCGTCAAAAATAATCTTTGAAGATTCCTCTAAGATATCTGTCAGCATAACATAGACCATATCGATCTTCTTTTCTGCAAGCACCTGCACCATAAACGGACGTATCTGCTCTGCTACTTTGTCTAACTCTTCCCGGCTCATGGCACTGATCTGCGCTACGCCAAAATCACAGTCATCGGTATGGAAAATTTTGAAATCCTGATAAAAAATCTCTTCTGTCGTTTTCCCACTGAAATTACTGCCCGCCTGGAACATATTTTTCGCATAAGTCTCAATATCCACTTCCGCGATCACTGCAAGAGCCTCCGCAACTGATTTATCTAACGGAGTACATGTCGGTGAACGGAACATCAGCGTATCGGAAATAATTGCAGACAATAAAAGACCTGCGATCTGTTTCGGCACATCCACACTCTTTTCCTGATACATCTGATAAATGATCGTAGATGTACATCCAAGCGGCTGGTTTCTAAAATATACCGGTGAAACTGTCTCAAGACTGCCGAGACGATGGTGATCAATGATCTCTAAGATCTCAGCCTCGTCAATCCCGTCTACCGCCTGCGCCTTCTCATTATGATCAACAAGTATCACCTGTTTTTTCTGCATATTCATCAAATTACGGCGTGAAACCATTCCGGCATAATTACCGTTTTCATTTAAGATTGGGAAATCACGGTGTCTGATTTTTGACATCGTCTCCCGCACTTCATCGACATAGTCTTCAATTCCGAATGTGATGATATTTTTCTGTGTCATAAACTGTTTGATCGGCATACTCTGATTAATAAGACGTGCCACAGAAAAAGTATCAAACGGTGTCGTAATAATGATGCAGTCATGTTTTTCTGCCAAAGTGCGCACGTCCTCGCCGACTTCGATTCCTCCACCGATGATCAGACAGCTCGCATTTGACTCGATTGCCTGCTTCTGCGCCTCTTCCCGGTCACCTAAGATTACCATATCATCATCCTCAATATAGTCTGCCATATATTCCGGATTTGAAGTAGCTACCACTACCTTTCCCCTTACAAAATAGGCATGTTCATTCCCTACAATAATCGTTCCATCTAATGTTGCGGCAATATTTTTATACTGTGTTCGTGCCTGGGATAACACATGATTATCAAAAACGTCCATGTAAGACGTTGCAATATCCTTCGTAACAATGATTCCTTCGAGTTTTCCAAACTGATTGGTTACCGGAAGTGTTACAACCTCTAATTTTTTCATGGTCTCCCATGCACGTCTTAAGGAAATCTGGCTGCTTACGCCTGCCGTTCTTCTGAAATTGATATCCTTAATCTGTGTTCCCGCATAGGTGACTAACTCCGGCTCCTGTGCTCCAAAATAATCCAGCACATAATGTGTCTCCGCATTTACTGCTCCGGCACGTTTTGCCACATAGGTTTTATCGTTTTCTGTCTGATTTTTTAAATATGCATAAGAGAGAGCTGCACAAATAGAATCCGTATCAGGATTTTTGTGCCCTACAACCCAAACTTTTCTCTTTTCTGCGCTCATGAAATTCCTCTCTTTACCTAAAAAATAGCAGCTATTATATTGATTGCTGCAAAATTCACTTTTCTTATTTTAAAAAAGAAAGAAACAGACGCTGGCAATGCCGGCGTCATGTTGTATACCATTAAAAGTGAAATACTCCCATAGAGTATAAAATAAAAATAATCAATACTACAAAATTTAAGATTGAAAACCAGGACAACAGCTTCACATAACCTTTGACAGAGTCCACACCACCCTCCATCTCGTCCATTTTTTCGATCTTGGAATCAAACTCATTGAACAGATCCTGTATGTTGCGATAACATTTGACATTTTCCGTGTGTACTTTTTCAGAAAGATCCGTCTTAATGGACTCCAACTGTGACGTTGCATTCTCTAACAGTTCTTTGACCTCCGCAATCTGTCCCTCGCTGAGCTTCTTATTTGCAATCGCCTGTTCCTCTAAGAACTGTTTGTTCGCAGCGATCTGTTCTTCATTTAATTTCCGGTTAGAAGCTGTCTGTTCCTCATTCATCCTGCGATTTAAGGCAATCTGTTCCTCACTGGTCTTTCGGATATCAGCCACCTGTCCGCTAAGACCTGCCTCAATCTCAGCCATTTTCGTCGTCACTTTATCCGCAAGCGCATCTACCTTTCTTCCAAACTCAGTAACGATCTTGTCCGCCTCTTCCTGACGTTCTGTTAAAATATGTTCTAACTCCTGTGCTTTGCCGGCTCTCTCATCCACAAGTGACTGCAGTTCCGCTGCCTTGCTCTCCTTTGCCTCTAAAAGCACCTGAAGCTGTTTTGCTTTCTCGCGAAACTCATCGATCTGATTGATCAGTAAATCTTCATTTTCCACGTCCTTTTGTGTCCTTTCCTGTTCCTGCGTGTGCATCTGTCCACTCTCTTCCGGCTTATTCCGGTTCAAAAGTCGTACATTCTGCGGCACCATCCGCTTTTTCCGGGGTTGAAGCTGTCTGAATACCATCTGCCATAAACCAGCCATCTGTGTTCACTTCTTCCCCCTTTCTGATTTTTCTGCACTACATCCCAGTATACTGACCTGTTGATATTCCATTAAATACCAACAGGTCAGTATACTATGGTTATTCTATCATTATCATTTTTCTTTGTAAACAATAAATTATTTTCCATTATGTTAAACATGTGGACTGTGAAACTTTATATTTTCATTAAGGATCGCATAGATGACAAAGAAGCGATTCCAACTGGAACCGCCTCTGTCAAAAAAGGGATTATTTTTTCTTCAATATGATTTCATTTCACAAATAGTATGTTTTTGATTATCTACATAATTTTTTGAACTCATCAGCTACGAACTGGACTTTTGTTCCAATGACAACCTGAACAGCTGTTTTACTTGGTCTGATAACACCAGCAGCCCCTGCTGATTTGATTTTCTTCTCATCTACTAAAGAACTGTCTTTTACTTCAAGCCGAAGTCTTGTAATACAGTTATCAATACTTTTAATATTTGCGGCACCACCAACGCCTTCTAAAATTGCTGCCGCTACAGTTGTATAATCACTGCTCCCAAGGTCGACATTTTTCTCTGCTTCCACATCATCGTCTTCTCTACCAGGAGTTTTCAGATCAAACTTTGTGATAGCGAAACGGAATACAACATAAAATACAATAAATGCTGCAATACCAAGTGGAATGATCATCCAGGTATTCTTCGCTGCCGGAAGGGTTGCAGAGAAAAGAAGGTCTGTTGCTCCAGCAGAGAAACTAAAACCTGCTCTAAATCCAACTAATACCGTGATCACTGTGAAGATACCATATAATAATGCGTATACAACATAAAGTGCCGGTGCAAGGAACATGAACCCAAACTCAAATGGCTCTGTAACACCACAGACAAATGCACAGACAGCTGCGGAGGCAACCAGACCGATTGCAACTTTCTTCTTATTACTCTTAGCCGTCTGAATCATAGCAAGAGCTGCACCCGGAACACCGAACATCATACATGGGAAGAATCCAGACATATACATACCTAAATCCCATGTTACATCTGCAGACGTCTCGCCTGCCCAGAAATGTTGTAAATCCCCAAGTCCGATTGTATCGAACCAGAATACATTGTTAAGTGCATGATGTAATCCGGTTGGAATCAGCAATCTGTTTAAGAACGCATAAATACCTGCACCAACAGGACCAAATCCAACAATTCCTTCACCGATTGAAACTAATGCTCCAAATAATAAAGGCCAGATGAATAATAAGATTGCGGATACAATGATAGAAACAACACCTGAAACGATTGCTACACAACGCTTACCACTGAAGAATGATAACCAGTCAGGTAATTTTGTACCTTTGAATTTGTTGTAGCATGTTGCACCGATGATACCGGCAAGGATACCGATAAATGGGTTTGCAATCTTACTGAATGCAAGCACTTTTGTCTCATTCTCTGCAATTACCGGCATTAACGTTGTAACAACCCCTGTAGAAAGAAGGTTTGTCATCATTAACCATGATGCCAAAGCTGCAAGAGCTGCTGTACCATCATTATCATCTGCCATACCAACGCCGACACCGATAACAAAAAGAATTGCCATGTTATCGATCAAAGCTCCTCCTGCTTTTACAAGGAAGAAACCGATCATCTGAACGATACCGGAAACATCGCCCCCCTGCATGGTAGATGGACATAGTGCATATCCAATACCCATTAAGATACCACAGATTGGAAGACACGCTACAGGAAGCATTAATGCTTTTCCCAATTTCTGTAAATACTTCATCATAATAAAAGCTCCTCCTTTTTTTTATCCCTTTTCGTTTTATTTTATGCCGTTATAAGTACGGCTAAAATACATTTTAATCTCCATTCTTGCGCTGTCTTTCAATGAAAACAACGTTTTCATTTGCATCTCAAGTTTGTGCGTAAGCACAAAT
>OGGK01000236.1_pt1 | contig 58059 bp, 30 predicted proteins | sample 1571171 | NCBI WGS metagenome assembly OGGK01 (sample SAMEA2581958, study PRJEB24529) | metagenome | biome: Human gut stool | place: China | collected 2011 | reverse complement strand
TTGACAGGCATTACGAAGACATTTGTCCCTTTTTATTCGTCTTTTCCAGAGATTTTATGTAAATTTGTCAGCCCAAATAATATACTATGAAACAGAAATCAGCAATTACTCTTTTGTATCTCCTTTTGTCCATTTTATGTTATGGTCAAAAGGGCAAACTGTTTACTGTAGACAGTGAACTGTCAAGCAGCATGATTAATAGTATTTATCAGGATAAAGAAGGAATAATATGGATAGCTACCGAAGACGGTCTGAATAGATATGACGGAGCCAAGTTCAGTGTATACAAACACAACGCATACGATGAACATTCACTCTTAAACAACTATGTCCGTATTCTTTTTGAAGACACAAAGGGAGCTTTTCTGATAGGTACACTAAACGGTTTACAGGCTTATGACCGTGCAACAGGTATCTTTTCCACCATTCCCATGACCTTTGAAGACGGGGGTACATTAGGTGCGAATATATCTACCATCATTGAACGTAGTAATGGAGAAGTATTAATAGGAACATCCGGGCATGGCATATTCTCTTTAAGCATGAAGGAAGGGCATATAAAAGCCCAGCAATTACCCACATTGGTTCCAAGCTACCTCATCAACCAGCTTTACGAGGACCGAAAAGGTACACTATGGGTCATCACTAATGACAAAGGAATATACAGCATAGACAAAAATAAGAAACTGAAACATTACCCAAATGAAAAAGAAATGATATGGCCTTCTTCCATTTGTGAGGATAAGGCCGGAAACATTTATATAGGATGTTTGAAGAACGGACTATTCAAATACAATCCACAGACCGACTGTTTCACTCATATAAAATGCCCTTCCTATCCGCAATTACCGATTAAAGCTTTATATTCCATGAATCAAGATGAAATATATATTGGAACTGACGGAAATGGAATGAAAGTATATCAGGTACAGAAAGAACAGATAATGGAGAGTCCTATCAACGTTACCAGTTTCAATTTTAATAAGTCCAAAGTACATTCTATCCTCAAAGACAAACAAGGTAATCTTTGGTTGGGATTTTTCCAGAAAGGAGTTATGATTGTCCCTCCCATTACCAATAACTTCAAATATATGGGGTATAAATCTTCTACTCATAACACAATCGGTTCTTGCTGCATTATGTCTGTATACAAAGACCACAACGACTCTTACTGGATAGGTACAGATAATGACGGAATTTATTGTATCGCCCCGGACGGTAAACAGAAGGCGCATTTTGAACAAAGCCCCGATATCGGGCATTCGGTATCATCTACCATTATGAGTATTTGCGAAGACTCGGACAGAAACATATGGATAGGTTCGTACCGAGACGGTCTTGCAAAACTAAATCCTCAAACCGGACATTGCGAATACGTAACTTTGCCGTATAAAAACGAAGAGCAAGTACAAAGTATCTACAGTATTATAGAGGACAACCACAGACAGCTTTGGGTAAGCGCCATGGGGGCCGGGCTTTATCGTATCAATCTGGACACAAAAGATGTGTTTCGTTGCCCGACTCCTAAAAGCGGTCTTGAATATCGTCTCAAAGGTAACATGTTACATAATTCATGGATTAACTGCCTGTTGTACAGCTGCAATGACAAGCTTTATATCGGTACTTATGACGGTTTAGGCTGTTTGGATATACCAACAATGAGTTTTGTATCTACCTATAAAGTAAACCGCCTGCTGCAAGGAGATGTTATTTATGCACTGTATGAAGATCTGCATCAGAACATCTGGATAGGAACTTCACAGGGCTTAAAACAGTTGAATCACCAAACACAGGAAGTCAAACAATATACCATATCCGATGGGCTTCCCAGCAATTCCATTTCCGCCATTGAGGGAGACTTGGATGGTAACTTGTGGATAAGTACCAATTTCGGTATATCCCGATTCAATCCCGAAGCACAAACATTTGTCAACTTCTATGCCAGCGATGGTCTACAAGGAAACGAATTCAGCAAAGGAGTATCATTTGCGGGGAAAAAAGGAGAAATCATATTTGGTGGTACTAACGGTATCACTTATTTTAACCCAAAGGAAATAACAAGCCCCAATAAAAAGCCCGAAATACGTATTACAGACTTCTACATTCATGATAAAGCTGTAAAATTAGGCATGAAATCCGGACATTATGACATTATTAAGACTTCTGTAATGAATGCCGACAAATTTCACTTGTCGTACAAAGACAATTCATTCAGTATTGAATTCTCTGCAATGGAGTTTTACAGCCCTGAACGTATCAGCTACTCTTATATATTCAATAATAATACATGGGTGAATTTGCAACCCGGAGTCAACAGAGTATCATTCAGTGATTTGACACCGGGTACCTATCACTTCCAAGTAAGAGCCAGAGATTATAACTCCTATTCTGAAATCAAACAACTGACCATTATTGTTTCTCCACCTTGGTATGTATCACTGTGGGCCAAAACCATATATTGCCTGACAGCAATCATCATTGTCGCTTTCATCATTGTACAAATACGGCAACGCTACCATGCACGCCAAAGAATGTTAGAGCATATACACGCCGAGCAACTGAATGAAGCCAAACTGCAATTTTTCATCAATATTTCTCACGAAATACGAACACCGATGTCGCTTATTATCAGTCCGCTTCAGAAACTAATGGCGAACGATTCCGATACAGAGCGTCAACAGAGTTATAATATTATCTATCGCAATGCTGAACGCCTTTTGAGACTTGTCAACCAACTTATGGATATTCGGAAAATAGACAAAGGTCAGATGCAACTTAAGTTTCAGGAAACAGATATGGTAAGTTTCATACAAGATTTGTATGATACATTTACATATCAAGCTAATACCAAACATATCCTATTGACTTTCCACTCCGAAGTGAAAGAGTTAAAAGCATGGATAGACCCCAAAAACTTTGATAAAGTAGTCTTGAATATACTACACCGGAAAATGGAAAAATAAAAGTTCATTTGTGTACCGGTAATAATCCCAATACCGCCCAGAAAGCACTGAGCCATTATTTTGAAATCAGCATAGAGGATGACGGAATAGGTATCAATGAAACTGAATTGGAGCGTATCTTCGATCGTTTTTATCAAATACGAAACAGCCAAAACAACTCAAACATCGGAACAGGAATCGGACTACACCTCACCCGCTCACTGGTAGAATTACATCATGGCAGTATTACTGTCGAAAACAATAAAGAGACCTCCGGATGCCGTTTCATTATCCGCCTGCCATTAGGAAAGGCGCATCTTACACCGGAAGAAATTGATAATTCAGTGCCCCAAAACAGCCCTGTACATATAACAACTGCCCTACCAGCGGCACCTATTACAGAAACATCTCAAAAAATACGTTCCAAATCCAAATATCGTGTCTTGGTAGTAGAAGATGATGAAGAAATTCGCCGTTATATCTGTCGAGAACTGGGCAGCGACTTCCATATGCAAGAATGCAATAATGGAAAAGAAGCCCTTACACAAATTCTCAAGAAAAGTCCGGATTTAGTTATAAGTGACATCATGATGCCTGAAATGGACGGTATAACTCTTTGCTCAAAAATAAAACAAAACATCAATATCAATCATATTCCCGTTATTCTGCTTACAGCAAAAAGCCGTGAAGAAGATAATCTGGAAGGTCTCAGCATAGGAGCAGACGCCTATATAACAAAACCTTTCAGCATTGAGATTCTCAGACAGAGTGCTTTTAATCTGATAAAGAGCCGGGAAAGGTTAAGAAATAATTTTCAAGGTAGCCAGGAACAAGAAGAACGGATGCAAAAATTAGAGATGGACTCACCGGATGATCGCCTGTTGAACCGTATTATGAAAGTCATCAATGACAATATAGCCAACCCTAAACTAAATGTTGAGTTGGTAGCTGACACTGTGGGAATTAGTCGTGTTCATCTTCACCGTAAATTAAAAGAACTAACCAATCAGTCCACCCGTGACCTGATACGCAATATCCGGCTGAAACAAGCTGCAAGCTTATTGGCAAGCAAACGTCAGAACATCAATGAGGTTGCAAGCCTGACAGGATTTACTAATGTAGCTTATTTCTCAACTGCATTTAAAGAGTTATACGGCATGACACCTACTGCCTATATGGAGCAACATTTAAACTCAACATCTTCTGATACGGAATGATACAAATAAAGCGGACTCCTACAGAAGGACATAAATAAATCTGTAAGAGTCCGCTTTATCTATCTATAAGAAAAATATCTATTTATTTCTTCTGCAAGGAGATTCATCCATAAATAAATAAGTATTCTGGTATCCGCCGCAATCTACTACTATCTTTTCAAACACGATTCCCGGATGCAATGGTTTCAGTATAAGAGTTTGAATATTATCCTGTGTCTCAGGAAGTTTCAGTTTCACTTGACTTTCAACTACCCTCCGGGCAACAGTCGGATAGAATACACTATATACATTCTCCGGCTCTTCGTTCAAGTTTGCATTGAAGTTAATTGTTTCCACATTACCACCATTAAACCCTACTTCATATTTATGTCCTTTTACATCATGAAAAGCCAACGTTGACTTCACTATGACGTGAACATTAACTTCCGTAACATCTTTAGGAATTTCCATCCTATATGCAAGAGAGGCCCCTGTAACATCCTTAGAATAAGGCATCAAAGCCACTCCACTCAACGTACGTCCCATATATGGGATAGTTGTCCATTGTGCCTCGGCAGCGTCCTTCTTCTCAAAATAGTGTTCGGCTTCCATTGCCACTACACCGTCTTGGGATTTAAAGACATATCCACCAGTCTCTTTAGGTTCTGCTATGCGATACACTTCCGGCTGCTTGTCTGCTGGGAAATTATCATTCCAAGAAGTATAACCGATATGCTTCTGTATCATCATGTTCTTCCACTTACCACCCGACATTACATTGTTATAATCGTAACACAAATCCTTGTCACGCTTAAAAGCCATTTCAACTTTATCTGCCCAATAATTAGCCTGCGGATTATTCTCTTTATAGAGTTTATGGTTCATGGCTTGTGCATAGTACATTTCATACAAATTGGCCATAGCCTGAACCGGAAAAAGAATCAATTGCTTATACGCATCTTTATATTCCGGTTTGAGTGCCATATATTGGCGCAATGCTTCCGCTTCAAGTTTTATAAACTCGTCTGACACTTGCTTCCACTCTCCGGTCTCTAAATTATAAGTTTCACAATCAAGCATCTCAGCTGTAACTCTGCCGGCATATTTACTATATAAATTCAAAATACGCATAGCTTCACCCGCTTGTTCTTCACCGAACTGTTGAGCGCAGAATTGACGTGGATGGTCTAACAAGTTATCAACAGTATAACGTTTAGGATTCCAAGCCATATCAAGAAATAAAGTAATAGGATATTCCATCGGCTTCAAATCGCCGACATTGAGTACCCATAATTTATCAACCCCGTAATCATACGTCAGTTGCAACTGTTCCCACATATTCTGAATCGGAGTCACATTAAGCCATTTAGTGTTACGAGGTGCCCCCACATAGTCTACATGATAATATATACCCCATCCTCCGGGATGTTTCCTTTCTTCAGCATTCGGTAAACGGCGTACATTTCCCCAATTATCATCACTCAGCAACATAATAACATCATCCGGCACTCTAAGCCCCATATCATAATAACGTTGCACTTCTTTATAAATAGCCCATACTTGCGGACGTTTTTCAGGAGCTTTTCCAGTCACCTCTTTGATAATACGTCTCTGGTTTTTGAAGATTTTTTCCATTAAACGCATATTCTCCTTATCACGCGGTACATATTTATCATCTTCTCCTTCCTTTCCACCCATTGGGGTATCACCATCACCTCTCATACCAATTGTTATCAAATCTTCCGTATTTAAAGCACGTTCAATACCTTCGCGAAAGAAACGGTCAATCACTTTCTGATTGGAAGTATAATCCCACACACCATACTCTTTACGTTTTCTCGCCCATTCTTGGTGATTACGTGCCATAGGTTCATGGTGAGAGGTTCCCATAATAACTCCCATCTCATTGGCTGTCCTGCTATTTTCGGGGTCATCTGCATAAAAGCTCCAACTCCACATGGCAGGCCACATAAAATTACCACGCAGGCGCAGAATTAATTCAAATACACGTGCATAGAAACGATGATCACCATAGTTTGTACCATATGTGTGTTTCACCCAACCGGTCAGACAAGGAGCTTCATCATTCAGAAAAATACCGCGATACTTCACAGCCGGTTCTCCTGCCGTATAATTTCCGCGAACGATAGATAAATTCTGCTGGGGAATAACCGGAACATCAGCCCAATCATACCAAGGAGAAACACCTATTTGTTCTGATAACTCATATATTCCGTAAATTGCTCCTCGTTTATCACTACCTACAATAACCAACGCCTCCTCCACATTCTTTAAAGGAGCGGTCACTACTGTCATCAGGTATTTTTCATTCTTACCATTCAGCGATGAAGCATCTATCTTCTTCGCTTTCACAAGTTCTTTTATAAAACGACTTTTAAGAGTACCTACTATAACCATACGCTTTGCACGTGGTTCAAATTCCAAATCAGCCGCCTTACCTGTTACTTTCTTAAAATCACTCTGAAGATTCTTCGCAGCTATCATTACACCGGCATCTTCCAACTCATCTATCAATATGGCATTAGGAGTACCGTTTTCTACAAGCGTAAATCTATCGGATGCCAACTGATTAAAGGTTATCCCCTTATTATCTATAGCCCCTGCATCCAAACACAAAGTTGAGAGTAACAATATTCCCAAACATTTTTTCATTTCCATAGTGCATTCCTTTTATTTATCATATTTAAAATAATCTATATCTACATAACCGCCTAAAGATTTCGTTGCATAATTAAAAATAGCGAACTTACTTCCCATAAAGAATCTGGTATAATCAAAAATCATCTTACAGGGCTCCCCGATTCGTATCCACTCCTTATTGTCATAGCTATAGTAAAAAGTAGCTTCATCTTTTTTATTTGCAAAGTCACCGTCAATGCGAAGGTAAACTAAATCTTTTTTACAAGCCACACGCTCCTTTTCCTCTACCTTTACATCCGTCACTCTTTTATCTTTTTTTGACAGACTAACAGACTGAGTAGACATTACCAAATGTTTTTCTCCATTTTCCTTTAAGACAGCAAGTACTCCGGATAAGCCGTTGAAAGCCGTAAAACCTGCGATGTCACCATCTTTCATCTTTGACACATCCATTCCTATTATTCCGCTACATTCGGGAGCGTTCATTCGTTGTGTCAAAGTATTAGGAGCCAAAAACAAATTGTCTACTACCCGTCCTGTTTTCAAACGCAAAAAACCCGGACGCTCAGTCAGCGACCAACAATCATCTAACGGATTATGATTCCACTGCCAGTTAAGGCTCAATTTTGTATCACTAAAATCATCACTCCCCATAATACTTCCCTTGCATTCATTCGGAAAAGTGTTCATTAGCATTGATTCAGGAACACGTCCTTCGGCGTCACCCAACATAGGCCAGCCATCTACCCAGCGACAAGGCATCAAAGTGGGCACACGTCCTATGCCTCCCCGATCCTGAAAAATAAATCCATACCAATTACCATCAGGTGAATCAACGATGCAACCTTGTCCCACGCCTCCGTATCCTTGGAACTCAGTTTCAAGGATAACTTTTTTCTCATACGGACCGGTGATTTTATCAGCCCGATAACATACTTCACGACGTAGTCTTCCCGGTATACTCCAGTCCATCGAAATCATCATCAGATAATATTTTCCATTGTATTTGAATGCCTGGCTTCCTTCCAACAGTCCCTGCTCATCTGCATCCCGTTCAAATATTTTCATGTCTATACCACCGGGTTCTACATCGCTAAGATCACTCTTTAGTTGACGCAATTGCCCTGTTCCATAAAAGAGATAAACCTTACCATCATCATCAAAAAGTAAAGACGCATCATGGTGATGAGGCGGACGAGAGACTAAAGTCCATTCACCTGCCGGGTCTTTTGTTGTATAGATATACCCCCGATGAGGTTCGTCATTAGGCGAGAACCACACATAGAACTGCCCGTTATGATAACGAATACTTGATGCCCATTGTCCACGACCGTACACTGTACCCTCTTTCAAGTCATAACGAGGCAAATCAGTAAGTTTTTGAAATACATAACTAATAGTTTCCCAATGTACCAAATCTTTTGAACGCATTATCGGACAACCAGGCATCAAGTGCATAGTAGTACTTACCAAGTAGTAGTAATCACCCACTCTTATCATCGACGGGTCTGGTACATCAGCGTTAATTACCGGATTATTGAAAATCTCCTGCTGCTGTGCGATAATCCCCAATGAGAAAATAAGCAAAGCAATAGAAATAATTATTTTTTTTAAGTTCATATTGATACTACTTCTATAACATTTTATCAATTCAATCCAGCTCTCTCAAACAAATACTCTTTACCGGGTTCCGTCTCCACATCATATTCGTATACTTTATAAAGTATGGGTAACTGAAGTACATTCAAGTTCTTTGACTGTAAGGGTTCTGCAATCTCTGCCGGTGCGTACAACATATTCGGACAGTCACCTTTGGCAGGTTTTAGATTTTCTCCTTTTAAAGGTACATAACTACGAATGCGTAATATACCACCAATACGCGAATATACTTTAGCCTTAAGCAACTGTGCCCCATCCCATTGCATATCAACAACAAATCCACCACGGGCTACCAAACCACTGATGCTTCCTTCGTTCCATTCTTCAGGCAAAGCAGGAAGCAATTGTACTGCTCCATCATGACTTTGTAATAACATTTCGGCTACACCTGCCGTATATCCAAAATTACCATCTATTTGGAAAGGCGGATGAGCATCAAACAAATTGGGATAAGTACGACCTTCGGGAAATTCCTTTTGTTTGTCATCACCCGGAAGAATACGAAGCATATTCTTTATAATTTTATAAGCATGATTACCGTCAAGCATACGTGCCCAAAAGTTTATCTTCCAACCAATGCTCCATCCTGTCGCAGCATCACCTCTCTGTAAAAGCGTGTTTCTGGCAGCTTGAAAAAGTTCAGGATTAAGCCTCGGCGAAATTTGATTACTGGGATACAATCCGTAGAGATGCGAAATATGACGATGATTATCACGAGGATTATCAGCATCTATCAACCACTCTTGCAACTGATTGTAACGTCCTATCTGCATAGGTGGCAATTGCTTGAAAGCAGTAACTAATGAATCTTGATATGATTGAGGTTCATCCAATATACGAGCAGCAAGCATTGTGTTATAAAGTGCATCAAAAGCAATCTGGTTGTCCATCGTACATCCGGCAGTAATCGAGGAACCTGCATAACCATGTTCAGGTGATACAGAAGGAGCTGTTACTAACCAACCGTTTTTAGGATGTTTCACTAAATGGCTCAAATAGAAATCAGCTGCACCTTTCATTACAGGATAATATTGGCGTAAGAATTCTTTATCACCGGTAAATAAATAGTGTTGCCACAAATGTTGAGCCAACCAAGCTCCTCCATTAGGCCACATACCAAAATAAGCGGCATCTACCGGACCACAGGCACGCCATAAATCCGTATTATGGTGAGCCACCCAACCACGTGCTCCATAAAGAGTCTCAGCCGTCTTTTTGCCAGTTATACTCAACTCACTTATCATATCAAAAAGAGGTTGATGGTTTTCCGATAGATTTGTAACCTCAGCAGGCCAATAATTCATTTCTGTATTGATATTAATCGTATATTTACTGTCCCAAGGAGCATTTACACTACCACACCACAATCCTTGCAAATTAGCCGGCTGACCTCCCGGTTGTGAAGAAGAAATTAACAAATAGCGACCATACTGAAACATCAGTGTCATAAGATTCTGATCATCTCCATCAGCAAAAGCTGCAACCCGCTTGTCTGTTTCCTGCGCAGACATTTCGGTAGAAGGTATGGAGAACTTCACACGGTCAAACTGTTTTCTATAAGTATCTATATGATTGGCAAGAGCCTGTTCATAGGGAATCTTTACAGCTTGTTTCAACTTAGAAGAAGCACGTTTTGAGGCATTACCGCTCACATTATGATAATTCACGAAATTTGTCGCTGCAGATATATAAAGAGTAGCTACGGTAGCCTGATTAATAATTACAGATTGATTCGATTTACCAGACTTTCCGTCATGCTTTACCAATACACGGCATTCGGCATCCAACGCGGCAGGGATTCCTTCCTGCTCAACACCCTTACATTTTACAATCAACTCATTTCCTTTCGCCGTTACCATATGTTCTAATGGCGAATTATAACTCAAATCAAAGTTCAACGCTTTCGGTTTATCAGCTTCCATACGCACAACAATTACATCATCCGTAAATGATGAAAATATGGTACGCGTATAAGTAACTCCGTCCACCACATAACGGGTTACGGCTATGGCATTTTCTATATCCAGTTCACGATAGTAACTTTCAGCTTTCTTATGTTCAGGTTGGTTAATGAATAGACTCCCCATTGTAAGAAAACGCATACCATGTTGCCCGGTAAAGAAACTCTCATCTATCTGCTTTTGTGCTTCTGTCAAGCGATTAGCAAATACAAGCTCACGCACTTTAGCCAAAGCGTCTTTTCCTTTCGGATTATCATTACTGTAAGGTCCACCGGCCCAAAAAGTTTCTTCATTAAGCTGAATTTCTTCCTTATCCGTACCACCATAGACCATAGCTCCCAGACGAGAGTTACCAACAGGCAGCGCTTCTACCCACCGATGTGCCGGTTTTGCATACCACAGTTTCATCCGGGTTGCTTCCTGCTTATTTATCAGTGCCTTGTAGCCCAATAGCTGTAACATAGCTTCAGCATAACGAGCACCAAGCATACGATACCCCCGAGCTGTAAAATGCAAATTATCACCAGCTGCCGGGCAGCCTGCAGACGGAATAACATGTGCGGTAGGAATCACCTGTGGTAGCGTATCTATAATTTCATTCATGCTCGCACAGATACCTTTCTGATTAGCATGTACCACTTCTCCTACTAACAAAGGCACTTCTGCTGCATTCAAATTCAAATCTGCCAATAAGTTTTCATAAACGCCCTTCAGTTTTCGCGGCCACTCTTTATCACCGGTATTTGATTCTCCCTGATGTACTAAAATTCCTTTTATTACTCCATCTCTCTGTGCTTTTTTCGCGAGGTCTACCAACCAACCATAGGGATTATTATCGTATGACTTCACTATATTCTTCAGCCAATCAGGTTGAGAAGCAATATGTTCCGCATAATTTTCTTTATCAAACAACTCAATACGGCAACCACCAATAGCCACATTGATAACACCTACCTTTATATTCGACGGCAGATTATCCACCATAGTGCGTCCAAAATAGTCGCATGGGGTCAATCCTGTATGACAACGCGCTAACGGTGGTACAGCCTTATACCATTCCCCTTTTGTTCTCCCACGTTCGGGACAATCTACCGCAGACATCATCAGGAAACGTTCACTTATTCCTATGCTATCCTGTGACTCAACCCTTGCATTACCTTCCATATTCGATTGGCCGAAAGCCAAATAAATATGGAAATTCTTATCTTGCGCATACAATGCTGAGCAACCTCCTAAAAACAGGCATACCAGCAATAAATTAATCACTTTGTTTTTCATTCTCGTTTTTCAAGTTTATAGTAGTTAATATCCTTTCGGAAATATAATTTGATAATTCCCGCTCAGATGCATAAAAGCAAATAGACGAAGTAATCCATCATAATAAGCATCGAAATATCCATCATCATAAGGAATATGTTTGGCATTCCACAAACGATCGACAAATTCACGGCTCTTATCGTGCGTACACACTAACGATACCGCAGCCGTAGTAGCAACCAATCCCAATGAATGTCTCAACTTTTTATAACCTCCGGCTCCCAACAATTCTGTTACGGATGTACCATCCACGTTATATTGATCTACAAAAGTATCTATACCTTGAGTATAAAAAAAGTTTTGTACTTTATTTCCATATTCTTGTTGCCACTTTTTATCTGCACATGCCCACGAATAATCCAGTGCTATATTCATAGGTACACGCCATGAATCAAAACGAAAAGCATCTCCTATAACCCGTTTACTACCCAACAAAGTACCATCATAATTATTATAATCAGGATTAAGCCCTGTTACAGGATGAATGCTTTTATGTAGATATTCACGACTTTTCCGAGCACACTCTCGCCAAAACTCACTTCTGCCGTCTTTTGCCCACCGAGCCCATACCTCATAAAAAGCGGGGACATGGTAAGAAGGATCTGTAAACCGTCCTCCAAAACGATCCGGTGTGAATGTTATCAACTGATGTTCCAAATTAATAAAGGGTGCTACACGATCCATACCAACTTTCTGCATAGAGCAATCCAAAATATTTTGCGCCTCAGCAAGATAATTAATCCCCGTTTTATCTCCCCAACGATTAGAAGCAAAAATAAGTGATGTTACATAATAAAGTTCTCCGTCAGAAGCCGGCCCCTGAGCATTACGTGTACCATCCGTTTTGCAACTCCATGCAAAATATCCTTTCAGAGGACCTTCCTGATGCTGCATATATTTCTTCCCCCACCGCCATAAACGATCAAAAATATCTTTCCTGTCAAACTGGACTGCAATCATCAATCCATAAGACATTCCTTCTGTACGTACATCATGATTTTTTATGTCACTGATATAAGCCATCGAGTCTCCGACCTCAAAATAGACTTTATCCGGTCCATAAAAAACACTCTCAAATACAGAGTTTAGTTTCTTATCTATATCTTTCTGCTTATAGCCTAACTCTGCAAAAAGATTACGATACTGCCTTGTTTCAAAAGCACCTCTATTATAAGGCTGCCCATTACCGCCTAATTGTTCCAAATCAGTTACAGCCCAAGGCATCCACTTTAAATAGTCTACATCTTCAAATGCCTCCGCTTTAGTAACAGATGTATCCACATTTGTTTTACCCAATAAAAATCTATCAATGAAAGATTCCACTTCCGAATACTGACTTTCAGGCAGCATACAATGCATATGCCCCCCCTGAATGGAAAATCCCATACGATCTTCTATTCCAAAAGCCTTCCATACCATTCGCGCAGCCTGACAAGACACATAATTCGATTCCTCTGCCAACCATTCATAATCAGTATTTCCAAGCACCAACAAAGCACGAGGAGCAATCAAAGCTGCCAGTTCATGATGATCAATAGGAAGACGATTTACATTATTACCAGCAAATCGCCGCATACTCTCCCAAAACCATGCATAACTCGTACGTCCCAGAGTCTCCACATTTCCCAAAGTTTCAGAGACACGCCAAGCATCAACACCTCCACCGCCAGGTTCCTGAGCGATAGTTAATGCAATCCGCTCATCAAAAGCTCCCGCAAACAAAGCCATTTTACCGGCAAATGAGCAACCGGATATAGCCAAATGAGAAAGATCAATACGAGATTTCTTTCCAAGCTTTTCCAGTCCGTCAATCAGTCGACTGACTCCCCATGACCATGCGCAATAGGCCCCCATATCTGTCTGATTAGGATATAAACGATTGATCGGTTCAGTACCACGTTTTTGCGTATGAGACATGACTTGTGCAAAATTAAACGTAATCTGCACAATACTTTTCTTATCAAACAACTGATATGGGAGAGAACCTGTAGGTCTGCCTATTCCGATAATAGCAGGAAAAGGACCGTCACCTTTAGGATATTTAATAGGGGCAGTCAATAACAATGTTTCACCATTTTCGTGCACTACGATCCGCAATGTATCATTATCTAAAGTTGCCTCTATACTATCTTTTGAAACAACAGGCTTCATACCTAATTCATAATGCTGCAACTGACAGGCTATTTCAAAACGGCGACGTTCCCAATCTTTAAAATCCGTTGATCTCCCACTTCCGTCAGCCCATGCAAAAGGGTCGGGAAGAGTGGCTATTTCGGGTAATTTGTCAATGGAAGGCATCTCAGGAATTTGGTAATTATCGTTCATACACTCTTTATCGTACACCAAAGGTATCACTGTTTGTCCAAAAGCTGTTGCCTGAGCCAATAATAAAGCTGCCAAAACTGTTTTCATTTTTTTTGTGTTTGCCATAAAATATAAGTTTTAAGATAACGTCCACATTCACGTTCTAAGTTACCGACTAACCATCACCATTCCGCCATTGCAAGGAATAGTAATTTGTATTTCCTGTTTTTTATTTAATTTTACGATTTGCAACTCTCCTTCCAAGTTTTTATTATCACTATACATCATTAGTTCTTTTCCTGCATCAACCATAGGGAGTTTTACTTTCAGCTTCAATGGCTCTTTCTGCGCATTTACTCCGGCAATATACCAAGTTTCTGCATGACGGCGGGCAAGCACTACATACTTTCCCGGATAGCCATCAATAAACTTCACCTCATCCCAAAGCGCAGGAACTGTTTTCATAAAATCCATAGCCCAAACAGGAGCATCTGTCAAATTATTAGGAGCCAAAGCAAAATGCTGTACAGGACTCTGAAACAGAACAGCCGTAGCTAATGCAAATACATCAGAAGTTACACGACGGCTTCCTCCCGGTTCATTCTTTGCATTATAATATTTATTCAAAGCACTGCCACCAAAATCCATACTTCCTACCGTATTACGTATAAACGGATGCAAACAGGCATTGAATGCTTCTGCATTGCAACTACCTTGAGAAAAATGCAGATTCTCACTGGCAAGTACTGCTTCACACGCCACAAAATTAGGATACATCCGTTCCCATCCTCGAGGCAATGTACAACCATGGAAAATAACCATCAAGCCGTAATCATTGGCATCTGCAAGAATATCTTCATAAAGCTGCATAGTTACTTGCTTATCACTACCAATAAAATCAACTTTTATTCCACGTATACCGATACTTTGCATCCATTTCATCTCTTTCCGGCGCGCAATCGTATTGTTCATAATTCCCTTGGGAGATTGAGGGGCATCATTCCAATAACCATTGGAATTATACCAAAGGTAAAGTGCTACTCCTTTAGATGCAGCATAGTTAGCCAATTCTGCAATTTTCTCCCGTCCTACCCGGACATCCCATAACGCATCAACCAATACAGAACCATACCCCATAGCTGCACTAAAATCAATATAGCGTTTTTGTTCATCATAATTCATGCTATTGTCGCCACCAATAATCCAACTCCATGTACCACAACCGTATTGAAATTCCCGAGAAGCCTCATATAATGGTTCCACTACATCAAAAGCAACGGTTGTTTCCACTATCGGTGCCAACGTGTTACCAACAGTAACAGTACGCCAAGGAGTTTCTCCCGGCAATGCTATACCCGGTGCCACAGTTCCATTTCCATTATATTCGCCTTCTTGCGGAAAACCGATTGTATATAATCCCCCCTCTTTCCCAAATAAACGGCTTCCACAATATGCACTGCTAACTCCGGTCTCAGAAATCAATATCCATCCCTTATCTTCATTCTTGAACAGGCAGGGGAATGTATAGCCATGTCCCCAGCCATTCTTCCCCAGCACATCATCTACAGTATAACCTGTTTCATAACTCGGAGATGTCCTTGCAAATCCTCCCATCGGTGCCGATTGCGGGCAAAGAAAAGTCGTACTACCTTTAGGAAGTACAAAGCCTGTAGCCTCCTGTTTTACTATACAACACAATATATTATCTTGTGGATAAACTTTATATTTAAAAGCAACATCATGATTACCAACATGAAAGACAACATCATATATAGTCTTCCCTTCTTTAGAAAATGTATAAGTCTGTACATTTGCCTGATATTGCGGACGGCTATTCTTGATTGTTAGAAGATGATATTTATCATTGACAGATGATAACGAACCAACCCTACTTAAGGTCATTTGCCGAGTATAATCACCAAGATTCGTATTAAGCCCTAATGGAGACTTCTGCAGAAACACTGTTCCATCATATACCACACTGTAAGAAGGCATCCCCCCTTCATCTGATACAGTAACACACAACTTGCCATCCGGACTATACAATTTATTTTCTCCGGCAAATACACTGGTAGTAGTCCAAACGAATACACAAAAAAATAAAATATGCTTTACCATTTCTTTTTAGATTATTTCTTTAGTTAACGATATATTGCAAAGGAAAGCATCCTTTGTCAATTTACATTCAAACCATGTTTCAGAAACTTTCGTCTATGTTACAAATTGGTTCCTTTTCCACATATCTCTCGTCTAAAATCATTAAAAGCCATCATAAAACCATATTTCGCCAAAAACTTTGTTGAAATCATCGAGTATAATAAAAGTTTCCATAATTTTGTCCTCGAAGAGAAACACGCAATATGAAATACATAATTAATTTACTATTTCTATTTCTTTCATTACCTGTCATCGCAGAAAAATACTGTGTCTTTACTCCGATTAACGGGACAGTCGGTCTGGCCGGGAACAGGGTACGTAATATAGCCCAATTAACGGATGGTCGCATAATGATAATAACTGAAGGCTTATTAAATCTGTACGATGGAACAGACTTCAGCTATTTACACTATAATGAGGAACATATTTGTCCATTATCTGCATACTCAGGCTTCCATCACGAATACATAGACTCTCATGGATATGTATGGATCAAAAACCAACATCAACTAATGGTTGTGGATATAAAGCGTGAATGTTTTGTGACACAACCGGACAGTTTACTCGCCACATTGGGTATTACTTCTCCTTTAAAAGATTTCTTTATGGATAAAACCAAGGATATATGGGTCATAAACGATAAAGATGAATTAATCCGTGTAAACAAGGAAAGAATAAAAGCTAAAACTTTTCTGCCCCATATATCCTCGACGGGTGATGGTATCGATCAACTTTATGACCTTGGTGTAGTGGAGAACCAACTATACCTTTTTTACCGTTCCGGTTTACTGGTGTGCTATAATCTTGAATCATGCACAGAAATATACAGGCAAAAATTACCCGACGAACTTCCCAAGGGAAAGTACGAAAACACTTCTTACGTAGTCCCCGGCAATAATACTTTCTTTCAGCTGCGTAATGGCAACAGAGGCGGAGTCATGCTAAATTATGATATAATAAGAAAGAAATGGGATATTGTACTTCAAACCGACTATTGGCTGAACAGTCTATCTATTGATAAAGATGGCAGTATATGGGTCAGTTGCCATATGGGATTATGGAACATTGATGCCGGATTAGTAAAGAAACAATATATACCTAACCTCAAATTGGTGGACGGGCGTACTATACATACAGAAGTAAGCACTATCTATAACGATTATCAAGGAGGAATGTGGTTAGGAACCCTGAATCAGGGAATACTCTACTATCACCCTAACCGTTTCCGTTTCCAAAACATCGGAAACAGCCTATTTCCCACCTCCACAGATGCAAACATATCCATAACCGCTTTTACTGCGGATGAGAAAGAAAATATATTAATAGGAACGAAGAAAGGTTTGTTTTACTACACACCTTCCGACGACAATGTAACCTTATACTCACAAGAGTTCTCCTCTGTTCATTGCAATACTCTATTTAAAGACAGCCAGCAACGCATCTGGTTGGGCACTAGCGGACAGGGATTATATTGCATAACACCGGAAGGAAGCACCAAACAGTATATATTGCCCGGACATTCCATCCGTTCCATCATGCAACTACCGGATAAAACATTATATATATGTATTGACAATCAAGGATTCGGAACATTTACTCCCGAAACCAAAAAATTTGAAAAAGTAACGAGAGTACCCGAAATAAGCAATTCTACCATTTACCAATTGGTTCCTTATGGAGAAGACTGCTTGGCAGGCATTGAACGGAAAGGGTGGTTCATCTATAACCATAAAAAGAAAGAATATCACTTTAACTCCACTTCTCATACATGCAATTCCATTATGGCAGACAGTCGAAAGCAATTATGGATTGGCTTGGAAGATGGATTATTACTATGGAACCCAAATACCGGACAGCAAAAGACATTCTATACAACCGACGGGCTAGTAAACAACTCCATACGCTCCATTATTCAGACCGACAACAATACAATCTGGGTATCTACTTCCAACGGAATAACGCGTATAACCTCCAGTGATTTGCAAAAGCCGGCACTTTACTCATTCGCCAATTTCAACCAATACGACGGTGTTATAACTGATGAATTTTGTGAACGTTCCACTTTTACAGCAACCGACAAAACAATTTATTGGGGTGGAATCAATGGATTCAACAAATTCATAACAGCTCCTATTACAACAAATAAAACATACTCAATTCCTTTATTTACAGGACTGGAATTATTGGGAGAAAACATAGAAAATAATAAAAGTTACAATGGCAACCAAATACTATCTCAACCTATTACCCAAACTAAAGAAATCACACTGAACCACAATCAGAACTTTTTTTCTTTAGAATTTTCCGCTTTGAATTATATCAATCCCACACAGACATACTATCGCTACCAACTGACAGGTATTGATCATTCCGAAAGAGAAATCCGTTCTTCCACCGGTAAAGGATACGCCACCTATACCAACATTCCTCCCGGAACCTACATTTTCCGAGTGCAATCTGCCGACAATAGCGAGGTATGGTCGGACCAATATGCAGAAATGAGGATTACTGTAAAAGCTCCATTTTGGAAAACAACATATGCCTATATATTCTATGTTCTACTGACAATAGGTAGCATCTTGCTCTTTACCATTATATATATACAACATAAACGCCGGAAAATGCAGCGTGACCAAAAAGAAAAGTTAGATGAGATGAAAACCACTTTTCTACAAAATGTCCATGAAGAGCTGAAAGAACCTATCAACCGAATAATTTCTCCTTTGGACAGTATACTGAAATACATGAACGAAGGAAAAGACAAGTTGCAACTTGAAAAAATCAGAACTAATGCTACTGAACTGAGAGAATTAATCAACCAGCTTTCAGAAGGTATATTATCCCCTTTGTCACCTGGTGAAAATGAATGGACACAAGAAGAGTTACTAATCAATATGCGCCAATTGCTGGAGCAGCAAGAAAAACGGAAAGAATTACTTAAAACGGCTCAAAAGCCTGCATCAGACAATTCTCTATTATCGGCTGCCGATGAAGCCTTTCTCCGAAAAGTGTTACAATTTGTAGAACAGAACCTCGACAATTCTGAGTATTCGGTAGAAGTATTGAGTCGTGATATGGGAATGGATCGAACCGGATTGTATCGCAGGCTTATTTCGGTAGTGGGAAAGACACCTACCAATTTTATTCGCTCCATACGCCTAAAACGAGCTGCCCAGCTTCTGAAAGAAGGCTACTCAGTAGCTGAAGTTGCCGACCTTGTCGGGTTCAGTACTTCCAGTTATCTCAGCAAGTGTTTTCAAGAAGAATTTGGCATGCGCCCTTCACAGTACGTAAACCAATGGAAAAATCGGTAAAGTCCCTCCCTTTTCAACGAGAGTGTTGGATTCTGCAACATTCGTAATCGATGTTCAAATGGTTTCAGGCTACTTTTGCAATATCATTCAAACATAAAAATAATATATCATGAAAAATGTAAAAGTAGGAATTGCCGGCATATCACTTCTAATATCCGGCTGGGTAACGGCACAAAACACAGAAAGCATGTTACCCAAATTGAACATGCCTGTTATCCAGACAAAGTACACAGCCGACCCGGCGCCGATAGTACACAATGACACCGTTTACCTTTATACAACCCATGACGAAGACGATGCGGAAGGTTTTAAAATGAGAGACTGGCTGTTGTACACTTCTACCGATATGGTGAATTGGCAAGACCGTGGAGCTGTGGCATCACTCAAAGATTTCGAGTGGTACAAAGGCGATAACGGAGCATGGGCCGAATGTGTAGTAGAACGTAATGGAAAGTGGTATATGTATTGTCCCATCCACGGGCATGGTATCGGCGTACTGGTTGCCGACTCCCCCTATGGTCCGTTCAAAGATCCGATAGGCAAGCCGCTTGTATGGCAAAAAGAACATTGGGATGACATCGACCCCAGCGTTTTTATTGATGATGACGGACAGGCATATATGTATTGGGGAAATCCGAATCTTTATTATGTCAAACTCAACAAAGACATGATTTCTTGTGCAAGTGACATTGTAAAGCTTCCCAAGATACAAGACTATCAGGAAGGTCCTTGGTTCTATAAACGTGGTAAGCACTACTATATGGCATTTGCCTCAACATGTTGCCCCGAAGGTATCGGTTATGCCATGAGCGACAGTCCCACCGGTCCCTGGAAATACAAAGGGCATATCATGGACCATACTCCCCGAACCCGTGGAAATCATCCCGGTATTATTGATTATAAAGGCAAGCCCTATTGCTTTGGATTGAACTATGACCTTTTCCGACTTGAGACCAGCCGTCATGCAGAGCGCCGTTCGGTTTCTGTAGCCGAAATGCAATACAATGCAGACGGAACAATCCGCGAGCTCCCCTATTTCCAGGATTGTAAATTAGAGCAAATTGAAAGTTTTAATCCTTATCGCAAAGTAGAAGCCGAAACCATGGCATGGGGATATGGATTGAAGACCACGCCTAAGAATATATGGAGTAGCGACCGATGCAACCAATTAGTAACCAGTATAGACGAAGGCGAATATTTGATGGTCAAAGGCGTAGACTTCCAAAAAGGAGCGAACCTATTCAAAGTAGCTGCCTCTTGTCATCTCTATGGCGGTTCCATCGAAATCCGTATAGACTCGGAAGAAGGGATGTGTATAGGAACAGTTCATATAACCAATACCAAAGACGCAATAAACGTATTTGAAACCAAGGTTAAAAATGTCAAAGGAGTACATGACCTCTATTTCGTCTTTAAAGGAAACCGATTACAGCAAAAGAATCTGTTCATGCTGGACTGGTGGGAATTCCATAAATTATAATTTTAAAAAACAGCATATAACCAATTATGAAAAGAAGTATTACAATCATGGCTTTATGCCTATTTGTGTCATGGACATGGGCACAAGAGTTTCAAAAGACTTTGTCGGGCATCAAAACCACTATTTCCGGTAAACAAACCGATGTGGAAATTCAGTGGTTCGGTCCTAACAGTCTTCGCGTACTAAAAACTCCCCAAGGCAAAAATGTAGAAAAGAAAAGCCTTTCCGTCATTGCCCAACCTATCAATTCCGGTATTAAAGTTACCACTTCCGGAAATGACCATATTGTTATGAAGAGCCTATCGCTTACGGTAACCCTCAATATCCAAACAGGTATTATAACTTATAGCAAGCCTAACGGTGATACATTACTTAGCGAACAGGAAAACAACAAAGCTTTTACACCTTTCAATGATGCCGGACGCCCTACGTATACCGTTTATCAGGGCTTCACAACAGACAAAGAAGAAGGGCTTTATGGACTCGGGCAGTTACAAAACGGACAAATGATGCAACGTGGCATAACTAAACATCTTGTTCAAGGCAATGTGGAAGACGTTTCCCCTTTCTTCCAGTCCACTAAAGGTTATGGATTGTTTTGGGACAACTATTCAGGTACTACATATACAGACAATGAGAAAGAAACCTCTTTCCGTTCTGAAGTAGGAGATTGCATAGACTATTACTTCATGTACGGTGGTTCTGCCGACGGAGTTATAGCCGAAGTACGCACACTGACCGGTGATGTGCCGATGATGCCGTTATGGAGTTATGGATTCATGCAGAGCAAAGAACGATACAAAAGCCAAGAAGAGACAGTAGGAGTCGTGAAGAAATATCGTGAATTGGGGATTCCATTGGACTGTATCATCCAAGACTGGCAATATTGGGGACATAATTATCTTTGGAATGCTATGGATTTTCAGAATCCCGCCTTTAGCCGTCCCAAAGATATGATTGACGAGATACATGGCTTAAATGCCCGTATGATGATTTCCATTTGGTCATCATTCGGTCCTGCCACCAAGCCCTACAGAGCATTAGACAAAGAAGGATTACTCTTTGACATCGAAACATGGCCGCAATCCGGTGTGGACGGATGGCCACCTAACTTGGAATACCCTTCCGGAGTACGTGTATATGATGCTTACAGCCCTAAAGCCCGCGACATTTATTGGGAGCATCTCAATAAAGGAATCTTCCAACTTGGCATGGATGGATGGTGGATGGATTCTACAGAACCCGATCACTTTAACCACAAAAAAAGCGATTTCGATCGTCAAACCGGTCTTGGCTCTTACCGCAGTGTACGTAATGCCTATCCACTCGTTAGTGTAGGCGGTGTTTCCGATCATCAACGTGCATTGATGCAAGACAAACGTGTCATTATCCTGACCCGTTCCGGTTTCTTGGGACAGCAACGTTACGGTTCTAATGTTTGGTCCGGTGATGTTCAATCCTCTTGGGATATGTTTCGTAAACAGATAACGGCAGGACTCAATTTTTCACTGACCGGTATGCCACACTGGAATTCCGACCTCGGTGGTTTCTTTGCCGGTTCATACAATAAAAGTTGGGCAGACAACAGTGCCACCCGTAATCCAATGTATCAGGAACTTTATGTCCGTTGGTTACAATTTGGCGTATTCTGTCCAATGATGCGCAGTCATGGTGCCGATGTCCCCCGTGAATTCTATTGGTATGGCAAGGCGGGGGAACCTGTTTATGATGCTTTAGTTAATGCTGTTAAGCTACGTTACACTTTGCTTCCTTATATCTATTCCACTTCTTGGGATGTAACACACAATCGCTCTACTTTTATGCGTGCACTCTTCATGGACTTCTTAAATGATAAACAAACATGGAATGTAAACAACGCATATATGTTCGGTAAGGCATTTCTTGTTGCGCCGGTGCTTCATGCCCAATATACCCCGGAAGTACAACAAAAGAATCTCAAGGAAAACGAAGGTTGGAATCGTGACAATAAAAAAACAATTGAGACAACTCTGTTTGCAGACTTTACCCAGCCTAAGAGCATGAAGGTTTATCTGCCTGCCGATACCCGGTGGTATAACTTCTGGACAAATGAAGCCGTAGAAGGTGGACAGAATCTCACTGTTTCCACTACAATCAACCGTATTCCTCTCTTCGTACGTGCCGGAAGTATTGTTCCATTCGGACCGGAAGTACAGTATACAGGTGAAAAGAAGTGGGATAATCTGACTTTATGCATATACCCCGGCGATAACGGAAGTTTCACCCTTTATGAGGACGAAGGAGATAATTATAATTATGAAAACGGAGCTTATACCGAAATTCCGATGAACTGGAATAATGCCAACAAGACTCTTACAATCGGTGCACGAAAAGGAGAATACAACGGTATGTTGCAAAAGCGGCAATTCATTGTGAAAACGATAGACGGTAATAGTAAGACTGTAACTTATACAGGAAAGAAAATAAAGGTTAAGTTGTAAAACATCTTACACCCATAAATGTGCTGCCACATGATAGTTTGTATTTTACTATCATGTGGCAGTCATTTAATATCGTGTTTTGCCGGCATATTTTCCAAGAAAGTCCTATTCCGGCAGACTTCCTGTTATTCTAACTTCCGATAACTTTGGCGTTGCTGTTTTTTGCCGATCTGTAAACAAAAAACGTACAAAGCGCATTTTTATCAATTGCTCAGGAACAATCTCTACTCTCCGTACTCCATTAGAAGAACAATCATAGTTACCAATCGTTTGCCATACAATCTTATCTGCAGAAACCTCAACATTAAAACAGCAACCTACATTCTCCACAAACTCGGCCACTACGCTATAAAGCTGCAATCCGCGTTCTGTATCCAACATCCAATAAGGCGAACTGTCATTATCCGAAGGTTGCCAATAACTGTCTTTATCTCCATCTGCAGCCAATCCTGCAGAATGTCCTTCCTGCGAACTGGAAGAGAATGTCGGATTATTAACGCCGTAAGTTTGCAAAGATTCCTTTTCAGATTTATTAACACATCGCGCATATGGACGAATTTCCACTTCACGACTTTCTCCTTTCTTATAAACAGCCGTACCGGTAAAACCCAACGTTATACAAACAGGCTGAAGCCCCGGTGAAGAAGCTTCAACCAATGTGCTACCTGCATAATACGAACGTAATGCTATAGCTGCCTTGCCATCTTGAATACGAATATCACTATCCGGAGCAAACGTTATAGACTTCCCTGTGGGAAACTCGCCCGGACCTGAAAGTATACGTAGTGTAACAATAGGACTATTACTCAACTCACGACCATCTGCATCAAGTACGAGTACCGTAAGTTGTACATCATCAGTACCATCTATTTTTATCTTATCATACTTTGAAGCTATCAGTTGCAAACGTACTGCATTTCCCGCCACCGGCCATTGGGGTGGTGCAACCTTTGCATACTCATTGCGATACCAGTACCATGAACGTTTAGGCAAACGGAAATAATCCACAATTCCCATTTTTGCCATATCATTACCAAAAATACTACCATGATCGAAACCACACCAAATAGCTTGTCCGCTCCTCCATTCACGACCTTTCCAACCTTCATCACGTGCAAGGTCGCCCCAGCCCGGTGCATATTTTCCCGGACGGTCGGCTGTTACACTTCCATACTCTGATACAACTGATGAGACACCCGGTTCCTGAAAATCATCAATATTAGCCCCGTCACCGTTATACCCGGCTACATCACCTATCAAGTCTATCCGTTCAGTACCCAACGGTCGTTGAGCTCCTCCAACAGCTGCCATACGAGTAGGGTCCAACCGATGTACCACATCCACCATGCGTCTCAACAATCGCCTTACACCGGGAAGAGACCTGCCATCTGTAAAAAAAGGCTCATTACACAAACTCCATACAAATACCGAAGGATGATTTCGATGAATACGTATCATCTCTTCCAGCTGTTGCAGTACATTAGCTTCGAATGCTGCCGTATCAGCTGCAATCACAGGGTATGCTCCTGCAGTCCATACGCCATCAACTTTTGGACCTGCCGTACCCCAAAAAGGGGTTTCTGACCACAACAACATACCTTCACGATCGCAAGCATCGGAGAAAGCAGGAGAATGAGGATAATGTGATCCGCGAATCATATCAAAGCCGGCTTCTTTCATCTGGCATACATCACGATATGCAGCGGTATCAGTTACAGCATCTCCCCATCCGGCCTGGTCCTGATGTACATTAGCTCCTCTAAAGTAGTAGTGCTGTCCGTTAAGAAAGAATCCTTCATCTGCAGTCCACTTGAACCAACGAAATCCGAATACAATTTCTTCTGCATCCAACAATCTTTTTCCGGCATAAAGCTTACTCTCCAAAGTATAAAGTGACGGACTATAGGGTGACCAAAGTTCGGGAAACTTGATTTCGGGCGTTTTCAAGTCGTAAATACAACATTTGCCCGCACTGATTTTTTCCGTTCCGGAACATTCCGCCACCACCCGACCAAGCCTATCTCTCACGACCAACATTAACGTGTAAGCACCTTGTTTACTACCCGTATTTCTCACACAAGCCTTTACCTGTACATCCGATGCTTTCCCTCCATTCATCTCCAACGAAGGAGTAGTGATTACTGTTCCGCACCAGTCCAAATGTACCGTATGCTTTTTCACCAAACGTACATTACGATAAATTCCGCCGCTGAAAACGTGTTCACCTCCTCGTGGAGCTACCGTAGGGCGCCATAAGTTGTTGACCCTTATTGCCACTACGTTATCTCCTTCCACTGCGTACGGTGTAAAATCAATACTGAAACCGGTATATCCTCCCACATGGCTTCCGACCAAATGTCCATTGACATATATTTCTGCCTCCTGAAATACACCGTCGAACTCCAAGAACAATCTCTTATCCATATCGGCTCTATCCATCTTAAGATGCTTCCGATACCAACCATATCCCACATAAAAGTCTTTAGACAAAAAGTAAGGGATACTAAAAGAATGTGGCAAGCCTACCGGCTCCCATGACGTATCATCATATAACGGTTGTTTCGCATTCTCATAATCGCCAATCTTATACATCCATTCTCTATTCAGATTGACAGTTTCCCGTCCTGTAGCCACATCTAAAGAATTACCCTTTACGCTACATATCCCCAACGATAATATAGTAAAAAGAAATACAAACTTATTCATATTCATTTGAGTTACATATATTCCCCTACATTCCGGCTTCCTTCTCAAAGAAATCCGTCATTTTCTTAAAAGTGTTTTCATTGAAAGTGACAGGGCCATGCTGCCCGTCGGGAACAGAAATAAATTCGTCCAAGCGTCCCTGCCTCTTTAGAGCTTCGGAGAAAAACATACTCTGGCAATTGGGAACCACAGTGTCCGCTTCGCCATGAATAACAATAAACTTAGGATCATTTTTATCTATGTAGGTAACGGGATTGAGAAGAGCCAGCATATCCAAATTATCAGCAGGACTCCCCCCTATCAAAGCCGCTTCGGGAGAATCCCCACCTTTGGTAGTATTGCAGTTCTCCATACGTGTCATATCTATCGGACCAAACCAATCAACTACTGCGTCCACACTACTACTGAAAGAGGAATACGCCCCTACACTTCCTTCCAAATCCACAGTCTCAGTCCCTACCGTATAAGATTTCACACCATTCGTAGTCCCTGCCAAAGAAGCCAAATGCCCGCCTGATGAAAATCCGGTAATTCCTATAAAAGAAGTATCCAACTTATATTTGGCAGCATTGGCACGGATGAAACGGATAGCCGCTTTCACATCATTAATCTGTGCCGGAAACTTGGCATCCCCACTCGAACGGTGATTAATGGAAACCACCGCAAAGCCTTTGTCGAGCAATGGCTTACCGAGAGCTTGAAAAGCTGCCTGTTTCATATTATTGGCAAACCATGCACTACCGTAAATAAGTACTACCACTTTATAAGACGGCTTGCCCGTATCGGGTAGGTATATATCCAATTTGTGCCCCTCCAGCTTGTCGTCCGCATAACTGATATCTGCCCGGCGGCAATCGGAGATACGATCTTCTATCTTGAAATAATCAAAATCGGCATATCCGCCCGTCTCCTTAGTAGCATAGTTAAACAAAGCAAAACGATAGCCCATGAAATGCGGAAGCGTATATTCCATATTCAGAACATTACCGATTACTTTCCAATGATTTCCATCCAAACTATAATAGAAGTATCCCTTATCAACTCTATTCCTAAAATCGCATTCTGCCTTGAAGTAAACAACAGACTGGTCCAACGGTACTTTCTCCACCTCCATAGGTTTCTCATACCCGCCATTAACCATCACAATGTATTTTCTACCATCGGTAACTTTAACACCGACCTGCCCATATTTACGCTGGAAAAGGGAAAGCCCGGCAAAATCTCCTTCTTTCATACCAGAAACATCCAGGCTGATTGAACCTGTACAAACCGGACCGATAGTACGCTGCGTCAGCATATTCTTGGCTTGTGTAAAAGAGGTTTCTATCCGCCCTGTTGTCAACCTCATATATCCCTTGCGGGCAGAAAGGGACCAAAGAGAGTTGTCCGGATTATGATTCCATTGCCACACCAGCGGTAAAGCGCGTTCCCCTTTCTTTCTGTTAAAATCATCAGAATTCACAATGCCCGGAATTAGTCCACGACTATCCGGCAAGTTCAATTTGGCAGGAGCACGTCCGTTTACGCCTAATACCGGCCATCCGTCTTTCCATTCCACCGGAACAAGATAAGGAATACGTCCTACCGCACCGCAATCCTCAAATAAATAAGCAAACCAGCGTCCGTCCGGCGTATCTACCAATCCTCCTTGTGCAATACCACGGTCCTGAAACACAACACGACCTTCATAAGGTCCTGTTATCTTATCGGCACGATGTACAATTACAGTACGTACTCCGCCACGTGGCCAAGTAATATTAAAAAGATAATACTTTCCATTTACTTTAAAAAGTTGTGACCCTTCAGCTCCCAGCATAATTTTATCTCCGGCCGGTGCACTGGCATTCTCTAACAACACCCGTTCAGTACCCGGTTTTACACCTGAAAGGTCCGATTCCAATTCTGTCAGAAATAGTTTTCCATTGCCATATATCATATAGATATGTCCGTCTTCATCAAAGAAGAAAGAATGATCGTGGTAGGCAGGAGAGAACTCCGTACACTTCCACGGTCCTTTTTCAAGATTTTTAGTGGTGTAAAAGTATGTTTTACCCGTAGTCTGAGCAAAAGTAGAGAGATAATACAATCCCTTGTGATAGCGAAGACAACTCGCCCACGACCCACGTCCATAGGTATTCTCACCGTTGTCCAAATTCATGGCAGGCATATCGGCAAGCGTATCGTAAGCATAATTCACCAACTCCCAATTTACCAAATCCTTAGATTTCATGATAGGAACTCCCGGAGACATATGCATTGTGGTGCTACTCATGTAATAGGTATCCCCTACACGCAACATAGACATATCCGGCGCATCAGCATAAATTACAGGGTTTGTTGCAGGCTTTTGCGCTGCCAGCGGCAATATGCAACAAAGTAAGCCGCATAAAAAGAAAAGAGTTTTTCGCATTTTCATATTCGTATTAAATTACTATTCTATTATCAGTCCCTACGATTATTTTATCGAAACAGCAGCTGTGCATACTGGTGCAAAGCCCTGCGCCAAGTCAGCCACTCATGTGCAGTTTCGGGAGATTCGTAATAAGTATACCGGATACCTTGTTTATCCAACATTTGCCTGAAAGCTTTCACCACTCCCGGAAAAGGGACGGGTTCGGAAGTGCCCAATCCCAAGAAGAAAGCTTTGAATTGCCTGTTCACCATTTTCCCGTCTTTAAATTTCCCGTCCAGAAAGGTATCTGCATCCAAAGGCTCCGTACTCGGATAATTGGAAGTACCACTGAAACCGCCATAATAAGCAAAAGACTCCGGATGATTCATGGCAATGCGCATCGTTTGGTTCGCTCCCATCGACAAACCTGCAATAGCGCGGCTCTCACGCTGAGGAAGTGTACGGAATTTAGTATCAATCATAGGTATAACCTCTTGCAACAGCACTTCTTCAAATACCGTTGTTTGAAAGAGAGCCCGTTCATTCGGTCTGACCGCATAGCCGTTATCCATAACAATCAACATCGGAACTGCCTTCTTTGCGGCAATCAAGTTATCCAGTATCAAATTCGCCTTTCCCTGACTTCCCCAACCCGTTTCATCCTCAAAACTGCCGTGTTGAAGATAAAGCACCGGATAACGTTTCTCGGTATTGGTTTCATAGCCTGCCGGAGTGTAAACGAAACAACGCCTCCATTCCTGTGTGATTTTGGAATAGTAGTTCACCTCACTCAATAATCCATGAGGTACATCTTTCAGAGCATAAAAGTCAGCATCATGTGCCGGAATTTCAATACCACTGCCCAATCGTCCCGCACCATAAAAATATTTCGTGCCCGGATCGGGAACCGATGCTCCGTCCACATTTAACTGATAATAATGAAAACCTTCTTGCTGACAATCTGATTCTCCTGTCCAAAAGCCTTTCTCATTTTTTACCATATCATATTTTACACCGCCAATATCAAGCTGCACTCTTTTGGCCTCCGGTGCATAAATCCGGGCACGCACCCTTCCCTCTGAATTGACTTGGGGATATTCCTTCCCTAATTGATTTACACTCGAGGGTTTGAAATCCTCAATAACTTGTGCATAAGAGGACGAAGCAAGATTCGCCAATAACACAAAAACATTAAACCATGTGATAATCTTTTTCATGTTTGTATTATGAACTAATTTAATCGTACTGCAAAGAAAAGAATCTTTCATCAATTCTCCCTCAAAGCCTGTTGCAGATATTTTTGTCCATGTTACATCTTTGGAGAAAACTCAAGCCACAAAGGCTATCGGTTCTCGTTTTACAGTTTCATGCCACCCCCCTTCCACCCTTCTGAGATCTCCTGTTTATACGGGATAGCGGGTGGAACCCGCTTTTTACTTCCCCAATGACGCATCTCAGCTTCCCAAACCTCACACCTCAGCTCCTCAAATGCCTGTGGTTTGCAGGACAAATGCCCGTGGTTAAGAGAGTTGAGGTGTGAGGTTTGGGAAGCTGAGATGTGTCATTGGGATTACCGGGATGTGTAGTCTGTGATATGGGTTCCACCCGCTATCCCGTATAAACAGGAGGTCTCAGAAGGATGGAAGGGGTACAAATGCAAACTGAAATCCAAGAATATCCTCTATTTTATATACATGATAATTCATTTTGATATATATCAAAACGAATTATCATGTATATAAAAACAGAGTCTTTGCCGGCTGGATACTTCTTACGCTATATATAAATCTTTCTTTAAGCACCTATGCTGTATCTTTACAAAGGATATAATAAACGTAAGAGAAAAACAACGTTTTTGTTTTGTGCTCCTGCACTTTCTTCACAGAAAGCACAGGACTCTTATTATAAAATGCACAAAACAATCAGTCCCAAGATAACAAAAGGGACCGAATGTATCTTTAGTTTTTTAAGGTATCATTCCAAGTCTACGCTTTTTATGATAATCGGCTTATGTCCTATTGACCAAAATCCGACAATATACAGATGTGAGGAATTAATGTTCACTCCATTTTTATCTTTCATATTTTGCAAATCTACCACAATCTTCCGTGATGAACCAAAATCATATGAAGCTGGTTCTGTCCAATAGTTATTTTTATCGAAAAGGCGGAAAGAGACACTACTGTCATTATCATTACCTAACTCCACCGTAATAGTGCGATAAGCAGAAAGATCCAACCCGGAAGAAAATTGCCAACCACCAAAACCATACTGACCAGTTATCAAGGTATGGGTTTCTTCATCAAAACTACCTTGTTCCCAGATAGAAGGATTAAATATCTTATCAGTCAGTGTGAAAGGATGCAGAACCGTAACTGCAAGCGTCAGTTTATTAGCTATTTTTGTGGCAGGATGCTGATAGATAATTGTAACTGTGGCATTACCGGGAGCTACCCCTACTAATCTGCCCGGCTGTTTCACAGTCAGTACATCCGGATTAGAGCTACTGATTTCCGCTTCAGCCGTCACCATCCTTACAGTTCCATCGGAATAGACAGCCCTCACTTTCAGATAGTTCACACCTCCCATCGGCAAAGTCAAATTATCATCCTGCCCCATGAGTTCCAGCCTGTCGGGCGCTCCATTCACCACCACACCTTCGGCATATTCCTTGAACCAATGATACATAGCCCAAGGACAGGCTTCAGGATCATTGAGGAAAGTATAGTTGCCGGGGGTACCCGGCACATCCTTAAAGGCAGCCAATTCATGTGACTTGGTAGTAAAAAAAAGCCAAGAAACATTACCCGAATTATCTGCAATATACTTAAAATTGGCACCAAATCCTTTTTCTCCCGCTACTCCCGTAATACTCTTTCCCCACGTAGCATCATATTTTTTAGGCGCCCAGTCTATCTCGGTCACCATAATAGGAGCAAATGCCGCTACCGGACCTACCTGTGCGTCCCAACCACGCTGAAAGCTCTCGTAACCTCCTCCGGTAGAAGAGCCTATACCCTCACCACTGTCTTCCTCGGCATCGCTACCATACCAACCGGGATAACAGTGTACGGCAAAACCAATATTTTCTCCTTCAATGCGATGAGTAGCATAACCAGCATAAGATGACTGATAGGACAGCCCCGGAACCCATATAATATTTCGGCAATTGGTACGTATTTTATCTACAATGGCTTGAAAATAGAGTTTGAGATTTTCAAAATGTCCATCACCTGTACTACCATAAGTACCATCTGTACCTTTTATTTTGACAGGTTCATTGGCCAATTCAAACATGATACCCGTATTATTTTTCAATTTAGGATGCTGGGATACGATATCCCAAACTTTAAGCAAGAATTGCTGATAGGTGTCTCCTACTTCAATACCTTGGTAAGGAGCATCATTCGGACATACTCCGGGCGGACGCATCACCACATACATACCTTTAGACATAAAATATTCTGCCATCGGTACAAACAATTCTTCAAGATACTTCCGAAAACGAGTTTCGGAGAAACGTTCATGTCCTTCATACCGTACTGACTGCACGGAAGGATCATCACTCCAGTAGGGGTCGAGGTGCATTCGCACAAAGTTGAATCTCCAACCGGCAGCTAAAATCTCATCTACCATACGTTTGTTGTAAGCAAGACAAGCTTGTACATCATAATTGCCCCATGCGTTGTTATTAAAAAAGGGACTGTAAGTTTGCGTAAAACCATGAAGATTAACAATCTCCCCTTTTTCATTCTTCAAATAACGCCCTACTACATTCAGAGTGGGCAATACACTGTATTCATTATCCCCATTATTTTCCGGTTCAGGGTCAGGTTTGGGTTCTTCCTCTCCCTGCTCAGGAGTAGGAGGTTGAGGTTCCTCCTGTATCGAATCGGAACAAGCGGCAAAAAGGACTAACAAGAAAATGAGAAAACTTGATATATTTTTCATAGTATAAGAAAATATTCCTAATTTTTATTATCAATCAACAACAAATAAATATTCTTTTTTGACAGTTCCATATTCTTATAAAAGAAAAAGACAGCGGTTTCGACCTGCGATTCCCGCTGCCTTTTTCATTAAAGTTCTATTACTTACCGGCTAAACCATCAGCAAAACCTGCATAGGTATGCTTGCGGCTGTAATGGCTATCCCATAAGCCTACCGGTTCACCACCACGCCAACCGGAATCGGCAGGACTATCGGTGATGCACCATTGAGTAATACCATACTGTTGAGCGGCAGGAATAATTTCAAAGTATTTCTTTACAATGAACTTATAGAAGTCTGACATGGCTTTATGCTGTGCTTCAGTCATCTTATCAGTTTTCACACTCTCACCTTCTTCATTCACGTAGCCCATATCAAGTTCGCTTATCTTCACAAGTTTCCCGCTATTAGCCAATATTTCGAACATTTTCACTATATGATCTTCCTTACTCTTTTGTGTTTCAGGATTAGCATAGCAGCTAACGTGCATTTGCGTACCGATACCGTCAATCTTCGTCACACCATCGGATTCCCACTTTTCAATCCAATAAACCATACTCTTGGCCTTTTTATTATCATCCCAATCGGATTCCAAATTATAATCGTTGACAAAGAGTTTCAAAGAATTAGTGCCACCATTTTCTGCATAGTATTTACGGGCAGCAGCCACAACAATACGCACGTAATCCTCATTGCCTAAATAGTCTTGCCAGTAGAAATTGTTTTTAGCATCTTCCGCGCTGACGTTTTTTGCAGATTGCAAAGTATAGAAACCTCCATCATTACCACCGCCAGAAATAGCCTCATTCACAACATCCCATGAGGCAACATAACCACCGGTAGCTTTCATCATACCCTCTACCCAAGTGTTCATAGCCTTTGTAAGGACTTCCTTCTTTTCTTCGTCAGTGAGAGGAATAGTATTACCTTTGGTTACAATTTGGAACTTGATATTATCAAAATAATACTTATTAGCAGGTGATCCTGGAGCTCCTTTTTCAAGATTCCAAGCAATGGTCTGCATATTTCCGTTAGGAGAAAGAGTTGTATTTATAGTGATAGTTTTTTCAAAATGTTTCCAGTCTGTAGTAAAGTCAACAGCACATCCTGCATCATAATGAATATAGCTACCAGGAGCAGAATGACTCTGAGACTCTGACCCCCAAGCAACATCTGCACGATAATCAAAAGAAATATGTACCACATCTTTATCAACTAACGGGCGGTCAGCATAGAGAAAGAATTGTGTACTATGAGAAAATTCTCCACCACCAGCAGAAGTTACTACAAAAGCTCGACCACCATCCTTACCAGCACCATCAACAATGTCACAAGCAGCATTACTACCACCCACATGAGTAGAAACAAAATTAGTCGTTTCGTCACCCTCTGCATCACCATTGGTAATAATATCTGTGAAAATTTCTACAGTAGGAGCTTCAGAGTGAGTAATCTTTACATACTTAATTTGAATAGTACCTGCAAAAAGACCCGACTGAGTCATTACATGACCACCATTATCTACAGCTTTAAAAGAAAACTCATACTCTTTCCACTCTGTATCAAAAGAGAAAGCGCCGTCAGCTCTACCACTCCAAGGTCCTACGCCAATATTAAGGGTACCCGAAGCAGAGCCTTTAACCATCATTTTCAATTTATACTCCTTACCTTTAACTGTAGGAAGATTATCTGCTGTATGATATTGAACAAAATAATTCTGTTCGGTTGGTGCAGGGTTCACAATTTCAAGACACCCCTCAGCAGAGTTAATACCAATAGTGGCTTCTGCCACTGAATTCCAAAAATTATAAGGATCTTTAGAATAATCCACTACATAATCCTCAACTTCCACTTTAGCATCAGGATCTACTTCCATCTCCTTATCTTTAAGCAGCGAATTAAGATACTTATTGTTCTGCTGCGCATGCCAAGCCAACGTATGTCCATAGATAGTAAGTCCACCGGCTTTGGCCGCAGAGACGAAATTCTCTACGGTTCCAAAGTTCATTGTACCATCATCGGCTACACACGAAGCGTATTTCATTGCATTACCTGCCGTCATTTCGACGAAGTTACTATTTGCCAACTGAGTGACCTGACCACCGGCAATATAGTCAGTAGCCGTCAGTGCAATACCCAACTTAAAGTCAGGATTGGCACTGCTATTCACATAATTTTTCAATACATCATACTCATTGAGATACTCCATACCTGCAATAGAGGCCGGTTTCTCAACTTCATAGGTCAACAGTTTATCATCCACACATGAAGTAGAGACAACTGTAGCCATTAGAAGCATTGTACCTAATATTATTTTTGTATGTTTCATATAAATACTTTTTTTAATAAGAAACCCTATCATTATTTCTTCGCAGGAGTGAACCATTCAGCTTTCACACCTCTGTAGTGAACTACCAATGTATCTTTAGTGGCACAGTGGATACCATCGTAATCCATTGCATAGTCCAAATAGAGTACATCGCGGTCTTTATTTCCCCAGCTATTCTTATCGCCCTTAGAAACAAATTTACCGCTACCGGTAGCCGCTACTCCCTCAGAATTAGAGGTAACTGTACAATTACCGTTCTCATCAAAAGAGAGTAAGAGTTTACTTTCAATATTCTCTCCGGCAGCATTCTTTGTAGGACGTTCCCACTGTACTTTATTCAAACCGATAGTACTAAATCCACCGATAGTCTCATCTTTCTCTACATAATCCGCATGGCGCACTTCTGTACCGGTCTTGTTACCACTGTATACATCAATTCCTCTACGCAGGTAGTGTGAATCGTATTTACTGATATACTTCACAGCATAGAGAACATAGTCTTTGGGTTGCACTTCCCAATCATCTTTATTCATGCGATGAGGAGTTTCAACCGCAGGTTTCCCCTCCAGAATAGTATCAGCATTTTGTACACCAGTCATCACCACAGGAATAACATAATTCAGTGAGGTTGACTTAGGGTCTTTAAAGAATTCATCAGTTAAGTTCACAGTAACACCACCTAACACTTTACCCTTTTCAATGACAATCTTGTCACTGCTCAAAGTATAGTGCGTGGAAGGAAGAGCTTCTATTGCTCCTCCGTCACTACCAAAGGTGTAGCCATCGCACAACGAATTGTCTACCCGGATACCGATCTCAACATTGGTTTTGTTTTCGTATACCCCGCCTACTGTAGCCATAATCTGGCACTTATGTTCGTTGTCCCATGAGTTATCCACCGACTCATCCTCGCCTAATGTAATGGTACGGATGGGGCTTTGATAAGCAAAGTACACCGCAGAATACTTATAGTCGGGAAATTCCCAGTCACCGTTTTCGCATGCTGTGAACAAAGCTCCCGCCATAGCGGCTATTATCAAAAATGATTTTTTCATTGCTATTTTCATTTATTCAGTTTATATAAGTTCATTTCTCATAGCCTGTTGCTTACCATCCTTTGTTTTGGATAAGAGCATCAAACTTCAACAATTCACTATAAGGAACGGGACCATAGTACATATAATCTTTATAGCCACGTTTCTCTACGTCTACCACTTCATAGTTGTTACCCGTTATCTTCATACCCTTCACAGTTTCGTTCAATTTGCTGATATCCACCTTCCAACGGCGCAAATCCCAGAAGCGGAAACCTTCAAAGCAGAGTTCCAGACGACGTTCGTTACGTATGAGTTCACGCATCTTATCCTGGTCACCTTTAATAGATTCCAGATAAGGGTCACCACCCTTCTCGTCAATGCCGGCACGCTGGCGGATAGCCTTTATCACGTCGTAAGCAGAGTAACCGTGCGTTCCCTTACCTTGAGGTCCCCAAGCTTCATTGGCAGCTTCGGCATAACCCAAGAAAATTTCGGTATATCTGATCCACGGCTTAACATGGTACCCATTAGTAGTGTTATTAGGATTGGCATTTACATTCATATCCAAAAACTTACGCAGATAATAACCGGTACGTGTAGAAGCACCGTCAAATTTATTCATCGCATCGTTATTGTCACCGTCTACAGCAGTTGTAATAACACTGTTTGATACACCTGCCTTACTACCGTTATAAATGATATACAGAGCTAAACGAGGATCACGATTTTCATACGGTTTCTGTTCATTATAGTTGCTTCGCTTATCGCTGATAGGATAACCATTTGCCCCGGGAAACGCATCTACTAAATTCTGAGAAGGATTAACACGGCCTTTACCGAAAAGTGAAGGAGGATACTGGTCTTTCTCTAAATCAGCACTTTCATTTTTGTTGCTACGCCACAAAAATTCAGGACGATTGTAACCCGCCTCCATATTCTGAATACCCTTAGAGTCCTCATACCACTTATTACCGGTGGGATCCATGGCAGCTATCGGATTACTGCCCAAATCACTCAACACTTCAGCCATAAGGTTAGCAGCCTGTTCCCAAGTAACACCGGAACCTTCACTATATGCAGGACTGGCAGCAAGCAAAGCTGCCTGAGCACGAACGGCACGGGCCACACGGGCACTCATACGGTTTTTAGCATGGTTACCGAAAACACGGTTATACTGATTAAGATCTGCTCCCATCTGAGTATACTTAGAAGGAACCTCACCTGCAGATGCTACATCACCATATGTATCAGGAAGCATATCTATGGCTTTCTGCACATCTTCATTAAGCCGTGCCAGACATTCCTTGAATGTGTTACGCGGCTTATTAAAATCAGAGTTCACAGTCTCGGGCTCTGTCAAGATGGGAACACCCAACAACTGACCATCAGCTGTCCATCCGGCACAACTCATCAGCAAATGATACATATAAAGTGCACGCATTCCATAAGCATCGCCCTGGAAACGTACTTTGAATAGTTCAGATGCCACTTGGTCTCTGGCCCAGTCTACCTTTTCGGAAATTTCCAAAAACTGATTTATGTATTGCCACGAAGCACGCAAGTACTGCCAATTGTCCAAAGGATTATTATCGGAACGCCAAGCACCGGTTGCCGCCTTCAAATATGAATTGTTCACATCGTTCGATACAGCATCATCGGTAGCCACTTCAGTAAACTTCCAAGAATTGGCACCTTCGCCCAACGGATTACTGATATAGGCATGCCCCAACAAACCGGTAGCCCATGAAGGCATTTTCTCCAAGTCTGTCACATCTTTATGGTTCTCTATTGCAGGATCAAACAGATCGTCGCAAGCGGAGAATCCCACCAGTAATGCTGTTGCTAAAATGATATTTTTTAGTTTCATAACTTATTATTTTTCAATCTTCATTATTAATCATTCATTCTTTAGAACGTACCCTTGAAACCAAGTTGATAGAAACGAGTCTGGGGTGCGCTGCCTACATTCATCTCCAAAGCTTTACGTTCTTTAGCAATAGTCAGCAGATTGTTGGCATTGGCAAAGAAGCTCAAACCTTTGATGAAAGTTCCTCTTAATATCTTTTCCGGCATCTTATAAGTGAGCTGCACCTGAGTTAGGTTAAAGCGATTGTTCTTGTACATCCAAAAGTCTGAAGTACGGAAATTGTTGGCGCCATCAGTTGTAGTCAAACGTGGATAAGTAGCTGTCGCTGCTGTCTCAGGAGTCCAACGGTTACGTACTATTTCGGAATACTTACCATCTCCTTTCACCCAATAATATGAGTTGTCTTTCATGCCATAGCCACCTATATAAAGATTACCCATTGCATAAAGAGTGAAATTACGCCACGTAGCAGTAAGGTTAATACCACTCATGAAAGGAGAATCCCAACGACCCAGGAATACACGGTCGTTATTGTCAATTTTACCATCGTTATTCTGGTCTTTGTAACGGATGTCACCCGGCTTCACATCACCGAATGTTTGAGTCGGAGCAGCGTCGATTTCCTCTTGATTCTGGAAGAATCCATCGCTTTCCAATCCCCAATGACCGTTCAAGGCACGTCCTACAGCCGACAAATAATCGAATTCAATATTTTCATCGCGCTTTTCAGCCGTACTCTTATAATACATACCACTAACACCTAAGGTCAAATCAACTTCACCAACCTTTTTATTAGCATATATACTGAAGTCAAAGCCGGTGCGCTTATCCACATTGTAGTTTACATATGGAATAATAGAGGATGTAGGATAACCTGTCTGCGTAAAGTAGTTAGGATACAATGAGTTGGCACGCGTCAATCCGCCATCCATCTTGCTATTGAAGAAATTGAAGTCAAAATTGATAAGGTTATTCCACATTGAACCACGCAAACCAACTGTGAATTCTTTACGTTTCACAAAAGTCATGTCACGATTATCGCCACGCTGGAACTCAGTAGCAGCCAAACCACCATTATCACCCCAACTGTACCAGCCGCCTGACTGTAGTACAGACTTATAGAGATAGTAACCGTCTTCATTGTCACTGGCAGTGATGTCAAGATCTTGATTTATAACACCTCCTGATACAGTAAGCATCAAATTGTCAAAGATAGAATTTTCCATAAATTCCTCTTTCGCCAAATTCCAGCCGAAAGTAACGGTTGGTGAAAAAGCGGCACGCTTACCTTCGGGCAATTTTGCCGAATACGGCATTGCTGCACTAAAGTCCGCATAATATTTATGTTGATAGTTATATGATGCCTGGAAGCCCAAGTTGGCGTTAGTAGTACGGTGGTAATGTCCATTGCGTTGTGTTTGCCAAGCATTAGCCAAAATCATACCGAAAACATTGTGGTCTTCATTGAATGTTTGCTGGTAATCGAACTGACCGGACACATTATAAGTATAACGATAAGCCGAGTTACTGATATTTTCGCTACCACTCTTCTCATCTTTACCATACTGAGTAATGCCTGATATGACATCCTTTCCGTTATAATTGGACCATACAGGAGCAAAAGTAGCATAACTGCTGCTATAACCTTGATTGTAAGTCGACGCATAGTCAATACCATATTTAGCACGGAAGTAAAGTCCCTTAAGTAGCGGAGAGAGATTGACATCAAAACGTGTATTGAACTGGAACTGACGGCTCACATACTTACTGTCTCCAGCTGCATAAGCATCAGCTACCGGATTAGTGGGATTCTGCTGCGTACCGCCAAAGAATTTACCATCAAAAATATAGTTACTGTTCAGTACCGTGTTCAAGGAATTCTGGTCAGTCGCCTCAATATAGCTCAACGGAATAAACGGTGTAACTAAGTGCGGACGCAAAGTAGCCGCCTGTCCCCACCAATCTACACTGGCAGAATAAGAATCATAAAAAGTAACATTAGCATCCGCCTGGGCAGTGATGAGTTTATGCAACTTCATATCCACATTTCCACGTACAAAGAAACGGCTGATATAATTATCCTCAGTCTTACCCACTTTGAGAAGAGACGATTCACGATAGTAACCGGTAGTGGTATAGTATCTTACCTTATCGCTACCGCCGCTGATTTCAGCAATTGCCTCAGAACGATTGTATGTCTTCTTCAAATAATCAGAAGAGTACATATCGAAATTAGGATAACGGTAAGGATTCAAACCGGATGCATGATTATAGATGTCGGCATCTGAATAATTGGCAGACAATCCATCATTGGCACGGGCCTCGTTATAGAGTGTCATATACTCTGCCGATCCCAAATATTTAGGATAAGACTTGGGAGTATAAAAACCGGTATTCGCATGAATATTAATGTTAAGGTCACCAATTTCTCCTCTTTTAGTAGTAATAGAGATAACACCTTTAGCCGCACGCGGACCGTAAAGTACTACAGCCGAAGCACCTTTCAGAAGAGTTATCTGGTCTATTTCATGAGGGAGTACGTTATTTGCGTCACGCACCATACCATCCACTACAACGAGGTATTCGGTATTTCCCCAAATATTTCCATTGAAACCGCCTACCACATTATCAATGAGTCCCAAACTATAATTTGTGTATGCTTTCTCCGACATCTCCTTCATATCAACCACTGATACTCCACCTAACAAGTCACTCTGGTCAATGGAGCGGAATGCCACTTGCACCTTTTTGAGCGTGTCTGCTTGTATTGCTTCCACCAGGTCCGCTAATGCCTCCTGAGCGGCAACATGTGTGTGAGCAAAAGTCAATGCCGCACAAAATACAAGTCCTTTATATATATGTTTCATTTTATTAGAGTTTTTACGTTTATAAAACCATTACCAACCGGGGTTCTGGTAGAACTCAGGATACATTGTCACATCATCGGTCTTGAACGGTAACCAATAATGCTTGCTCGAGAGCTTGCGTTGTGTCACTATCTTTTCATCCCAATTGCGAACCTTACGTTCTTTCGGATCTGCTTCCGGATCAAATTCCTCTGCACGGTCAAACGTCTGCATCGTCTTTATGTTGTAAGGATATTCCGTCAATAATTTCCAACGACGCAAGTCATGGAAACGATGTCCTTCAAAAGCCAATTCCACAGCACGTTCACGACGAACCTCGCCCATGAATTTTTCAAGATCGGCGGTATAACTATCAGCCACCGGATCCACGCCTGCACGTTCGCGAATTTTATTGACTGCATAAGCGGCACTCTTCGGGAAAGCAACAGAAGTGCTGTTGGCAGAACCATAACCTTGTGCAACCGCTTCAGCATACAACAAATAAACTTCAGCCAGACGTAACCAAGAGAGATGGAAATGCGTAGCTTTACCATAACCATAGTCAGCATCGTCCTTATTAGCACCCAATGGTATGAACTTATAGTTAAAATAACCAGTACGGCTTGTTGTACGAGGGTCATTACAACAGTTACCCCCCTCGTATAAGTTGGCATACTCATACTTTTTATTGGCTTCACTCGGACTCTTAATCATCTTCACGCCATCATAAATGAAATTATTATAGAAACGCGGGTCACGGTCCTTCCACGGCTGTGTTTCACTGAAGTGAGAATTAGGGTCATTCAATGGCAACCCATTCTTCATTCCGAAATAATTCACATAATTGGCTGCAGGACAGAGAATAATACCGTCACCTTCGCAGATAAACGAAAGTTGGTATGAGTTCATCTGACGCCAATAAGAGTCTGCACCGTATGTAGGACTACGCATAATAGCTTCCGTACCACCGGGCATCAGCCAGTTCTGTTCTTTTGTATAGAACAAAGTACTATACTTTTCGAAATCTACCAAAGCATATTGGGTTTGATTATTTTCAACCATATTAAGTACCTGACCTAAGACTTCAGCGGCACGCTTACAGTAATCTGCATTATATGAACGATTATTGTTGTCTGCACCATTCGCCATCAACGGACTACCTGCATAAAGCAGAGTTTTACCTAAGTAAGAAAGTGCCCAAATCTTATTGGGGCGAAAGGCATTATTACCCTTTGTACGGTTACCTGTAGCAGTGTTGTCCCAATCGATAGGAAGCAAATCGGCAGCACGCTGAAAGTCCGCAGCCATCTTTTCGGCATTTTCCTGATAAGTTTCGCGTGGTAAATTAAATTGTGCGTCAGGAGCAAGTACACTTTCCATATAAGGTAGACCACCCCAATAGGAAGTAAGTTGGAAATAGAACCAGGCACGGAAAAAGTAGAGCTGACCTTTAATAAAGTTTTGCTCTTCCTGTGTAGCATCTTTCAACAGACCTTTTTCCAAAGCTTCAAGTCCGAGATTGGCTTGACGGATGGCATACCAGCCTCCACCCCACAAAGCTTTATCGAAACGTGCACCTCCTGAACCAGGGCGCTGATCCACAGCCCACGCACGATCCAAAAAGCAGTCACCTTTGTTGATATAGCTACGGTAGTTACCACCATCAATTGCATAACCCATCAGATACTCGCCATTACCGGTAGTAATGACTTCATCGTCACCCCAATTGAATGAACTTACCCAATTATGCTTGGCTACGTCAGGGATAACGTTATACATCACCTCAACAAATCCTTGAAAGTTATTGAAGTTCTTGAACGCATCTTCTTCAGAAAGGACCGAATCAGAGTCCCTGTCCAAATAGTCAGTACACGAAATAAACGTGAAACCGGCAGTAAAGAACACGAAAAGTATGTAAATAATTTTATTTTTCATCTTATTTCAGATTAAAGTGTAATTTTAAAACCTAAATTGAAACGACGTTGAGTAGGGTATGCACTCCAACCACCGGTATTCGACTCACGGTCATCAGGCATATCGGTCCAAAGGAAGAGGTTATTACCATTAACAAACAACTTCAAACTACCCAAACCGGAAGCCTTAAGCCATTTCTCTTTAGAGAAAGTATATGAAAGTTCGGCATACTTCAAACGAACATACGAACCGTCAAACATGAAACGGGTACCATCAGTATATTTACTTGTCTGATTCAACCAACGCGGCAAAGGAACATCCGCATTTTGATTGTCCGGCGACCAATAACTGCCTTCATAAAAAGCAGTATTGCGTGTACCGCCCAAACTGGAAAGCCCTACAGAACGGTTTACATTGTTTACGCCATAGAACTGAACAAAGAAGCTCCAACCTTTGTAATCGCAACCTACCTGAAGATTCATTGTATTTTGCGGGATACCGGTATAACCGTAAGGAATATTGTCATTCACTGAGATAATACCATCGGCATCGTAGTCGAGGATAACGTAATTGCCCGGCTTACGTCCACTGTCATATTCATCGTGTGCAGTACTACCATAAAGTTCATCCCAGCTGTTGTAATAGCCATGGTCCAAATAAGTATAAGTCTGGTCAATAGCCTTGCCGGCTTTCTTTTGATACTCAGGTTTCAATAGAGGATCATCCGCAGCTTTAATTTTACTTACAGCGTGAGTCAAAGAAGTATTACCCCAAAGACGCCAATCTCTATTCAGTTGCTTGTTCCAACGCAAATCCAACTCGAAACCTTCACTGTCTACCTTACCAAGGTTGGCTACAGGAGCGGAAGCACCGAAGTATGAAGGAACCGCACGCTTATCACCTGTAATCAAGATATTAGAACGTTTTTCCTTGAAATAGTCAAACGATCCCGAAATAAGACCGCCAAAAATAGCAAAGTCTGCAGCAATATCCAATTTGGTAGCTACTTCCCACTGCAAATTCTTATTGCCCAACTGGGTCTGTTGCCACCAACTGTAAGGACTCTTTGCAGGATCGACGCCAGTCAAAGATTGACGATAGGCACCACCGTTTGACCACGTATCCATATAGAGCCAACGTCCATTCACATTGTCATCACCAATTTCACCATAAGATGCACGGAGCTTCAACATATCCAACCACTTAAGGTTCAGCTTCTTCACAAGAGGCTCTTCTGAAACCATCCAACCGATAGCACCGGAGTTAAAGAAAGCAAAGCGGTTTTCTTTTGCAAAAATTTCGGAACCGTTATAAGCACCGTTATATTCAAACATATAACGATTTGCGAAATCGTATGTCACACGGAATACCCAGTTCTCACGATAATGCGGCTGCTGGCTACCGGTAGCATACTGCTCACGGCTGAAGTTGCCCATGGCGCCCACAGTGTGTTGACCGAACTTATTAGAATAGTTCAGCTGAGCCGAGTAATTTAAACGGCGATAGGTATCTCGATCCTGAACCGATCCTGCTCCTGTTTTCCAAGCATTGTTATTGTGGAAGTCAAACTTATATAAAGCATCCGGACTGATATCAGTATATTCCAAACCTGTATCGGGATCAATCCATTTGTGAGCTTCACTTTCCCAGTCAGTTGTATCATCTACACCACGACCCGTTTCACGGAAAGCATTATCAAATGCCAACTTAGCCTGTACGTTCAAACCTTTCAGCAAAAAGCCCAGATCCTGTTCAAGAGTAAAGTCTGTATTCAAACGGTCATCGGTAGTATAACCGATACCATTTACACTAAGGCTTTCATACGAGTTTGCAGCTGCCTGTGTAGGATTAGGTTGATAATAACCGAAAGTACCGTCACTATAAACCGGCACAAAAGCATCGGGAGCAATACCATAGAAAGCACTCCACACAAGATTCTCATATTGTCCCTGAGTGGCTTTCTTTACTGCATGCGACCCAGAAAGATTTACGTGGAATTTAGTAGTCTTAGTCAAATTGAAGTCAAGGTTACTACGCACATTTATACGGTCATAACCAAATCCGGGATCATACCCTTTCGTGTTAGTCACTTTCTTATAAATATCGCCTTCGTGCGTATAGTCAACGCTAGCAAAATATTTAACGAATCTTGTACCACCGCTAATATTAATGTTGGCATTATAAGAAGTCGCTACATCTTTCAACAAATAGTCTGCCCAATCCATATTAGGATAACGCTCTGCCTCTGCTTGATTGGCAGGATTACGATATTTGTTCAAGCGGTCTTGTGTCAAGTAGTAACTCCAAGAATCCGGATGATAGGCCAACTCACTTTCAATAACCTTATTACGAAGAGAGAGAGCATCATATGCATCCATCATATCTGGTAACTTAGAATAGGTTTTCAGTGTTGTACTGGCATTGATATTAATCACAGCCTTACCTTCTTCACCACGTTTAGTAGTAATCAAGATTACACCATTAGCACCACGTACACCGAACACAGCTGTTGCTGATGCATCTTTCAATACAGAAATAGATGCCACAGAGTTGATATCTACCGATCCCATAGGACGTTCCACACCGTCTACCAATACCAATGGGTCACTTGAGTTCCATGATGTCACACCACGAATAGTAATTTTCGGGTCTTCATTACCCGGCTGACCGGTAGTAGTCATGGTTACCACACCGGGAAGATTACCGGTCAAAGCCTGCCCCAAACTGGATACACCACCGGTACGTTCCAAAGCCTTCGCATTAGTCTGTGCGATGGCACCTACCACCGAAGCTTTTTTCTGTTGACCGAAACCTACTACTACAACTTCTTCCAATTGTTGTGAATCGTCTTCCAAAGTCACTTTAATCGCACCTTTAGAAGTCGCTTTCACTTCTTTAGATTTCATTCCCACAAACGACACAACAAGAGTAGAATTATCATTGGGCACAGTCAACATAAAATTACCATCTATATCTGAAATTGTACCTATTGAATTATTACCTTTTAATACCACTGAGGCACCAATGACTGTCTCACCATTACTGTCAAAGACAGTTCCCCTTACCGTTATTCCTCTTTGCGCTGACACCGTCAAACAACTGAACAGCATAAGCAAAAACAGGTAAGGAATCTTTTGATTTTCTTTTTTTACATTTTTCATTACCATTAGTTTAAGATGTTAATTAACCACATTGTTCTCTAATCATCAGTCATTTTCCAATAGCCTTAGCTATCGTCATACATACATTTCATTTTTATTAGTATAAGATTAATAAATGCTAACAGTTATATTTATTACAAACTCAGCACTACAAATATATTTGATAATACACAAAAAATATTATAGGGATGTACCACATACCCTATATCAACGTTACATACATTTGTTTAATGTAACATAAATTATCACCTATGTTACATTAAACAAAAATTATCATTTACAAGTAGCATACATCCCTATCATACTACCTGTAAAGCCACCTGCCGTAGCCGTAGACAAATAGTTTGCATCAACATCCTTGCATAGCAATATCCACTCTTCTTCCCCTTTTAAAGAATAATAAAAATCATAATTAGTACCATTGGATACCACTTTCAAATAAATATCCTTTATGTTTTCAGGAATAACATCACTGGCTAAAACCCGTTCGGATTCACCTATTTGTTCCAAGAACACAGATTTCGTCTCCCCTTGTCTATTCACAGCAAGAAAATATTGATGCTTTTCATCTTTAAATAGCAACAGACCGGCTTTTTCTTTTTCATTAGAAGGATTAAACAACATACGAGTAGTTGCCTCAAATTTATGATGTTGCATACGTCGACAAACTAAAGCCGGAGTATCTTTTTCCACAGCACTGACATCTGCACACTTTAAGGTTAAAAAGCCCGGAGCACCAGATAAAGAATACAATTCGGTAGCAGGAGCACGTAATGTCATCCACTGCATTCCTAAAGAAGTACTATCAAAATCTTCAGTCTCCTCAAAATTACCAAAAGTAACATTGGCATCACGTTTTACACCTGCCCGTTTCAGAATCATAGGAACCGTTTCATCTCCTTGCGTTATATAAGGGAAGCCATCCTCACTCCATCTTACAGGCATCAAAAACGTCTCACGTCCCAAATTCTCAAACTTATTATTTATAGGACGACACGCTAAAAATACAGCCCACCAGTCCCCCTCTTTCGTTTGTACTAAGTCTGCATGACCGGCACAAGTAATCGGATTAGGACGCCCGGCATTAAGATGGCGTTGTGTCAATATGGGATTCTTGTCCCAAGGAACGAAAGTTCCCATGGGAGAATCACCACGGAAAATAACTTCAGAATGCCATGTACTCGTACCACCTTCCGCATCCATAAGGAAATACTTTCCATTAATCTTATACATATGAGGACCTTCTATCCAAATAGGTTTCTCCTCCGGATGCACACCTTTATTTACCAATATTTTACGAGGACCAATTGTTTTATCAGACTTTACGTCAAACTCTTGTATACGAATAGTACGGTGTCCGCTATATTCAGGTTTATAATTTGGAGCATCATCATTGTTCACAATATAGGCTTTCCCGTCTTCATCAAAGAAAAAAGACGGATCTATCCCACCTACTTCAGGCAACATAATAGGATCGGACCATTCACCAAATGGGTCTTGAGTTTTCACAAAGAAATTACCTGCACCTACATTAGTGGTTACCATATAATATGTTTTATTATGAGGATTATACGAAATGGCCGGTGCAAAGATACCTCCACTCACGTGTTGTCCTTTCATGTTAACCAGTTGTGAAGGACGACTGAGAACATACCCTACTTGCTTCCAGTTTACTAAATCTTTACTATGGAATATGGGCACACCCGGAAAATAAGTAAAAGTAGAAGTTACTAAAAAATAATCACCTTCCCCATTAGTACATATACTGGGGTCTGAATACCAGCCGGGTAAAATAGGATTATAAAAAGACTCATCATCAGGCAATGGATTTTCCTTATAAAAATCATCATCGCCTTTATAAGTAAAATAATCAAAAAGGGCTGTAGAATCCTTTACAACAGGTAATTTTTCATTTGCTTTAGACAAGCTGCAAGAACATAATCCCCCTAATGCGCCGGCAGAAAGCAGCAAAGCCGACAAAATTGCGAAAGAAGTTTTTTTATTCATTAAACTCGATTTTATAATTATTAAACATACTCGAACCATATCAAAGAAATCTGTTCTTCATATCTGTGTATTCCATAATATGAGCAGTTCTTTATATCAAAACTGGCTTTTCCGCAACAAAATTACAAAACACACCTAAATGACATAAAAAATCATATTACATGTTTCTTCGATAATATTACATTTTTCTTTCCAATGTTACATTCTTTGTCCTATATGTAACACACACCTGTATAACAGTTTAAAAATCAAATAATTAATCAAGATTAATATTTAATATCAACCAAATATCGCTATAAAGATATTAAACGGTTAAAGGAAACTGCAAAGCAAAAAAGGAGTTATGAAAAGCATCTTGTAAAAACATCTTTTATAATAGATTTTAAGATGCTATATATCATTTTTTCCAGATATACACTTCAAATGCGTAAAAGAAGTTGCACCTTTACACAATAAAATAAACCGCTTCTTTTTATTCTACACGCAAATTACACTATCTTTGTGTTCTAATTAACAAATACCCATCATATGCCTGACTATGATTTAATTGCCATATTAGGTCCCACAGCATCCGGAAAAACCCCATTTGCCGCTGCATTAGCCGCAGAACTCAATACAGAAATCATCAGCGCCGATTCCCGACAAATATACCGGAATATGGATCTTGGTACAGGTAAAGACCTTGCCGATTACATCGTAAATGGCAAACAAATACCTTACCACCTCATTGACATAGCCAATCCCGGATACAAATACAACGTCTTTGAATACCAACGCGACTTCCTGACTGCCTACGAAAGCATTAAGCAAAAAGAATGCCTACCTATTGTATGTGGCGGGACAGGGATGTACTTAGAATCAGTACTCAAAGGTTACAAATTGTTACCCGTACCCGAAAATCCCAAATTACGCGCGGATTTAGCTGATAAATCATTGGAAGAACTGACCGAAATACTAAAAGGCTATAAAAATCTGCATAATACAACAGATGTAGATACAGTGAAACGTGCTATTCGGGCTATTGAAATCGAAGAATATTATATCCATACCCCGGTAGACGAACGTTCGTTTCCACACTTAAACAGTCTCATCATAGGTATAGATATAGACAGGGAGCTGCGACGCGAAAAAATTACCCGCCGCCTGCACCAACGACTGGAAGAAGGGATGATAGACGAAGTTCGCCGATTGATAGCACAAGGTATCAAGCCGGACGACTTAATCTACTATGGGTTAGAATACAAATACCTGACACTTCATATCACCGGGCAGCTGACCTATGATGAGATGTTCAGCCAATTGGAAATAGCTATTCATCAGTTTGCCAAGCGCCAGATGACTTGGTTCAGAGGAATGGAAAGACGAGGTTTTACCATTCACTGGATGGATGCCCGATGGCCTATGGAAGAAAAGATAGCCTTTGTAAAGTCAAAACTCAAAGAGATTTAGTACCTTTGAGAGATTATTGTGAAGTATCAAATAGTAAAATCATAAATAGTCAACGTACCTATGTGTTAAAGATGAAAGATATGTCATGACCGTAGGGAATAAATCATAAAATAACCCGATGAGTGTAGAACCTGATAAGTGGGGGGTGATTTATAACCCCAAAGCCGGAACACGCAAGGTGCAGAAGCGGTGGAAAGAGATTAAGGCATATATGGATAGCAAAGGCGTGTCTTATGATTATGTGCAGTCCGAAGGGTTCGGCTCGGTAGAGCGTCTGGCAGGCATCCTTGCCAGCAACGGCTACCGTACTATTGTCGTCGTAGGCGGTGACGGTGCACTGAACGATGCCATCAACGGTATCATGCTTTCCAATGCCGAGGATAAAGAGAATATTGCGCTCGGAATTATCCCCAATGGCATAGGTAATGACTTTGCCAAATATTGGGAGATGAGCTCGGAATATAAGGAAGCGGTAGATTGCATCATCAATAATCGCCGCCGAAAAATAGACGTAGGCACATGCTACTACTATGACGGCGAAAAACATAAGACCCGCTATTTCCTGAATGCCATCAACATCGGTCTCGGAGCCAGCATCGTGAAAATCACCGACCAGTGCAAGCGCTTTTGGGGCGTGAAGTTCCTTTCTTATTTCATGGCATTCCTCTCATTGATATTCGAGAGGAAGCTATACCGTGTGCACCTTAAAATCAATGGAGAGCACATACGCGGACGTATTATGACAATATGTATAGGCAGTGCATGGGGATACGGACAAGCCCCCAGCGCAGTACCCTACAATGGCTGGCTGGACGTATCGGTCATCTATCGCCCCGAATTATTACAGCTTTTTTCGGGAATATGGATGCTGATGGAAGGGAGAATCCTAAACCACAAAGTAGTAAAGCCCTATCGTACCCAAAAGATAAAAGTATTACGTGCACAGAATGCTTCCGTAGATTTGGACGGACGCATCCTCGACCGCCATTTTCCATTGGACATCGGAGTGCTGCACGAAGCGATAACATTGATTATACCAAACTGAAAAACGAACTTTTTATAACTTATAAATATATGATTGAACTTAAAAATAATCCTGCCGGAAATTTCTTCCTATTGGCAGGTCCCTGTGTCATCGAAGGAGAAGATATGGCAATGCGTATTGCCGAGCGTGTAGTAACCATTACCGATAAATTACAAATCCCTTATGTATTTAAAGGTTCTTACCGCAAGGCAAACCGTTCACGCTTAGACTCATTTATGGGGATAGGCGACGAAAAAGCATTGAAAATCCTACAGAAAGTACACGACACGTTCGGAGTACCTACCGTAACGGATATACATGCTGCAGAGGAAGCCGTAATGGCAGCCGAATATGTGGACATCCTACAGATTCCCGCTTTTCTTTGCAGGCAAACCGACCTACTGGTAGCCGCAGCCAAGACCGGCAAAATCATCAATATCAAAAAAGGCCAGTTCCTTTCTCCGCTTGCCATGCGTTTTGCGGCAGACAAGGTGGTGGAAGCCGGAAATAACAACGTCATGATAACCGAACGTGGAACGACTTTCGGCTATCAAGACCTCGTAGTAGACTATCGCGGGATACCGGAAATGCAGACTTTCGGTTTTCCCGTCATACTGGACGTAACCCATTCCCTGCAACAGCCCAACCAAACCAGCGGTGTCACAGGCGGTATGCCGCAACTGATTGAAACCGTAGCCAAAGCCGGTATAGCCGTCGGTGCAGACGGCCTGTTCATCGAAACACACGAGAATCCTGCGATAGCCAAGAGCGATGGTGCCAATATGTTGAAATTGGATTTATTGGAGGGACTTTTAACTAAATTAGTACGTATCCGGGAAGCGATTAAATAAAAAAACAAAAACGTTTTGTGATTTATTATTTACCGTTTCGACAGATAAGGCAAAAACATTTTAAAATCAAATAATGATGAAACATTTATTACGCAACTTATGGATTGTTGCATTAATCGTATGCTGTAACTTCCAGCAGGTATTTGCCCAACAAATGCCCCCTATTCCTATCGACAAGGATGTCCGCATCGGCAAACTGGATAACGGATTAACTTATTACATCCGCAAAAACAGTCTTCCCGCCAACCGGGCCGACTTCTATATTGCCCAAAAAGTAGGTTCCATACAAGAAGAAGACAACCAACGCGGTCTAGCCCATTTCCTTGAACATATGTGCTTCAATGGAACAACTCACTTTCCCGGTAACTCCCTGATACAGTATCTGGAACGTATCGGTGTGAAATTTGGTGAGAACCTCAACGCCTATACCTCTATAGACGAAACAGTCTACAACATTTCCAACGTACCGGTCGGCACTCCGGGCGCCATCGACTCCTGTCTGTTGATTCTGCACGACTGGAGTAACGACCTTATTCTGGATCCCAAAGAGATTGATAAAGAACGTGGCGTTATCAATGAAGAATGGCGTACCCGCATGAGCGCCATGCAACGTTTTCAGGAAAAAATGCTTCCAACGATGTTTGCCGGAACCAAATACGCCAACTGTTTCCCCATCGGAACAATGGATGTTGTGATGAATTTCAAGCCTCAAACACTAAGAGACTATTACGAAAAGTGGTATCGTCCCGATTTGCAAGGGATAGTAGTGGTAGGTGACATTGATGTAGATGCCATTGAAGCTCTAATCAAAAAAACATTTGCCGACATTCCCTCACAACCCAATGCCGCCAAACGTGAATATTATCCTGTAACCGACAATAAAGAACCTATCATATTGGTTGCCAAAGACAAAGAACAGCCATATGTACAAACCTTCATTTTCAACAAGCATGAAGCCACTCCCGATGAAGAAAAGAACAATGTAGGCTACCTGATGCAAAACTATGCAGCGACCCTCATCACCAATATGCTGAACGCACGTCTGAACGAGTTGCTCCAGGTTGCCAACCCACCTTACATCTACGCTACAACATACGATGATGATTTCTTCGTAGCCAAGACAAAGGATGCTCTCACCAGTGTCGTAGTTTGCAAAGAAGATGCCATTGAAAACGGTATCACAACCATTCTCCGCGAAATAGAACGCGCCCGCCAATTCGGATTCACAGAAACAGAATACAGTCGTGCCCGTGCAGAATATTTACGCCACTTGGAGTCCGCTTTCCAAGAACGCGACAAACGTAAGAACGAAAGTTATGTAAAAGAATATGTCCGCCACTTCCTCGACAACGAGCCTATTCCGGGAATTGCCGACGAATATGCCATCATCAACCAAATAGCTCCGGCTATTCCGGTAGCTGCCCTGAACCAAATGATGCAACAAATGGTGACAGACAGTAACCAAGTCGTTGCTCTGTTTGGTCCTGAAAAAGAAGGTCTGACACTTCCTACGGAAGAGGCTCTTAAGAATCTTCTGAAAGAAGTAAAATCAGAGAAACTGACTCCGTATGTAGACAAAGTTTCTAACGAGCCTTTGATGAAGGAAGCCCCGAAAGGCGGTAAAATCGTTTCTGAAAAGAAAGATGATATCTTTGGAACTACTATGCTGACACTGTCCAACGGTGTAAAAGTCATCATTAAAAAGACAGATTTCAAAGCTGACGAAATCCGCATGAAAGGTGTTAGTATGGGTGGCAGTTCACTCTTCCCCGATTCGGAAATCATCAACATCAACGGACTGGATGCGGTAGCATTAGGTGGTCTGGGTAATTTCAGCGCTATTGAACTTGAAAAGACTTTAGCCGGTAAAAAAGCTTCCGTAAACTATGGTATCGGTGATAAGACAGAGGCCGTAGTCGGCAATTGCTCTCCTAAAGACTTTGAGACAATGATGCAACTCACCTATCTTACTTTCACCGCTCCGAGACGTGACAATGACGCTTTTGCATCCTACAAGAACCGCAGCAAAGCCGAATTGCAGAATATGGACCTGAATCCCGGCTCTTCATTCAGCGATTCCATCACCTCCACTCTCTACATGAAGCATCCCAGAACCCTGCGTATGAAAGCCGACATGGTGGACAAGATGGATTATGACAAAATCCTGTCTATGTATCAAGACCGCTTCAAAGATGCCAGCGACTTCACCTTCATCTTTGTAGGAAATGTTGACGTAGAAGCCGTGAAACCCCTGATTGAATCTTACTTGGGTTCATTACCTTCCATCAACCGCAAGGAAACGTTCAAAGACAATCACATTGCAATGCGTAAGGGTGTCTACAAGAATGAATTTATCCGCCAACAGGAAACTCCGAAAGTAAACAATTTCATCTGTTATAGCGGCACTTGCCAATACAACCTTCGCAATGACATCCTTATGAGCATGACCGACCAGCTTCTGAACCTTATCTACACCGAAAAAGTACGTGAAGACGAAGGCGGTACTTACGGTGTATATCCGAGAGGACAACTCCTTAAATATCCGACGGAGAAAGCCGTCCTTCAAATCTTCTTCAATACAGCTCCCGAAAAACAAGACAAACTGATGAAGATTATCTATGCCGAGGCAGAAGCCTTTGCCAAGAACGGTCCTGACGAAGCCAGCCTGAACAAGGTGAAAGAATATATGCTGAAGAAGCATAATGAAGACCTGAAAGAAAACGGTTATTGGCTGAACAGCATAGACGAGTATCTGTATACCGGCGTAAACCCGGTGAAGGACTACGAAAAAATCATTAACAGTATCACCACCAAGGACGTTCAGCGCTTTGCCGACGAACTCTTGAAACAAAAGAATCAAATCACTGTTTCAATGATTAGTCCCGAAAAGAAATAAAGGCATTTACCTTTAGAGTTGTAAAGCTGACCTTTAGAGTTGCAGAGTAGACCTTTAGATTTGTAGAACAGAGCTTCACGAATCATATCATCAGCAAAGAGGCTTTCAGCTTTCCAACCTCAAAAACAGTTTTTAAAAAAGGCTGCGTTGTTCGTAAGGCAGCGCAGCCTTTTTCATATACACTAACCACCCATCCATTATGAGCCTCTTTATAGAATTACGTAAACAAGGAAAGTTGGCTGCCAAGCGAAACCCAATGTATGAAAAGAACAAATTCGGAAAGTTCTGGATGTACTTCATGGCTGTGTTCTGGGCCGGCTATCTGATTTTTCTCGGAACATTGTTTGCTATTGCTTTCAGTGACAGTTCAACCGAGGCATACCATGTATTGAACAGCGGACTGATATTTGTTCTTGCTTTGGACTTCCTGATGCGCTTCCCGTTTCAGAAGACGCCCACCCAAGAAGTAAAACCTTACCTCCTGCTACCGATAAGACGCAATCGCCTCATTGACTTCCTGCTGATACGTTCCGGACTAAACGGTTTCAACCTGATATGGCTCTTCTTCTTTGTTCCGTTCGCTATCATCAGCATCACTAAATTCTATGGTATAACAGGCGTGCTGACCTATAGTATCGGAATATGGTTATTGATGGTACTCAACAATTACTGGTTCCTGCTATGCCGCACATTAATGAACGAACGCATCTGGTGGATAGCCTTGCCGGTATTGGTGTACGGAGCCATAGCGGCCGGACTGTTCATACCGGAAAACAGCCTGCTATTTGATTGGTCTACCGACTTGGGAGAAGAATTTATCCTCGGGCATCTTATTGCTTTCATCGGGACATCCGCAGCTATCGCAGTGCTATGGTTCATCAACCGCAGACTAATGATTAAACTGATTTACAACGAAATAAACAAAGTAGAAGACACTAAGGTAAAGCATGTATCCGAATACAAGTTCTTGGACCGCTACGGTGAAATCGGAGAGTATATGCGACTGGAACTGAAGATGCTACTGCGCAACAAAGTCTGCAAGACGGCCCTGCGCACTGTATTCTTGGTTGTCATAGCCTTTACCTGCGCCCTGAGTTTTACCGAAGTATACGATGGCCAGGGGATGAAGAGTTTTATCATGGTCTACAACTTTGTGATTTTCGGTATTCTGTTCCTGTCGAGCCTGATGAGCTACGAAGGCAATTATATTGACGGGCTGATGAGTCGCAAAGAGTCTATCTATACATTGCTCCGCGCCAAGTATATCTTATACAGCATTGCCATACTCATACCCCTAATCCTGATGATACCCGCCATGGCAAGCGGCAAACTATCTGTACTGAGTTGCATTGCCTGGGCCATATTTGTAGCCGGTGGCGTTTACTTCTGCCTGTTCCAATTGGCAGTATACAACAACAAGACGGTGGATTTGAATGCCAAAATGACCAACCGCCAAAATATGGGAACCGGACTACAGAACCTGATTTCCGGAGCGGCATTCGGTGTGCCCCTTCTTATGAACTTTACACTGACAGCCTTTTTCGGTCCCACCGTTACAGCTTGGATATTGATTGCAATCGGTGCGGGATTTATACTGACTTCTCGTTTTTGGTTGAAGAACGTGTATCATCGTTTCATGAAACGACGCTACAAGAATATGGAAGGATTCAGAGACAGCAGACAATGAGGTTTATAATTTAGATTTATAATTTATGGCTATGATTCAGATAAATAATTTACAAAAACGCTTTGGCGAAAAGACCGCCGTAGATATCGACAACTACACCATCCATCAAGGTGATATGTTAGGTTTGGTAGGTAATAACGGAGCCGGAAAGACTACCCTTTTCCGACTGATACTGGATTTATTGCAAGCCGACCGCGGCAATGTCACCATCAATGACATAGATGTATGTAAAAACGAGGATTGGAAGAAATTTACCGGCGCCTTCATTGACGACGGTTTCCTGATAGACTATCTCACCCCGGAGGAATATTTCTATTTCATCGGCAGGATGTACGGTCTGAAAAAAGAAGAAGTAGATGAACGTATCGCTCCCTTTGAACGCTTCATGAACGGTGAAGTCATGGGACAGAAGAAGTTCATACGCAATTTCTCAGCCGGAAACAAACAAAAAATAGGTATCATCTCCGCCATGCTGCACCATCCGCAACTACTGATATTGGACGAACCCTTCAACTTCCTCGACCCCAGTTCGCAGTCCATCATCAAGCAACTGCTGAAAAAGTACAACGAAGAACACGGAGCCACCGTCATCATCTCCAGTCACAACCTTAACCACACGGTAGATGTATGCCCGCGCATCGCCTTGTTGGAACACGGAATTATCATTCGTGACATACAAAACGAGAACAATTCGGCAGAAAAGGAACTGGAAGCCTATTTCAATGTCAGCGTAGAAGAAGCCGATACAGGAGTTGCAGATAGTACAGACGAAGAAACACCCGCAGAAGAATAAGCATGAAACAATCCTTTTCTTATACAATTGCTCTCATAGGGTTAGTATTTTGTTTAAGTTCCTGCCATACTGCCGCTCCCCGCCTTGACTATAAGGCCCTGGCAAAAGCCTCTGTGCGTCTGGGTATGGATATTGAATTGACAGACAACCACAAACTCTATATCAATGCAGCCGGATGGATAGGTACTCCCTATCGGCCCGGCGGCGACAGCAAGCATGGAACGGACTGTTCCGGTCTGGTATCCCAACTTTATAAGAAAACCTACCGCATACACTTATCGCGCAGCACGGACGGGCAACTAAAAGAAAGCCACAGAATAGCCCGCCGCAACCTGCGTGAAGGAGACTTGGTGTTTTTCACCAGCCGCTCATCGCGTAAAAAGGTAGCCCATGTAGGCATCTATTTGAAAGACGGCAAGTTCATTCATGCCAGCACCAGTCAGGGAGTCATCGTCAGCAGTCTCAAAGAGAAGTACTATACGCAATACTGGCTCTGCGGAGGTAGGATACAATAAAGCGCAAAGCAGCTAATATTAAGAAATCCAATAAACAAGTGTAACATAAAATTCCGATTTATTCATAACTTCGCCCACAAAAAAACTTATGAATTATACAACCTACCTCTTTGATTTCGACTATACGCTTGCCGATTCTTCGCGCGGCATTGTTACTTGCTTTCGCAACGTGCTGAACCGCCATGGCTACACTCGCCCCACAGACGACGACATTAAGCGTACCATCGGCAAGACATTGGAAGATTCTTTTTCCATTCTTTCCGGTGTAACCGATCCCCTGCAACTTGCCGAATTCAAAAAAGAATACGTAAGAGAGGCAGATACGCATATGACCGTCAACACGGTACTGTTCCTTGAAACCAAATCCGTACTGATAGCTTTAAAAGATTCCGGCGCCCGCATAGGAATCATCTCCACCAAGTTTCGCTATCGCATAAAAGAACTGTTGAGCCAGCACTTTCCTGAAGATTTTCTGGACATCATCATCGGCGGAGAAGACGTAAAAACACCCAAACCCTCCCCCGAAGGGCTCTTGCTTGCCATCAAACAGCTACACACCACTAAAGCCGAAACACTGTACATCGGCGACAGTACGGTAGATGCGGAAACAGCCCAAAAGGCAGGGGTGGACTTTGCAGGCATCACGCATGGCATGACCACCGCCGAAGAACTGCAACGCTACCCGCACAAAAAGATAATGAGCAGCTTGGAAGAGTTGTTAGAGCAAGAGCCGCTGCCCGTCGTTGCTCCGAAGAACACAAACATACGGCGCATCCTCTTGCTGCTGGCACTTTTCGCCGTATTCGTCGCACTTTTCTGTTTCCTTACTTACGCATAATTCCTGCAAGATTTAAAAAGTTCTCCATGAAGGAACGAAATGTTCCCCGTGGTGGAACGAATAGCAATTCACGCTTCTGTTGCCTGACACCGCTTCCGGAACACCGGCTTATCGCGGGAAAACCGTCTAAACATGAAAATATTAATTGTCTTAAAAAAGAGGAAGAAACATTTGCCCGTTCCAAATAAAAGAGGTACTTTTGTGCCCGATTATTCCGCACCGGGTTTAATTAAGTGCTTTCTAAGTGATTAGAGACCACCCGACGGAGCTAACTTATACATTATAT
>OGGK01000181.1_pt1 | contig 65228 bp, 104 predicted proteins | sample 1571171 | NCBI WGS metagenome assembly OGGK01 (sample SAMEA2581958, study PRJEB24529) | metagenome | biome: Human gut stool | place: China | collected 2011 | reverse complement strand
TCTGCTCAACCGTCATGATGTCCGGATACTCTTTCAGCATGAGCTTATAGGCATCTTTTTGAGAAATATTCGATTTTCCCATGTATCTCACCTTCCTTTTACCGTTACCTCAATCTTCACTAAACATAAGAAAGGGGAAATCCTCCATTGATAAGGACTTTCCCTTTCCTATATTTTTATAAAGCAATAACCCTGTGTCTCCGCTTTCTGCAATTACATACATCGTTTTGTTTTTTTGCTGATTGAAATGAAATCTCCAATAAATATAAATCTCTTGCAGACGGCAAAATGCCCATAGGAATCCCACCTGTCCCCTCTTGGCGACCTGCTCCCATTGCCTGCGACGGTTGTTATCACGCTCGGACTGTGGCTGAACAGAAGTTTCTTTCAATGTTGCCTGCAAGTTGCGTATTCGGTTTTCAAATGTCCCTGCGAATTTACCTCGCATATAATATCCCGACAGAAATTTAAAAAAATCGAATTTTTTTGAAAATATTAAAAAATTTTTTAATCGCATAAGAAAAAGCCACTCCTGACGAAATGGCTTTTTCTCTATCGAATTACTATCTTAGCAAGTTACCGGCAAGTTAATATTATTTATTTCGTAATAGCTCATTCTCTATAAAATGTTGAAAATAAGCAGTTTTTTTAATTATCACATAATAACAATATCTATTTTTGCAAGTTACCAGCAAGTTAAATTTATGCTCAAATAGGAATATACTTCATATACCTTGGTGCTGTATTTGGATCTAAAGATTTTATATAATTTAATTCAACAGCTTCCTTTAAGAACTTTTATCTTTTTCTTCATTGTCATTTTTTCCATCGGTGTCAATGGTCTCTCCAATCATTTTGTCCGCACCAAATAGATCCGCAAATCGTTGGTTTTGTTCAGCTAATCTTCTTACTGTATCCATTGTCGGAGTATTAACTATATTATTTATTTGTGATAAATAACTAAAATCTGGTAGATTTATATGTGCATTAAGTAATGCATTTTGCTTTGCAGTTGCTATTGCCATTTGATTACCTACACTTCCTAACCGGCTTGCAACATCCAAATATGATGTATCTGGAAAGTGAGAATTTACATTAGTAGCAACTTTCATCCGTTCCGCAATATTCCCCATAATCTGAGATTGTTTTCTAATTTGCTCCATTTGGACACTCATTGCATTACTAAGTTCTAAAGAAGGGATTATACTTGATACATCAATTTTAGGAACTGCAGATTTAATAACTAATTCTCCTAATGTAGATAGTGCTGGCTTCATCTTTTCAATCCATCTTGGAACAGACTCTCCCAATACTTTAACAAGCATATTCCCAAAAGCTGATACTACATCTTCTAATCTGGTTTCAGTATAAATATCTTCCTCAAGAACATTTATCGCTTCCACCAATAATTTATTGACACCTTTTAATGATTTCCTTACTTTTTCGTACTCATCACGAGTCATCCTCTTATTATGCATCACTGTATTCCTATGTAGTTGTAATTCATCAATCTTTTCTTTGAAGTTCTTAAATTGTTTATACTCTGAAAAAAAACGGTTCCACAAAGATTCGCTTCTGCATTGATTAACAATATTTATCATTTCTTCTCTTGTCAGTTTTTCAATATTTGTTTCCGAAAATTCTTGTTCTATCACTTCAGAAATATTCCTTCTACAAAATGATGTAAACAGATACTCTTTAAGTTGTTCATAAGTCAACTCATTCAAAGCGCTCTCAACCATTTTGGTTTTATTTCCCTTCCCCTTTAGTGAATCCTGCAAGCTTTGGCTAAAGGAATTATCATACCAATCAACGCCAAATATTTTGATTATAGTAATATAAACCAATTCTCGTATTCTTCTTTCAAATATACCAAATAGCGGCATCAACTTACAACAATATAGCTGAGATACCTCATCATATGATATGACTATATTCCAGGTTTTCCTGTGTTCCCCTTGAATAAGTCTATTAGTTGCAAAATCAAGATATTTTGCTGCTTTAACGGATGTCCCATCACAGCTCAATTTAAGAAAGACCATATTCTTTTCTTTTGAGGAAATCTTATATTGAATTTCCACATTATCATCTATATTAATTAAAAATGAAGAATCATTCACATCATTAAATAGTTTTTCAAAAAGTTGTCTTATCTGACGCTTCATTCCCAAATTAATATCACTGTTTTTCTTGGGAAGAATTATCAAATTCACTTCCATGAATAAATCACATCCTCTCTAATTAACATTAATTATATCTTCAAATATGACTTTTTTCTACAGAAAAACTCCATAGCCTAAACCAGAGTATTGTCCAACTTTCATATTAAATCACCTTAAACATCTTCTGAAACATCGGATTCTCTTTCTTCTGTTCAATATTCTCCTGTATATTTCTGAACTCTTTCGTTTCTTTTCTAACTTTATTACCACTTATTTCATTACATACAAAGATAAGCATAACATTTAGTCATACTTATCTAAAAATTTCCTTTATTAAAGATATTAAAGAATTTACTACCAGTTATTTATACAACTCTTTTATTACATCACACCGCCTCAAAATCCAAAATCTTCTCCAACAGCTTTGTCTCCAATCTGTTCTTCAGCTCATAATGAACAAAGAATTGTGTCATACCAAACTCATCTGTATACGGACGCAAGCTCAATTTCCTTATGTAGCTTTCATAATGGGCAAAAACCAAATTGATTGCATCCACATCTCCTTCGGAGGCTCTTTTTACAATTTCATATTCAATCAGCTTCTCCTGTTTTGTTTTTCTCATTCTTCATACTCCTCCATAAATTTTCTCATTTTTTTCAAATTATTGTTTTTGTGGTAGTTGACCGTACTCTGCCCCAAATGTAGCATTTTTCCGATTTCTTTATCCGTCATTCCTAAGAAGAATGACATCAAAACGATATTCCTTCCTTTTTCGGTCAGTGACAAAACAGCTTCGGCTATAAGCATATTTTTAATGGTAATATCAAAACCCATAACCTTAATTGAGAAAATATCCTTTATTTCTTCCTGCCCCACCTTCTTATGCTCTAAATCATAGCCATAGATAAGTATAAGCTCCGAAAATAAAATCTCTTTTGCCATTTTTCTTAAAATCATTTTTTTGTAATCTTTCATTTCGCACACAAGAACCAGTTTGCAAAAACTATCAAACTGATGCTCGATACGTCCTTTATCAGAAGGAGATAATTCCATAGGACTCACCTCCTTCCGTTATTTAGCTTTGAAATTTCTCCCACTAAATATCCCGAAAAAATGAAAGCAAGTATCGAATTTTGCGAAAAAAATTCCAAAAATTTTTGGATAGAAAAATTCCTGTTCGGCTCTTAATATCACATAAAGAAGATTTATCAATGCAATATAATCACAAAATATGACAGTAATAGGCATAAAAAAGGCGTTCACCGTTTCCGATGAACGCCCAACCTACTGGTTATTCGTTTTGTTCCTATTTATTTTTCTGTTTTCACAGGGGTTACTGCTTTCGTAATGGTTACTGTTTTCGTTTCAGCGTTCCAAGCGGTTGTTGCGCCAAGCTCATCTGCCACGAAACGAACAGGAACGAAGGTACGGCCATTGATGATAACGGGAGCTACGCCGTATTTTTCAATCGTCTTGCCGATTGTCATCTTAATTTCCTTACCGTCAATCACGAGAGTAACTTCTTTTGTTTCTGCGTTCCAAGCAACCTTGCCTCCAAGAGATTCTGTTACAAATCGAATCGGAACCAGAGTTCTGTCGTTCATGATAACAGGTGCAGCGTCCTTTTCGTAAGCCTTACCGTTTACGAACATCGTCTTGCTGCCAATCTGCATTACTACGACTGTCTTCATTTCCTCAGCGGGCTTGCCGGGTTTGGATGCAGTCTGCTTAAATGCAGCCTTTACTTCCACCTTAGATGCAGGCATGGTAAAGGTGTATTTGCCATCGCCCTTATCGGTCAGCTTGATTTCCTTGCCGGCCTTATCGGTTGCTTTGATTGTATCAAGCACATAGCCATCGTTTGCCTTTGTTGTAATGGTTACAACACTGTCCTTTGCCGCTCTTGTCTTATCGGACGTAACCTTGCCGTTATCTGCGGAAGAAATGGTTACGGCATATTTTGTTACGCTGCTGCTGCCGCCGCCACCGCCGCCGCCTGTGGAGCCGCGCCCAACGCATTCATGGATGTGCCGGAGGGCAGCTACTATGAGAAAGCGGTTGACTGGGCGAATCACCGCCGGCACAGGTGATAATTCCTTCATGCCGGACGGCATTTGTACCCGTGCGCAGATTGTAACCTTCCTGCACCGCGCTCGCAGCATGTAATGAATGGATGCTTTTATACCCGCTAAAATGCTAACGGATAGAGCATCAATATGAAAATGCCGAACCGCCCGAACCGAGGTTATCGCCCCGATTCGGGCGGTTTGCTGTTGGTAATAACCAAAAAGGGAAACTCCTTCTGTTAAGGAATTTCCCTTTTTTCTCTTATAAGCACTCACCGTTTCACATGCCGACGGATGGCATCCAGCAGCTCCTGCTCCTGTATGGGCTTGGAAAGGTGCTCCACCATACCAGCCTCTTTGCTTTGTCTCACATCGTCATAAAATGCGTTTGCCGTCATGGCAAAAATGGGAATCTCCGCCGCATCCACGCGGTTCGTTGCATGGATTTCCCTTGCTGCCGTCAGCCCATCCATCACAGGCATCATCACATCCATCAGGATGACATCAAAGGTGCCCGCCGCCTTCGTACGGAATACATCCACGGCCTCCTGTCCGTTATATGCCGTTGTTACAGTGATTCCTGCCTTTTTCAACAGGAACTCCGCAATCTCCATATTTAACTCGTTATCCTCCACCAGCAGCACATGCACGCCCTCCAGAGAAGCAGCATCGGCAGGCTTTGCGTCCTCTTGTGGCTCCGTATAATCAACATCTATTCGGAATGGAATCGTCACAGAAATTGTTGTGCCGACATTCTGCTCACTTTTCAGAGAAATCGTGCCCTCCATCAGCTCTACCATCTGCTTCGTGATGGCAAGTCCAAGCCCCGTACCGGTAAAGGTTGTCCGTGCGTCCGTATTTTCCTGCGAAAACGGTTCAAAGGCATGCACGAGAAATTCCCTGCTCATGCCGCGCCCCGTATCCGTACAGGTGAATTTTATCACCGCGCGCCCATCGGAATACGAAACATCCTCAGAAGCAAACGTGACTGCTCCGCCTGCGCGGTTATATTTCACCGCATTGCCGCCGATATTCTGCAAAACCTGTTTCAGATAAAGCGGACTGCCAATCAAATGACGATATTTATGCTTCCCCATCTGCATCTGAAAATGGATGGCATATTCCTGCCCCTGCATCTCAACGATACTCGCTGTTTCTGTCAAAAGCTCAATCAAATCAAACGGCTTATTTTCCGGTTTCATTTCACCGGATTCCAGCTTGTTCATATTCAGCACATTATTAACCAGCTCCATCAGAAAGCCGGATGCCTGCATTACCTTATGACGGCACTCCGCCTGCTTTTCCATGTCATCCGCATAATACTCGGCAATCGCAGTCACGCCCCGAATCCCATTCAGCGGCGTGCGAATATCATGGCTCATGCGGCGCAGAAAATCCGTCTTTGCTATGTTGGAGGTACGCAGCTCGCGCCCCTGCCGCTCCAGATAATTGATGTAGCTTCTTGTCACTCGCGTGAGCAGCAGGAGTGCTGCAATCAGAATGAGCGCAAATTCTGCCATAGAAAGCGGTAAGGTTTTATTCGCGGCACGAATTTTATAGGAAACGAGAATATCATATTCCCCCATTTTTTCATAGACAACATAACGGCTGCTGCTTTGGAACGAAACCGTTTTCTGATAGCGTTTTCCTTCCTCCAAAGAATCCTGTATTCTGTCTTCAGGGAAAATCTCATACCCCAGTATATCATCATTCGTTGCGGCAAGCACCGTTCCTGTTGCATTCTCCACAACATAAATCGACATCCCTTCAACCAGCGGCAACCGCCCCACAATCTTGCTGATATCACTATTCTGCATCCATTCCAGCAATCTGTCCGGCGTTACGCCAATCTGCACCAGTGCATTGTCATTTTCTGCCCAGACCATCGCATACATCATAGGCTTGCCCTCTGCCGTATTCGGCGTTACATCTTGGCAAAGGGAAAGCGTATGGTCAGAAAGCATAGGCTTAAAAAACCCTATCTGTTCCCCGGAATCCATTGTAAAGCCATAATATTTTGGAACAGATCCGTTGATGATTTTACCTTTTTCATCAAACACATGCACCTCGTCCACCCCTAACAGCTTCGCCAGCGCAACAAAGTCATCTGCTTCCTTGTAATCCTCCCAGCCATGCGCAATATAATCCGCCGCGATATTCGCCCGAATAGTATATTCCTCCTTCAGCGTATCCTCTAGCTGCTGAAAGCTCCTTTCATCTTCCGTAATCAGCTCCTTCATCTGATCCAGCATCAGTCCGCAGGACTTCTGTGCATTTTGCCTGTTGTTCGCAAACTGCAAAAGAGAGCAGCCAATAAATAAAAACAGAAAAATCAGAAGTGCCGTGATATTCATACGATGTGATCTGCGTTTCTGTCCCATATCCGCCTGATTTGTCTGCCGGTCTTTCTTTTTTTCAATCCTTCCACTATCTGCCATGTTTTTCTCCTCATTGCATAAGCCCGTCTGTATCGAATCCTGTTTCATAGATATCTCTCAAATTATCATAGCACGCTGATATTTTATTTACAACTTTTATTCATAAATCCGAACTATTGGCTCATATATACAGCAGCAATCAGAGCAAAGCTCTCTGCGCAGCGGATAAAGGGCACCCCAATAAAGAAAACATTCGCATATTTTAACAAAGCCTTAAGTTTCTATTCACACTTTGTCCATATTTTTACAGTATACTACAAAAGAAGTCGAAAGGACGCCCCCTTTTACTTCCGCCTGCAGTCCCCTTCCCCGAAAGGCTGCAGGCACCCCTTCCCCTATTGGAAGAAAAATATTGAAAGAAAAAAACAGACAACTACCTATATTTGGTTTATCATAGTAATATACCCTCCCCTTTACAGAAAAAGCAGCCCAAACAGGCTGCTTTTTCTGTAAAATCGAAATCAGGGCACCCACATGCAACAACGCAGAGCCCATCTCAAAAATACTTCGTATTTTTTCGTTGTGGCGCTCGCCAAATATCTGCAATAAAAAGAACAGCCTATCATGCAAGCATGTAAGCTGTTCTTTTTTTGCAGATGCTTGGCTCTGCGTTGTTACATGTAGCTCTTTCTCCAGATGGATGGAGCGAAAAGCATAATAATCGGGAAAATTTCCAGTCTCCCCAGCAGCATATCCAAGCAAAGCACAATCTTTGCGAAGCCGGAGAAGAAGGAAAGGTTTTCAACAGGCCCTGCCATAGCAAGTCCCGGTCCGACATTACTCAGGCATGTTGTAACCGCAGTCACATTCGTAATAAAGTCGAAATTATCCAGCGAAACCAGCATGAACGACCCCAGCAAAATGAGCACATACAGAATAATAAACCCTGTCACGCTGCGAATAGAATCCTCATCCACCTTATAGCCGTCCAGTTTAATCAGGTTAACAGAGCGCGGGTGCACAATATGGCTGATCTCCCGCCTAATCATTTTCAGAAGGATTACAAAACGCGAAACCTTAATACCGCCCGCGGTTGAACCGCCGCATGCCCCAAGAATTAGCAGGCAATACAGAAGTGTCTTAGAAAACTCAGGCCAGAGGTCGAAGTTTGCCGTTACAAAGCCCGTTGTACTCATAATTGCCGCCACTTGGAAGAAAGCATGGCGGAAGGCACCCTCCACTGTCGAATAATACCGAGAAATATCTATGGTAATCAACGCTGTCGCAATGCAGACAATGGCGATATAACAGCGCAGCTCCTCATTTTTCCACACATTCTTAAAATCCTTCATCAGCATCAAATAGAACAGGTTGAAGTTCACCCCGAACAGCAGCATAAATGCCGTAATGACATATTCAAAATACGCACTATTGTATTCCGCAATGCTGCTATTTTTTACAGAAAAGCCGCCTGTCCCCGCTGTCGAAAGGGCATGCACCACGCTGTCAAAAAAGGGCATTCCCCCTGCAAACAGCAAAATCATCTCCACCAGTGTCAGTACAATATAAATCGTATACAGGATTTTTGCTGTCGATTTTACCTTTGGCACCAGCTTGGAAACCAGAGGTCCGGGTGCCTCCGCCTTCATCAGATACATCGTGCGCTCGTCCCCAAGGGGCATAATTGCAAGCATAAATACCAGAATCCCCATACCGCCAATCCAATGCGTAAAGCAACGCCAGAACTGAATACTTTTCGGCAGAGTTTCAATCTCCTGCAAAATGCTTGCGCCCGTTGTGGTAAAGCCGGATACCGTTTCAAAAAAGCAATTTACATAGCCCGAAATAGAGCCGCTCAGATAAAACGGCAGTGCCCCCAGAACGGACATCACAATCCACGAAAGTGCAACCACAACGAAGCCCTCTCGCCCATAAATCCGCTTATTTTCCGGCTCACGGCTGACCAGAACCGTCCCTACCATCAGGCAGGCGATAATGGTTGCGACAAATGCCGATGCCGCCTTTGTCTCCTGATACCATATAGAAATAAAGGCAGGCACTGCAAGCAGGGCAGCCTCTATTCGTATGATATTGCCCAGAATATAGGCAATCATATTAAAATTCATAACCCTTCACCAAATTTCAATCTATTATTTCAAAATATCCTTCAAGTCCGTCAAATGCTTATTTCTGGTAATAATAATCACGCTGTCATCCACCTCAATCATGTCATTACCGCCCGGAATAATAACTCTGCCGTTGCGGATAATCGTTGCCACCAGAACCTCGCTTTTCGTCTTCAAATCCTTGAGCGGCACACCCACTACGCTGGATTTTTCTCTTACCTTGAACTCCAATGCTTCAATTTGCTCATTTACCAGCTTATGCAGCGTTTCTACGTTACTGCTCCCTGCGGAATTCTGCATCGCGCGCACATAACGGACAATATTATTTGCCGCAATCATCTTCGGCGAAATAAAGCCATCAATATCCAGCGCATCCAGAATTTCATCAAAGGAAATACGGTTGATTTTCGCAATCACCTTGGAAACCTTTTTCGCCTTGGCATAAAGCGCAACTACGATATTTTCCTCATCCATCCCTGTCAGGCAGACCAGAGCATCCGTCTTTTCCAGACCCTCCTCCTGCAGGGTCTCCTTATCCGTCCCATCTCCGTGAATCACAACCGCTTCCGGCAGCGCCTCACATAGATATTCACAACGCTTATAATCCAGTTCGATAATCTTTACGCGCACATGAGAAAGAATCAGCGCTTTCGCCAGATAATACGCCATTCTGCCGCCGCCCAGAATCATGACCGATTTTACCCCCGTACGGAACAGACCGATGGTACGGAAGAATTTTTCAATCTCACTATGTGATGCGGTCAGGTTGATTTTATCCCCTGCCTGCAATACAAAGTTACCGTTGGGGATATGCACCTCTCCTGCTCTCTGCACCGCGCAGATCAGAACCTTTACCTGAAACTCCTTATAAATCGCCCATAGAGGCATCCCATCCAGCACACTGTGGGGCGGAATCTTGACCTCTACCAGTTCCACACGCCCTCTCGCAAACACCTCGATTTTCAAAGCAGAGGGGAAGCGCAAAAGACGCAGGATTTCCGTTGCCGCCGCAAATTCGGGGTTTACCGTCATGCTCAGTCCAAGTTCTTCCTTCAATTCGTTAATCTGCTCATAATATTCGGGGTTACGCACACGGGCAATCGTATGCGGCACGCCCAGCTTTTTCCCCAGCAGGCAGGCAAGCATATTTACCTCATCCGCGGAGGTTGCCGCAATCAGCAAATCTGCCTCAGGCACACCTGCTCTTTTCTGGACAAGCATGCTTGCGCCGTTCCCCTCCACACTCATAATATCCATCGTATTGGAAGCATTATTCAGAACACTTGTATTATTATCAATTACAATGATGTCATGTCCTTCACCGGAGAGCTGTCTGGCGATAGTGCCGCCGACCTTACCGTCCCCTACGATTACAACCTTCATGCTGTATCCTCCTTATCCTTTAAGGAAATTTTCTGACATTCTTCAATCCATCAAGCTATCATATCACTTTATTCCCAAAATGTATATACTTATTAAAAACATTGATAAAACAAGGTGTTCTATATGTATTTTTTATTTCTACACCAATTTCTACACCAATTTTAAGTTTTTTTCTATTGCTTCGATTTCCTCCAGTTTGGATTCATCCGTTACATGAACATACAAATTCATCGTCATTTCAATTTTGCTATGACCTAGGATTGCTTGCAGCGTTTTAGGGCGCATACCACTTTCTATACATCTCGTAGCGAATGTGTGCCTTAGCAGGTGAATTGAGAACTTTCTCATTCCCAATCTATTGCAAATAGCATATATTCCTTGATTATACGCTGACTTTTGAATTAGATTTCCGTTTTTGTTCAGAAAAATATAATCTGCATACTGGATTGGAATAATTTTGTTTTGAGAATTCTTCTCTTTTTGACTATATAAAATATTGACAGCTTCTTTTGTAAGCGGTATCTCCCGATGCCCGCTTTTTGTTTTAGGTTCTCCGATTACAAATCCTTTCTTTGCGACCTCCGATGCACTTCTCTGTATTTTTATTTTTCGATTTTTAAAATCTACATCAGACCACTTTAACGCAATCAATTCTCCAACCCGAATCCCGGTTTGCAGCACAAACGCATATCCATTATAAAATGATGATTTTTCTGATTCTTTTAAGAAAGTTTTTTGCTCATCAACAGTTAGTGCTTCTCGCGCTTCTGTTTTTTTACCACCAGTTGCTTTCACATTCCTTCTTACAGGATTTCTTTCTATTAAATAATTTTCGACAGCACATTCAAAAACACTCCACATTAAATCTCTATGCACCTTAATGGTAGATGTCTTATGCCCTTCATTCATCATATTTAGTACTTTCTGACAATGAATCGGCTTTACGTCTTTTAATTCCATATTCCCAATAATTGGAGAAATAGAAAAGCTCCACATACTTCTGTAGTTTCTTTCTGTTATAATTCTTATGCCATCTCCCTTTACTTCATTTATCCAGTAGTCAAACCACGCATCGACTGTTGGAGAGTCAGAAAAGAACACATCACCATGTTCATCCTCAAACTGTGCATCTGCCATCCACGCCCTGCACTCCTGCAACTTATGAAAGTATTTCTGTTTCCGTTTTCCGGATTTTGTTGTAAATCGTCCTGTGTACATTCCGTCTTTTCGTTGGCTGATACCAACGCCTAATTCTTTACCTCTAAGGTCTTTTCCCATTCTATTACACACCCTTTCATTTTGAGAAAAGCCCCATACAGCGTCATATTACCATACAGGGCTAATTTTTGTCTATATCTCGATAGTATTTTCAATAAACTTATCGAACTCCTTGCGCTTAATTAGTTTCCTGTTACCGTTTGTAAGAGCAAAAGTGCATTTTGGGTTATTCGCAAGTTTTCTGAGCGTTGCCGTTCCGATATTGCTATAGGCGGACGCTTCATCAATCGTCATTGTAACTTTCTGCCAAATCGGCACTTCTGGTTTCGACATATCCTCAATCCTTTCCATTTTCTTATAAATCTTCCTCAAAATACGATTTACCGTAGATGATGATATTTTCATCGTGTCCGCTATATAGTCAATGGGAGAGCCATTACTGGACAGTTGAAATACCATCATCTCGTCCTCGGTAAAATTGGCGTTCTCTATAATTTTTCGCAATTCTGGCTTTGTCAAATCTCGCAAAGCCACTTAGGAATACCTCCTTTATGTATTCTCGTTAGACCAAAGCAATTTCTTATTCCCTTTCTTATCGGTCTGGAAAATAGTATCCTCTGTCATTTCTATTCCGATTTCAGCCTTTACTACTTCCTCGATATCATCAAGCGAAAGATGCTTATCACCGACATCTGCCCATAATTCTTCAAAGGCAACTAACGCTTTGGCGCATCGTTCTGAACCGAACCCGAATTTATCATGCAGGACTAGCAACATAACCAGTTCCATTTGAGAAGAAAGCCCTCTATCAATGATTTTCTGCATATTTTCAATAGCTTCGTTCTTCGCTTCTTCAATGATTCTTTTCTGCTTCTGATACCGCTTTTTCTTTTCAATCTGATTCAGATTCATCTTTCACACCGCCCTCGTAAACCGCAGAAATGAATTTGTCTACCCTTTTCTGCAACTCTGGTGGCAGATTTTCGTAAAAGTTAATTTCTTTGACTTGGTATCCGCATCTTTCTTTCATTCGCTCCATAGCCTTGATGGCAAGAAATACACCGTTGATGGCTACATGATATGCAGCCGGCAGCCCACTTTCCTCATCTCGCGCGTCATGGTCTTTCTGGTAAGATACCGTGTGCCGCAGTAGGGCGGCTAACAGTCTGTCATCAGAGATATTTCTCCATGACTCAATACCTTCAACACCGTATTTTTCAACGGCAAATTCACGCACTCTTGCTAACGGCTCTAAAATCTCCAATGGTACAAGGTTAAGCTGTGGTTTTCCTTCATCTGATTTTACGATTGGCGTTTTCATAAATCTTCCCCCGTTCTGGTTTTTATCTGATACTCATTGCTTTTATCTTCTCCAATTCTGCATGAACGGTGTCCATAACAGAATCACTTACTACTCTTTCCTTCTTCTCTTTGCCTTCAATCAGTAATTTGCTCTTTTCGTCAAACGCATTAGAAAGCTGCTTAATCCTATCCTGCATTTCTATTCTGGCAGGATTTTCATTATTAGAAAGCAAATTCTGTGCTTCTGTTGGCAACTTTGCACTCTCATCTTTCTGCATCAGCACCAGCCTATATGACCTCTGAAAATTACTCATGACCACTGTCTCGTTATAATCTTCATCCGTAGCCCAAATATGTAACTGCTCTGGCGTTCCGATTGCACGTTGAATGATTGTAGGAAGTTTCAAAAATTCCTCGGTATATCGGTATCCGCTGTTTCTAATCGCCATACTGACTAACGACCACGCCTCCATTTCGTTCAATTCCTGCGGTTTGCTAACGGAATGAACCATATCAACCAACTGCCCGATTGTCGGTGCAAATCCGCTTGTGTCAGACAGGATATAGGATTTCAATGCAACGGAAATCTGCTGATATGTATAATCTGAAAGCATCATTCCCCAAACCTCTGTTGTCTCTTCAATATTCTTTGGTCTGAAATTCTGAAAACAGTTATACATGATACGCAGGATTTTCTTTGTTTCTTCTTTTGTCAACGAAATACACCCCCTAAAAATTCCAGTTTATATCACTACTGGAAGACTTCCCAATTTTCTCCCAAACAATACCTTGATAGCCGCTTGAAATGCTTTCGTTTATTGCTGTTGAAACCGCTACATCTCCGTATTGTGTTGACTTTTCCGACACTGTTTTTAAAAGTGTCCGCAGACCTCTTTCTTTGTACTTGAAATTTCTTTCTCCCTTGTATGCAATCCAATCCTGCACCGATTCCAGAAGATAATCGGAAATAGCAAACTCGGAAACCATATCATTCAGCATATCCGCATAGGACACTTTCTTTTCGGAAACGGAAGAAATACTTTTCGGCTCTTCTTCCATCTGGCAATTATCCGCACCGTCCCTGACTTTATTTACCGTATCCATAACGTACCTCCTAAAATCATCTGACTTAATATGCTTTGCCACATTCTCAACTCCTGCAAGCGTTTTCTCTGACTTGCTCCAGTTGTACTTATGCCAATTCAGAATCAGCACTTCCTTTGTTTCTGCGCAGTACCGAATCACGCCATGCACATTTTCAAAGCGGCTAATCAATCTTGAAATTGTATCCTTCGTGTATCCTGTATGGTGTGACATTTGATTAAAACTGACCTCGTAGCAACCGCAGATGTTCGTCTGTGGGTTTGTCAGAAGATAAGCATAGAAATACTTATCCTCTGGTGTGAAATCGTCCTCGACCTTGCTGTCCGTCCAAAACGATATGTGTAAATTCCTGTATATTGCCATAAACAACACCCTACTCTTGTTTACTGTTGATTTTCTACTTGTATTCTTTCTTCTCTTTTTCTGCTTTCTCCTTGCAATTATCACAACGAATGGTAGGTGCATTTTCAATCGCACTTGCGACCATTGCAGGATAAAATCCCTTCTCTTTTATCAGCACTTCTTTCAAGGCATCCGCATCAATCAGTCTCATAAATCATCCCACTCCCTCTCTAACCATTTTCTAATGGCTCTTTCTCTTCTTTTGGCTGGACAATTTACACCACAGCCTGCACTGAAATAAGCACATCCTTCATCGCAGTCAGGAACTTCAATTCCGCAAGAATATACAGAACCCCAAACAAGTAAATCTACAAGTTCCTCATCATACATATTTCTAATTACATCCGCATTATTCATTTTTACACCTCCTTCGGTTTCTCGCACCGCTCAAATTCGATAACCCAAACCCAAGGATTTGCGTTCCAACCATATCGGTCAATGTCGGATTTCTCGATGGTGGAATCCCACAGCCTTGCGAAAGCTTTCGGATACGCCACTCGACGCAAGTTGTTCGCATAGGCTTCGCTATAAGTTTTATAATCATCATAAATACCTTCATTTTTACAACTATCAAATGTTATATCCTGCAACCGTTCCACCCTAACATCCGTCACTTTCAGCCAGATTCTTGCGGCTGCTTTCGGCATGTGGATGGACGGTCTCCAATGTAAACCTTCTGGCATCCATGAATTATCATCTGCCTTATACCAAAAAGTGTGAGCTGCTGCTTGAATAAATGTTTCCCGAACATACAGAATGTCTCCCTGCTGATAGGGCGGAAAGCATGGCATACAAAAGTCGGCATCAGCATCAAGTGCAGCTACATACGAAGAATAAAAACAATCAAATTGAAAGCGGCCATTTTCATAAATAGGCTCAATCCTATGTGTGTGGTCTGGAACATTTTTTGCAACCCGTCTTGTGCATGTTTTCCTCCCATCCAGAATTGCTCGTACCATGTCCGTATTGAATAGAATCGGTTTAATTGCCATTTTGTCATTCCTCCTCAATCGGCGTGTTCCAACAGTCTGGACAATCAGTACAATCATCGGAACATAAGTATTCATATTCCACGATTCCCAAATCCTTGACACAAGCGCACGGGATGCCATACATGTCCAGCGGCGCATTTGGGTAGTGCTTCAAAAACTGCGTCAACCTTGTTTCCTGCGGATGTTCTTCCGACCATTTCTCTACGATTGCAACCGACTGTTCTGGATGCTTTTCAAAAAATTCAAAGCACAGCAATTTACCACGCTCCTTGTGAATAAGACATCCGTCACAGGAAGTGCCTCTGAAAGACTGACACATCCGCTTTCTCTCTTTCAAAAACTTCACTGCATCCATTTTCATTCCTCCTTATTTTTTGGAATAACATAAAAATCATTCAATAATTCTTCAATATGTTCCCCTGTCCAAACAGGCGTATCTTTCTGTTTTACGGAAGTGACATACCAATCATATAAAGTACTCTTGTCCATGGCTTTCTCTAAATCGACTAATCTTTTTTTATGTTTTCCAACCTTGCACGGCAACACCAGCAGTCTCCCCTGTTCTTCCAAGTCCTTGTAGCGTTTCAGTTCCTCTAGCCAGTCAGCTTCCTGTCCAAATCCCTCCGCAGTACGTTTACACGCCCTTGCTTCCGCCCCGAAATCTTCTGCCGGAGTATATCTTCTCAATCGGTTTACTGTTTCTCTTAACTGCTTAATCTTTTCTTCAAGCGTCACATTCATCACTCCAATCAATCGCCTGTCCGCAATTAGGACAAAATTTGTAATCGTCATAATCTACCTCGTATCTGGTTCTGCAGCAGGGGCATAACCACTCATCAAATATGATTTTCCCATCATCGCCATACCCATCACCTTCAAAGTCCGGTTGATTCGGTACACGCATTTCCAGTGCCTTGATTGCCATATCGATAACTGCATTATACCTCTCGCATTCTTCCCTCGGTGGGTTCAAAGGGCTTACGGCGACCAAATAGCAGTTTTTCAAATACTCCAATGCTTCTCTCTCTGTCATGCTTCATTCCTCCTCGTCAAATACAATTTCGCACCCTTTATGAGAAATGTCATAATCCATCATATCTTGTAAAATATGTACCTGTTCCACCATTTTTTTCGTCCGCACATTAAATCTCCATATACAAAAAGCAGTCATTAAAGAAATAAAGAAAAAAGAAATACCAACAGTTAATAAAATCATCCCATAAGTCATTTATTTCACTCCTTGCAACTCGGGCAGACGTGTTCCCATTCCCCCTCTTTCTTTTTGTAATGTCGCTTTTGTAGTCCTTCATGTATTCCGCTCCTTTCGTCAAATCGCTACTATGTTCAAAGCGGTTAAAAGTCGATCAGTTACTTGCTTGCGGTGCAACTGCTTTAAGATCGTTTCTTCGTTTGCGTCAAAATTCGCCCGAAGCGTTACAAAATACCGCAATTCGGGATTTACCCGCTGGCGGATACCCAGCATAAACAAAAGCCGATCCGTTACTTCGGCATTGATTGAGTAGACAGCAATTTCGCCCGTCTCCTTGTCAATTTCTCTACATAAGCAAATCATTTCTCCACCCCCATCCTTTTTGCAATTTCGTATATTACTGGCACCGTCACGCCGTTTCCTGCCTGTTTATACAGCTGACTGTCGCTGCTTACCAATTCAGCCCTATCGAAATATTCTTCCGACCATCCTTGCAGCCGGAAACATTCTCTCGGTGTCAGTTTGCGTATAGCAATATAGCACTGATATTTTTCGTACCAAACAGCATACACGGTAAGAACATCGGATATTTTTACAAACAAACCATCTTTTTCTTTGCCCTCTCTCACTTTAACAGCAAGCGAATTATCTTTCTGGACGGTCGATAGGGTGTTAACTATCCCATCTTCTCTTATCTCGCTTTCAAGAAATTTATGTCTGGAAATATCGATTTTTCCTGCTTCATAATCTTTCCGAATTTTCTTTCCGTATTCCGTCCTAACATTCCGCAAAATCCCTGCAATTTCAATTCCGATTCCGTGTCTGTCCTGCCCTGTAAGCGTAAACATCGGCTCTCCGTCGTCTTTAAACCTTCTGCCGTTCTGTCTTTTTTCCGCCCTGTCAGGCGTTAATACAGGAACGCATACACCGCTTACTTCTTCTTTTCTGTTGCAAACACCTTTGTTATATCTCGCTTGCAAACAAAACGCCTTATCATAGGTTTGTATTCCTGCACTTTTTGACATATCGCAGAAAATAGGGAATGCTGTATAATGACCTCTACCGCCGCCCTGACCTGTTTCTAACGATTCTGTTATTCCATCCGGAGAGAACACTTGCATATTCCTGCTGAATCCTTCTCTGTGTCCGATTATTTGAACACTATTTTCTCTGTCTGCTCTTTCGATAGGAAATACTTTTGCGGTACTTCTCCCTCTAAGATGTCCGATAATGAAAACTCTTTCTCTGTTCTGTGGGACGTAATCGGCAGAGTTGATAACCTGCCATTCTGCATCGTACCCGCTTTCATCCAGTGCAATGAGAAGTTTAAGGAAGTCCGTTCCTCCATTAACGCTAAGTAGGTTTTTAACGTTTTCAATGAATAAGTATGTGGGTCTATCCTTTTCTTCGAGGTCTTGCACAAGGCGCATAACTCTGAAAAATAGGCTGCTTCTTGCTCCGTTAAAGCCAAGCTGCTTTCCGGCAACGCTGATGTCCTGACAGGGGAATCCGAAACACCAGCAGTCTGCTTTCGGTATGTCCTCGGCGAAAATCCTTCTAATGTCATTTGCGTACCATTCTCCATGCCTGTACTCCTCCTTTCCTGCTTCTGCTACTCTTTTGTTTTTCGGCAACGTGCTTATGTACTCTCGCTCCTGTTCTGTCATAAGGTGCATGGCTGTGTAGCCGGCTACTGCAAATTTATCAAATTCACAGAATCCCACACACTCATGTCCTGCCAGTTCCATGCCTCTACGGAAACCTCCGATTCCAGAGAAAAAATCAATGAATTTCAAGAATCATCCCTTCTTATGCTCGTAAATTTCAATTCCTTTTCCTTTGGCGAAACCATATTCTTGATTTGCCCCCTTGCTGTTTTCCCATCCATCCAACATATAGATTGCATCGCAAATATCGAGCAACTCAAAAGACATTCTCATGTATTCCTCATGTGTCGCATCTTTCGGCATGATATCATTCAACCTCGCGGGATTTACCGTATCATGTCCCATTGCAATCAGTTCCTTTTCTGCCTCAAGGAATCTTTCTCTGAAATCCTCTGTTCCTGTAATAGCACCGCTGATGTAGATTCTCAAATTTTATAAGCCTCCTTTTAAATTCTACAAATTGCACAAACTTAACTGGTCTGCCATCTCAAGACCTATTTTTTCTTTTCTCTCATCCGAAAATCCGTTGTATGTTTTTCGATTGGTAAACAAGTATTCTGTTGCTACCTTGCTATTGCTATTTGCCGCAGACAAAACACTTTTTGTTGTTTTTGCTATCGGAATAAAATTTTCTGGCATTTGATATTCTGATATGAAAATATTGTCTTGTTTTTCAGCCCATTCGTAAAATTCTCCGTGATTAAATCCTTGATATTTTCCACAATTTGTTCCTGCGTATGGAATATCGCAATATATTACTGCATCGTTCGGAATTTTAACACTTCGGTAATCAACTCCAAGGCTTTGTATGCTTTGTAGTCTTTGTATGCTTTGTAGTCTTTGCAGGCTTTCTATCTTAACTTGCCTTGAAAGACTCTCCAAATTATTTCTCGCAATCTTCTTTATCTGCCTGTTAAACTCAAGATAACGCCCATACACATCGTTTAATTTTGAAGGATTTATTTTGTATCCATACTTTTCCAAAATACTTGTATCATTTGAATAAACCGCTCTGTGGTAGTCTTTTTTGAATTGTTCTATTTTGGCACCGTATATGTAGTCCTTCCCATTGTTTCCAAATGACCAGACGAGTGCGATATAAGCATCTTTGTCCTTCAGCCTGTTAAATGTTTCCTTATCAACCCATTCTCTCCTGTTTTCAACTGTATACTTTCCGTATGCGCAATCCTTGAACAGAATAGGCAGCCTTCCGTCTATATCGTTCATAATAAAGCGTTTCCATTTTCCGCTTAGTACCGCACAATGCGTAACGGCACCTCCACCGCAAAACAAATCGACAAATGTATCTGCTGACGGCAAATTTGAAACTATCCACTTCGCAATAGCATTTTTACTTCCCTTGTATGGCAATCCGTATCTCAACCATCAATCACCGCCCTTCCGTTTCTGTAATCTTCTATTGCCCTGCTAACTGAATCTTTCCCGCAATCGCTGCTATCGTACCACTCAACCGCCTTAAAAACAGGACTGAGCATTTCGTGAAGCGTTTCAATTCTGATTCTTGCTGATTTGATATACTCTACTAATCTCCTCACATCCTTTGCCACATCTTCATATCCACTCAAATTAAGGTAGTCAGCCATTTCTTCTAACAATCTAATACTTCCATACTGCACAAGCTCGTCAACTTCCTTTAAGTATAGATAACTCCAACTTCCGCTGCTCATTGTTATTCGCCACCTTTCATCAACTCCATAAATTTCTCATACTGCCGTTCTGAAATCTTATTTCCCCTCTTATCCGCTCTAATTTCGATTGTGAGGTGCTTTTCGGCAATATGTGATAATTCCTTCGCAAGATTCTTTCTGCCCTGCTGTACGCCCTGTGAATAGGTTTTAGGCTGCTTATATTGCCCTGTTACAAGCTTTCCTATTGATTGGCTGCCTGCGGTCACGTTATACATTTGAAATCCGTCATCTGCGAATGACTTAATCGTTGCAACCTCTCTTTCGTCTAACTCGCTCTTAGGGCAAGTTTTAAATGTCAGTTTCCAACCATACGGATTTTCGCCACTGTAAAATCCATGCTTTTTAAGACTTAATGCGATATGGTCGTACTCACCCAAATGAGAAGCGCACCTCTCGCACAAATTGATTGCTTGACCGCAATACGCCCGACGAATTTGCGCCTCATCAGTCCTATAAAACACATAGATACCGCTTGAATACGGAATGTTCGGGCAGATTTTTTTAATTCTGCCCTCTCGTTCTGCCTTAATTGCATATATCTGTTTATAATTTGGCTTTCCCATTATTGTCACCTTTTAGTGGAGTGGTTAATATTCTTTCGATGTCCCACCCCAACTCCTTTCTGTGTAATAGACAATGAGGAGTAACCCCTAATCTTTCTGCCCATTCAACAACACGGAGTTTTTCTCCGTTATATTCCCATACTGGAGAATTTGATATATTCCTACATTTTGCACTGCAATATACAGCTTGATTAAAATGACCTCCCCTTTTTGCGTTAAAACTTCCCCCGCATATAGGACAGATTTTTGTGTAATCTTTTGTGTTCGGGTGTGTTTTGGTTCTTAACTTAAAACCACATTCATAACTACAAGTTTTTGCTCCGTTTCTTGATGAAACTTCATATTCTTTTCCGCAAATAGGGCAAATCCTATAACGTTCTTCATCTGGAATAGTATCTCTCTTATTTCTTGCCTGAACTTCATTTGTGACAAACCTACAATTTTCAGGGCAGTAATCACCATTTACATCTATCCTGTCTATTGTCAATACATTTATATGCTTGTCTGTCTTTTCTTCTTTGTAGCCATTAGCAACAGCCCAATCACAAAATGCTTTTGGATTATTCAGCCATTCATCGCACATTTTTATACCCCTGCCGCCATAATCCTTATAACTTTTGGCATTTTTGTTGTAACATCTGTATTTAATGCTTTTCCATAAAGGATATAATCTACCGTGCTTTGTGGAAAGCCCATGCGTTCTGTTTATTGCTCCCACTTTTTCTTTATGAAGGCAACCACATGAAGTTGTTTTTCCATTTCTCAAGTTTCCGTGTCGAACAATAGTTTTATTTCCGCAATCGCATAAGCAGTTCCACCGCTTAACGTTCTTTCCGCTTTTTGTAATATGGTCTTCTGCTCTTTCCAAAACAACCAATCTTCCAAATCTATGACCTGTTAAATCAATTCTATTTCCCATCTTTCCGCCGCCTTACAAATCTTACCGCCTTTTCCGATTAACCTCTTTCTCAACTCTTTCAAATTCTTTATCAGATATTCCGAATATCTCAATATAGTCATATTCCGGTGCGAACAACACCAATATATTGTCCTTCTTATAAATAGGAACCATAAAATCGCCTGCAATATTCGGAGTATCGAACATTTGTATCCCTTTTTCAAAATTCTCTTTCAAAAAAACGATTAAATTTTCTATTCTCAAAATCAGTCTCCACCTTTCTTATTTTTTAAAACGGCAAATCGTCATCTTCAATGGTATTGTCGATGGGATAAAACCCATCGGCATTACTCTGCGGTTTCGAAGCATCGTTCGCCTGCCCTGCGTTGTTGCTTGCCGCTTTGCTCTCGGCGAACTCGAAAGATTTCACGATAAAGGATACCGTGTTCTGCTTCTTCCCTTCCCTGTCGGTGTATTCGTTCTGCGTTGCTTCACATTCGAGGATAACCTTCGTACCCTTCTTAACAAATTTATCCATTGTTTCCGCCGTTTTGCCGAAAGCAGAGATATTGAAAAAGCTCGTTTTCTTCTTGTCTCCGTATCCGCTTTCAACTGCAATGGAGGTTCTTCCGACCGCCAGAGGATTAGCGGACTGCGTGTATCTGAGTTCAACATCTCTTGTTGTTCTGCCAACAAAAATACATTTATTCATTTCTGCTTGTCCCTCTTTCTTCTAAAGTATTCGTTCTTTCGGTAATCTGCCTGATTTTCGATGAACGCCTTATTTTGCATTTCTTTTTTATTTTTCAAATGCTTCTGATTCCAAATTGTGAATTTCTCGCATTTTGAATGGCATCCAGCAATCCTTCTTTCGCAACCATAGCAGGGGCAGATGCCGTCCTTCGCCTTGATATTTGTATTTAAGGAAAACTCATATCTTCCCATCACTCAACCACCACCCGTCATTACGCCCTGCAACGTACACATTCGCCGCAGGACACGCTTTTTTCATACGCTCGATGAATTTATCGGAATCGGCATTATCGGCTGACAAATGACACATTATGACGTTGTGCAAGGAATCTGAATTATTCGCCTTTACAAACTCACAAGCTGTCTCAATCTCCATGTGACCGCCGAAAATATGATTCTTTTTTCCTTCGTTATCTGGATAAATCATATCCTTGTCATAATTTACGCCAAGAAGAATGTGGTTGATATTTTTGAACCGCCATTTGACAATAGCTGTATCAGTTATATACAGCATTCTTCCCATTTCCTTGTGTTCAATAAGGAAACCATAACAAGGGCAAGGCTCTCCGTCTGCATCTGTGTGTGCCCATCTGCCATCAATCGTTGTAAGGTCAAACGACTGCACTTTGAAACCAGAAATATTTTTCAAGCCAATGTCGCTGGCGTTTTCGTATGGCTTTAAAACAGGAACACCCATTCGTTCAAAATCATTGACTGATTTTGAGTGGTCAGCGTGTTTATGGGTAACAATCGCACCGACAACATCAGAAATTTTCCAACCGATTCCTTTCTTAATTTTCTTTTCGTTCTCCCCCAAGTCCAAAAGAAGAATCTCTCCTGTGTCTGCAATAAGTGCGTGGCAATTTCCGCTTGAACCCGTTGCTATCGTTTTTAGCAGCACTTTCGCACCTCCTAACGATTATTCAATACCATCAACATGGTATCTTCCTATTGCAATACATCTTAATTTCGTCAAGAACAACCTCCACAACATCCATGTCTTACGCAAGAATTAAAAACCAAATCTATTTCTCTTGCATACTGACGGTATTGTTCCGGTAATTCGTTTAAGTATATTTCCCATTCTCCTAAGTGCGAGTAATATTCTTCATCTATCCATCCGCCAGAGTGCCAAAACGAATCATAATTAGAATCATTGAATTTTGATGTTTTCAAACAATAATCCTTATAATCATGACCGAATTTAACTATTTCTCCGTCAATTTTTAAAGTCAATACCCCCCTGCAAAGATTAGGGAAAGAACCTGTATAATTGACAAATTCAACATGTTCTGTTTTTGAGATATTCTCTGTGTTTGTATATACTATCATCATCACACATCACCATCCTGCGGCAATCGAAATACTTTGGGATAATCGAAGGCGGAATAAAACATATTGCCTTCCACTGTTCTGTAGCTCCCGTATTCCGTCCTCAACTCTTCCATAGCCTTTTCTGCTTTTTCTTTTGTCGAATATTCGGCTAATTTCCAAATAGTATCGTCATCGGAATTTACTGTATAAGCAATAATCTTTGTGTCGTTTATGGCATCAATTTCAACCCCCAAACATTCATACGGCAAATCAACTTTCCCGTTCTGACTAATAATTCTCATAAATCATCCCTCCTGCACAATTTCCCCATCAATGATGTTTTCCTCGTCAAAATCAACGGCATTTGCACTTTCCACAACATCATCCTGTGTCTGGCGGTATGCATCATCCAGTTCAATCTGTGCCTGTCTCGCCATCTGGTCATAATTTTTCGGATACTTTCTTGTGGCGTTGTTGCACATTTTCCGCTGAATCATGCTCTCTGGCATGTCCAGCCACGCACCGCTGATAAATGGTCTTGCGACTTCACATCCCAACATATCATCTACCGTATCGCACGCTCTCAATGCGTTCAAAATTTCATTCTTCTTTGCCTTGATTTCCTCTTTCTGTTTATCCGTTGCCTTGTATCTATCTTCACAAATGCCGAATGTAGCGTTCATCATATTCTGCTTAACGTGAGCCAAAAGATTGACCTTTACGCTTGCTCTATCAGCTGCCAGATACGTTACTGTGCCATCCGTCAGTTTGACTGGATATACCACCCGAACCGCTTTATCGGACAATCCATTTTCTTCCCACTCTGGCGGTGTCAGTTCCAAACCCTTATGTTTGGGTGGGATATAGGTATCCCCTTCCTTAACGACCCAGTACGGATAAACCTGTGCAACATCCTTGCCGTAATGAGAGAGAAGGGAATCATATCCTGCACCCTCAATCCCCATTTCTACAACCTTTACCCATTCGTTCCCACGCTTTACATTTCTAAGCTGGAAATAACATTCTCTCGGATATGCCGCAGGGTTCAATTTCAGTCCTGCGCAGTTTTCGACGATACCCCTCAAGTTGCTTGTATCGAGAGAGTTCATGTTTACTTTGCCGTCGTTCTTTACAAGGTTGTAAATGCTGCCAACCGCCTCCATGGCACACTTTCTTGAATATTCATCAAAAATAACGCCGCAAGATGAGTAGTCATTTTCAATCAGTTTTACAATTTCGTTCGACCACTGGCTTAATGCCGTTGTAAATTCCTTCTTTTCTGCCACCTGTGTATTTTCAGCCATTATTTCATTCCTCCTCCAACGGTCTGTTCCAACATTCTTCGCATTCTTCTGAAACAAATTGTTCGTCCGTATCTAAAAAGCACTCTTTATTTGTCGCATATCCCAACGAATGAGGGCAAATTTCTGGAAATTTGTTATGTATCAGTTCAGCTTTCGGATACTTCTCCAAGAAATCCTGCAAAATCGTTTTTCTCGGATGTTCTTTAGACCATTTTTTCACGGTAGCGATTACTTTTTCTATATCATTAAAAACCCACTTACAAGGCATACAACTGCGAGATGAAGAATCTTCCATTGGGCAATCACTACAAAACGGATACTTTTGACACATTCTATGCCATTCTCTCAAAAACTCTAACGCCTTCATTTCTGCCATTCTGCATCGCTCCTCACATGCTTCATATGTCTGCTCGAAAATGTCTGGTTTACAGGGATAAAGTTCTCCCTTCACGCCGCGAATCACATAGTCCCCAACACTCACATGATGCGTTCCCTCTAATGTATCAATATATAGTTCGATAGGTGGTTTTTCTCCGTCATCACTGACATAGTGCATGATGCCATTTTCAAAGGCATTTACAGCCCAATCAGGGACATAATATTTGCCATCTGCACCTTTTAAATCTCCATCATATTTAAACGCTTCAATTACCACGGGTTTCTTTCTGTATTTCATGCTCATTCCTCCGCTTCCTTAATCTCTCCATCCTTCAGCTGATACCATGTATCTTCTTTGTATTTATCCCCATCAATCTGGATTGCTTTGTAATTGACGATTTCTCCTTCATTGTTTCGCTCCACCATGACAATCAAACTTCCGATACCGCCTTTAGCTTTGCTATCGTTTTCGGAAATCATAATGGTGTGTTTTCCGCCTGCAAGTGTGGCGTTGTCTCCGCCTGCAAGTGTGGCGTTGTCTCCGCCTGCAAGTGTGGCCCGGTGTCCGCTCTTCTCTTTGTCAGAAACACTCTCAACTTCTTCTTTAATCTGCCGATATGTCACATCAAAACTCGCCCTAATAAATTCTGCTAAAGACAACCTTGCACCAATTTTTAGTTTCTTCGTGCAATATTTCTTCTCGTCATTTGTAAGAGTTTCGTCCAGTGCTTCTACTTCCGCAAATTCGCACATTTCGCCGTTATCATCAATTAACGGATAATAGTCAAGTACATCCATAGGATTTTTACAGAAGTGCATACCATTTACACAAATGTTTGCTTCTGGTTCTTCAAAAATCGTGTTCTCTGCGTACTGCTTATCCTTGCAGATAAGCCCTTTACGAAAACATTTATATCCTTTCATTCCCATTCTCATTCCTCCCCATTGCATACTTTCAAAGTTTCATCATCCGTCCTGCGAATAACAATCAACTGGCGGCTTACATCTGGAATCCTGTTTTCGTCCAAGGATTCTGTATCATCAATCCAAATCGGCAGCTTGATTCCGTTCATGTCCTGCAATCCTTTTAACAAGAAAATTTCTGCAAGGATTCTGTCTCCATGGTTCAGTCCATTGAAATAATCAACGCCATTTACATTGATTCTCAAAGTTTCCTTAATATCTCCGCTCAATGTTTCTTCGCTCATTTTTATTTTGATAAACTCAAATTTCCTGTTTACCATATCCTCCAGAGCTACATTTTTAGCAATGCTGAAATCCTGCAACATATCAATCTGGCGTTCAACGTCCGCTATTTTCTGCGCCTGTTCCTTAACGGATTCCTTCAACGAATCAATTCGTTTTTCTGTATTTTCGGTATCTCTGATAATAGCTTTGATTTCAGATTCTTTCTGTGAAAGGTCAGCCTTGTAGCTGCTGATTCGTTCCGTTACCTGCCGCCATAAATCGGTCGATTCAAAAAGCCTTGCTGCTTCTGCTTCTGATTTTTCCAATTCTTCCGAAGTCCTTTTGTATTCCTCCGTTTCAGAAAATTTCATATCGGAAAATATTTTTTCTTTTTCAGAGGAAATTTCCTCTACTCGTTTCTTCTTATCGGAAATAAACGCCGTCAATTTTTCGATTTTCTTGGAATTAAGGCTGAGTTTTTCTCCAACTTCCTCAATCTCGGATTCCGCAGAGGAAATAGCACTTTCTGTAAGCCGGATATTTTCTTCGCTTTCTTTCTCAAATTGCTCTCTATCTTCCTCTGTTTTATCTTCTGGCAAAGGCTGCCCACAAACATGACACACGCCACTTGCGATAAAATCAGCATTTTTCAGCCGCAGGCGTTCTTTTACCAAATCCATCAACTCCTTATTTTTTAAGGCAAGAAAGATTTTGTTATCCTGCAATTTTGTATTTCTTTTGGTCAACTCCGCTGATTTTTCTGAAATTTCCTTATCCAGAACAGCCAATTCTTCATTGATAGCACCGATTCTTTCCCTTTGCGTTTTTGTCTGCTCCTTTTCGATTTTGGATAACTCGCCTTTGAGTTTTTCGATATGTGAAAGCAGGAAAGTGTATCTGTCGATTGAAATATTCAGTGTTTCTTTCAGGTTCTCCATACTATCAATGTTTCCGATAATAACCGCTTTCTCGGATTCCAATTTCTGCAAATCAGAATCATCCGACCTGTCAAGTCTGCGCTGCTCGTAGTCCAATTCAACATTCAGCCTGTCCAGTTCTCCGTTTTCGACAGAAAGGCGTTTTTTCAGTTTCTTCAATACGTCCTCTGTTTTCTTTCCTGCGGTCATTTCGTAAATGCTCTGGTATTCTGCATTTTCCTTGCAAAAACGCTCCACATCGAACCCAGAAAGGCTCTCAACGGCTTGTCTGGCATCCGCAGTCGATTTTTTCAAGGTCGACAAAAATACAGACGCATTGGAACACATTGCAATCGTTTCTGGCGGTGCGATACCAGACAAGAAATCATTGACTTCCGCTGCTTTCGCAGATACGCCATCAAGAATATAAACAGTTTCATTTCCGATAAAAACGCCCTTACGATACTTTCTTTTAGTCACTTTTCTAATTTCGTGTTCAATTCCGTTGATTTCCAAAGTAATCGCTCTTTCGATTTCCTTGACAGGCTTTTCTTCTCCGTTTTCGTCCACAGGACAAATATTATTCGGTGCTGTACCGTTAGCAAATTTCCCTGTCATAACATCAAAGTAGGCGTTCATCAGGGTAGACTTGCCGCAACGGTTTTTACCTCTGATTTCCGTTTTTTCGGAAAAGTCAACCTCCACATTTTCAGCACCCATATAGTTTTTAAGGCTGATTTTTTTCAATAACACTTCCGTCAATCACTCCACATCCTTTCTATACATTCGCTACAGCCAACGATTTCTCCGTCATCCCTTTTATAAAGGTATTCGTATTGCGTCTCTTGGCAGTGCGGACATTCTTCCTGCTCTTTTTCGCAGTATCCGCAGCCGTCACATTCATTCTTTAACCCTGTCCTGCATGGGTAAGCCATCATCATCACCGCCAGTGAGCATAGCTAAGATTTGTTCGGAATTCACAAATTTGTCTGTTTTCAGATATGCAATAACAGCCTTTACCCTGCCGTTCAGTTCCCACAGTTCCTGCAACTCATTCTCTGGTGTTAATTCTCTGCCGTTTTTCATTTTCTCTTTCCTCCCTTTTCCGCCTTTTATATTTTTTTGAGTATTCTTTCTTGTAGGCATCGACCTTCTCTTTATTGCTCTCTTGATAAGCGCGCACGCTTGCTATGTATCTATCTCTATTCTTTCGGTAACGTTCCCTAGCCTTTTCGCGAATCCTCTCTTTGTTTTTCTCGTAATAGCTTTTCTGGTGTGCTTTGGCATATTCTTTGCGTTCTGAATAATACTTTCTGAGGTATTCTTTTTTTCTAAAGCCGGTTTTGCTTCTCGTCATCCCTGCAATTCTGTTGATTTCAGCGTCCGTTACATATTCCTTACGCGAAAAATCATCACAGATGCAATCTGGGTGCGGACATTCAAAACAGTTAAAATTGCATACAGGATTTTTCATTTTTCCTGCCCTCCGTAGAACAAACTGCCGATTGCGATTGCAATCATGACGCTGCTCGCGAGATAAAACATTATTCTCCCGTCAGCATTTTCCAGAACAAACACCATGACACAAAGAGAAAGAAGCGTTCCCAGAAACATAGCTGCCCACCGCAGCAGACCACGGCGGATGTAAAACGCAGTCCGTTTCCAATTTCTCATAACCTCACCACTTCCCCATCACTTTCAAAGAACTGACTGTAGCGGAAACTCTCTGTGTATCCTCCTGCAAAAATGGCGGTGAAGATGAATGGATACAACCCTGTTACCGTTCCTGTTCTTCTTTTTCGCAGGACGTTCGCTCCATGCCTATCCTTGCCGAACTCAAGCACCTTAACCTTCTTGCCTACAAACAGTTTCTTTTGCGCTGTTTCTCTGATTTGTTCGATTTTCATGTTTTGCACCCCTACCTTTGCTACACTCCGGGCAATAATAGCCCTTTCTGGTATCCTGCGTTGCGGCAATGTTCCAAACCTTACCGCAGATATTGCAGGCTACTACTCTTTTATTTGTTGGCGTTCTACGCGGCAACCCGATTGACATTTCCTATCCCTGCCCTTCTTACTTCTTCTGATTAAAAAAGGCATACAGGAAAATCAGAATCATCTCCGATGCGATTGTCACGAAAACGCCTGCTACAAATGGATTTACATACATCTTTATTCACCTCACTAATACCAAATCTACCAATCTAAAAAAGTTTAGAATTGCGAAGAAAAGAAATGAAACAGCACAAAACCCCAAGGCTTTGCTTTCGTTTTCAATACACCTTAATGTACAAATTACAAAAAACGAAAATTGTAATATGATTAAAATAATTTTTATTACAATCATTCCTTTTCCTCCGCATCTTCTTTTTTCCGCTCTGCCATGCTCTCAACTTTGCCGAGGATATAGCCCTTATCAAAATCGGACATCTGCGGAATTGCTTCTTTCAGCTTTTCTACTACCTGTTTTTCCTTTTCGCTCATTTCCTGTACCTCCTTCCTTAAATTTTCTTCCCATTATCGTCAACCGCATAAAGCTCGATAATATGAGGTTCTCCGTCAATAAAATCTACAACCGCAGCAACATGAAAATCGTTTCCAAAGTGCAGCGTGATAACACTTGCGGTTCCACCATCGCTACATTCCGCTGTTTGCTCATGAGCTTCTGCAAACCGAAATCCTATTGAAACATCAAATTCATTTAATTTATCAATGTTCATCTTTCTTTCTCCCTTCTATGCGCAATATTTAATTTCGTACTCGGAGACAATTTTTGAAAAAATCTCCCGAAGTTTCTTGTCTCCCTCAATCACATCAATTTTTCTGATACTATTGATTGCGGTTTTGGTCGCACCAGAATTTCCCATCCTCTGCTTCATGTTTCTAAGCCTTGTGCCTAAGTCGCATCCGGCTCTTTGTTCCAATTCCGAATACAATCGTGTATTCAATGTTTGAAAATCAATTTGGGAACTAAATTGAACACGTTTAATTTTTCTGTTAATCTCAATCCGCCAATTATCAAGTACAGGTTTAACAGCTTCCTTAATTGTTTCTGTAGTTTCAACCGCCTTTTTCGCTGTTTCATTCGCAAGGGCAATCTGCCTGTCTCGCTCTTTATCTTCCAACTCTTTATTGGCGATGCTTTGCGCCAGTTTTAAGATAAGCTGCGTTTCCGGCGATAATTCCTCATTGACAAGCCGTCTTGTCTTAAAATATCCGTTCACAAGCTGTCTTTGAACCGTCCATGCCAAATCGTCCGTAAATGACTTGACTAACATCAAATATCCCTGTTCTGTTAGCAGAATTTTGTTTGTAAAATCATTGTCGGATATAGGAAACATGCGGCTTGTACGAATTTCGTCCGCACTAACAACGAAATAATCTTCTCCATCAATAAATCTGTTTCTGTTAGAATTAAAATTTCTTCTCGCCGTTCCCTCAGGTCTTTCATGGACCATATCAACATCTTTCAATGTTACAACTCTTTGTCCTCGATATTCCTTTACCGAAATATCAGTATTTTGGATATGAACCAAATCGTTCATTGCACCATTCCTTTCTGTGTTATAATTTCCTTATCATTTGATAAGGGGGTGAATTTATGGCAAAATGTCCATTGAACAATTTTTCATCATGCCAAAACGATTGCGCTTGGTATCTTCCTAAATCGCAGTGCTGCTCTGTGGCAAAACTGGCAAAATTAAACAGCATTGATGCAATTTCGGAATTAAAAGCAATCCAGAGAAATCTTTCAAGTATCGAAGAACGAATCAATCGTTGATTCTAATCAAAATCGTATTTGCGATTCTGTCGATTTCTCCCGCAATACGGATTTTCACATGAACATCCTGTGTCTTTTTGCCTTCCTCTTCCAACTCTTTCATCTGTCGGAAGAGGATTTCTTTTACATCTAAATCGAATTTTCTTTCTTCCATCTCCTCACCTCCTTATTTCGTTTGCAATATCATAATAACGCAAATGCGTTATGAAGTCAAGAAAACATTATTGCATTTGCAATATTCTTGTGTTATTATATTACAAGAAAGGAGGTGTCTACATTGAATGGTGTAAATGAGCGCGTGAAAAAATTAAGGCTATTCCTTGAAATGAATCAAAGTGATTTCGGTAAGAAAATAGGAGTAGCACAGACTTATTTATCTCAAATTGAAAAAGGAGATAGACCAGTAACAGATAAGATTTTCAAAATAATTTGTTTGGAATCTTGGAACGGAAAGTTTGTAAATGAGGATTGGCTCAGAGATGGGATTGACGAAATGTTTGTAAAATCTAAAGATGAGCAGATTTCTGAAATGCTTGGCGAAATCCAAAGAAACGGAAAAGATAGTTTCAAGCGCAGGCTCGTGTCTGCACTGGCTAAGCTGAATGAATCAGATTGGGAAGTTTTGGAAAAACTTGTTGATTCTATCGGAAAAGAGTAATAAAAAAAGTCAATGGAAATGCGCAATCCATTGACTTTCTCTTTTTTATCATCCTAACAGTGCTCTGAGATATGCACGAATCGCCCTCAGGCGGCGCACATCATCAAATTTAGATATTAAATCGATAATTTCTTCACGAAATTGGCTCATTTTATCCGTACATTCTTCATTTCTTAACATAATTTATACGCCCTTTCTACATTTTCGACATTTTTAGCTATAGACTTTTTATTTTCAAGGTTTACAATAGATATTAGGCGGCGAGAACGCCAATCCAAACGCCGCCCAATAACCAGAACTGCGAGTACCTGTTTTTTAGGTACAAGCCGATTATACCAGAAGGGAGAAGGATACCATTGCAGTTGACTACCAAACCTTCAGCAAAACTTTCCATTCGACTACAAAATAGAAAGGTGTGTGAATTATGGGGTAAACCCGGGGCAATGTATATCGAATCTTAAATCCGAGTTATGCCGCGAGATGCTTCTAAAGGGGTGGAGCATCTCGCAGCTTTCCATCCAGTGCGATTTATCATACAAGGCTATGTATAATATCATCAATGAGGAAACGGAAGATATGCGGCTTTCCACGTTCGTTAGAATCTGCGACAATGTCGGTATATCTCTGGTAAAGGTTCTGGAAATTTCCAATTCGGAAATTATTGACGATAGTCTTTCTAAGGCTCTCGTCACTTGTGGCGGCAATCGTTACATATTGAAACGAATATTTTAGGATTGAGGGGCTTTTATTAGCCCCCTTTCCTTTTTACCTGTAGGTCATTCGCTCGATACGGTCAAGGAATTTGTCCGCATCCTGTTCTAACTCTGGGAAATATTTTACAATGTCAATCGGATATTCTGGATAACTCCCGACCTCATTCTTGTAAATCTCCCTTGCGGCGTTCAAATCGTATCTTTCGGAAAGTCGATTCAAGATACAATGATACAGATAGCTGCGGCTGTTTCCGCTGTCTCTGCAAAGTCGGTACATCCTGCCCTTGTTCCGCTCGTACCAGTCAGATACAATCGGCACTCTGGGCGTGAAATCATCTGCGAGCGGCTCTTTGTAATATGGCTCTTTCTGCACCTCTCTGACCTTGAAATATACATCTACAAGCTGTCTCTGTACCTTCCAAGATAAATCATCGGTAAAGGACTTTACAAGCAGCAGATAGCCGCTCTCGGTCACTAAGGTAAGACCGTTGGGAGCAATAATATCATACTCTCTTTTTGCTTCCGACGAATTTCGTCGGATATAATCTACTCCCTCTATGAAGTGCTTTTTGTTCTTTCTGAAATTTCGGCTTGCTGTTCCATCTGCTCTTTGATGCACCATGTCAATGTCCTTGAATGTTACAACTCTTTCGCCGTTGTACTCTCTAATCTGCATTTCTGTGTTTTCGATTGTGATAACTCCATTCATTTCCATAACCTCCTTCAATCTTAACTTGAAAGAGATTTCCCTTTATGTTAAAATATTCCATAGAGAGAAATCTCCGCTTTAGAGTAGTCAGATACCGCCAAGTAATCTTTGACTACTCTTTTTCTTTTGCCAAAAGAAGATGTATCCCTCTCCTGATTGCTTCGCCTTTGGTAATACCGTATTTCTCACAGTATTCTTTCAGCCTGTTTTCAGTTTCGGCATCAAGACGAATGCTAAATCTGTTAGACTTAGGATTTTCCGCTTTCGGTCTCCCTGCTGGTGACATCAAACCACTTCCTTTCTTGTCACACCTTTATTATATTTATGTCACACCTAAATGTCAATAGCTTTTTAAAAATTCCAAAAGAAAAAGCACCCGAAGGTGCTTTTTCTGCTTTTAATTGCCTTTTACGATATCCAAAATTTCCTCTGTTCGTTCCAGTCCCTTGTTGAAACTCTCTGAATTTTCTTTGAGAAAAGAAAACCTTGCAACGCAGATAATTACAATGACGATGAAAAGAAGAATTTTCATTTTTTTGTTCATTTTGTCAACTCTTTCACCTCAACGGTATATCCCATGATTTCCCCGACTTCCGTACACTTGCCTTTTACAGTAACAATATCTCCCTTTGCGGCACTTTTTACGAAATCCTTCTGTGTATCGTCTTTGAGTTTGCAGCTTACGGAAACGATGTGTAATCCTTCCGTTGGCATAACGCCGATGTAGGCTAAATCACTGTCAATGACATCCATAGAACCGCTAAACTCAATGTATGTATCTTTGTACTTTTCAGCCGCAGCAGCAGGATTGTTTTCCAAATCATCATACATTGCTTGAATATCAACCTTGTTGTATTCAATGTCCTTTTCTTCCTTTTTGCTGGAATCGTCTCCACCGCCAATTAAAGCAATCGCAATAATAATTAAAAAAATCCATGCAATAATAAATTTCAACTTACCGCCTTGCTTTTTCCGACAATTCGGGCAAATCTTAGCTTTTTTCGGAATATCTGACTGGCAATGTTTGCACTTTTTTACTTCATTTTCTTTGTTTTCCATGGTTAAACTCCTTTTCAATATTATTTTCTCGCTTCAACGTATACCTCATACTTATCAAATTCATTTTCTGGGAATAGCTCAAATTCTTCCGTAACTGTTCCGCCTGCGCTCAGTTTGTAGCTATTATCGTCTAAATATTTGTAATCAGAACCAACTACTTTCCCATTTTTGAAGAAAAATACAGTTGCCTTTACAAATTCCATATCATAGTTTCCTAAGTTTGTAGCAGCAACAAGAACCTTATCCCCTGCTTTGGAGGAAGTTGTTTTCAAATCTGCGGTTGCTGATTTGAAATATGTTTCTTTTTCTGTTTTTAATGTATATGTTGTTTTTGCAGGAACACTATCAAAAATATGTGTCAAGATAGCTGTTTCTCCACTGCCGACAACAGGAGCAGAATCAGACTTTGCTCCGATAGAATTTCCTGCCGCATCCTTTGCAACTACATTGCTTTCAATCCTCAGCGCATCAGAAGAATTATTTGTTACCAGAAGGTCATAATAAAAAGAACCGTACTTCTCATAATAGTATTCTTTTGCGCTTAATTCTTTCGTCTGATTGTTTGTTGTTTGCGTGGTATTCTGCGGCTTTTCGCCAAGATAAACCGTTTTTGTTGCGCCATCCCATGTAACGTCTTTTCCGACTGCTTCCGCTACCGCCCTAACAGGTAGATACGTTGTGCCGTTGTAGGTGAAAGGCTCTTTGCTTGTGGAAAGCTGCTTCCCATCGACAATAATCTTGATGTTGCTAAATGATACGGGGATGTTCATATTTGCAACCTTAGCAAATGCCACCGACCCCGAACACAAGACCATTGATGCAATCACAGCACCGCAAACCATGTCTTTTAATCTTTGAAATTTCATATAAAACCCTCCTTTTTGTTTTGTCCTTCCATCATATAACACTAACAAAATTTTTTCAATATTTTTTGCCTTTTTGTGAATATTTTGCCTTTTTGGTGGGTTTTTGGGGTTCTGCTTTCAAAAAATTTTTCGCCCTATTTTTGGCAAAGAAAAAAGCACCGCATAAAGCAGTGCCATTTCTCACTTTTATCCACTGGGAAATCTTAATCATTTTTATAATACCAAAAACAGAAAACATTTTCAATATGCATTTTCGCCCTATATTCGCCCCTATAAGCCGCCTTTTTATTTCACTTGACCGATTAACCGCCAAAAAAAAGAAAACGCCCTCTCACAAGCCGCAGAGGGGCAGAGAAAGCATTTCCTTATTCAGCTTCTCAAGGTCGAATTTTTCAAGCCTTGACAGGTCGAACGCCTGTAATTTTTCTATACATTCTTTTCGGGTTTTTCCGTAAACACCTATCAACATACCGCTTTTTGCTTCTGTCACGCCCCAAGAACCACCAGAGCCGCAGACATAAAAAACAAATTCGCCACGTTCTACCTTGTACCCCTCAGCCTGCACACGTTCCTTTTTTCGTCCTGTAAGCTGACGGACTGCGAAAAACTTTTCTTTTTTCATGTGGTTACACCTCCCTTTTACACAGAAAATCCGTAGAACGTCAAGCCCTGCGGATGCCTTTTTTCCCTTGGCTTGTCTCATCAGTTGGAAGGTTGCCGCCCTACCCAAGACCGCCCGAAGGCGGTTTCGACTTTTTAGTCACGGATATACGACCATGCGTTTACTTTGCTTGTTCCGTATTTCTTTAAATATGTGTCAATGCGTTTTGCAAATGCTTTTCTAACTTGCTCAAGCCCTGAAATAATAATTTCAATTTCATCTTTTCCGCACTTTTTCAAATCACGACAGTTACTCCAATATCCCGGCGCATATTCCGGATTTTGCGAAATTCGGCAAATGCTATAGCTTTTTAATCGTGATCCGATTTCCTGCCCGTAGTAATGAAGTGAAGTATAAACTTCATATTCCCCTTCAAGAGCCTGATAAAGATTTTCAATCTGACTGTTAATCTCTTCCAGATTTTTTCTTTTAAAAAAGTTTTCTGATGTTCTGGCATGTTCAACCATGCTTTGAGTTTCCTCCATTTCTTCATCGGTTGCCCTTGCATACATCCCTGCACCAAAGCAGAAATCTTTTTGAATTTTAGGTTTATCAAAGTCAATAATCGTTCCGTCTGGCAGTTCTACAACGTATGCAACCATTTTTCTTGCATATTCCTGCATTGATGTGCTACTTGTCCAGACTTCCTTTTTAATGATATTCATGTAGATTTCTTTTAACTCTTTTTGGCTTTTCATTTTAATTTCCTCCTTTTGTTTTGCTGTTTTCTTAACTTCTTGAGTATATTATAACGCTAACGTGTTATAATTTCGATACGGAATAGTAGCCAAAAATAACACGATAACGATATATATTCATTGTGCAAATTATATACCGATAACACTATATATTTATAACGATAGCATTAACACGATAACATGAATATATTGACACGATAGCATCATTATGATATCGTTATAATAAATAACACGATAACAATAAAGGAGGTTACGAGATGGCTACAAGTAAAGCCCACATAAGGGCAACCGCAAAATATGAAAAGAACAACTATTTTAAAACCCTTGTCAGATTCAAAAAGGAGGACGAAGAACGAATCAGGAACGCCGCAGGGGACAGTCTGAACGGATTTATTGTTAAATGCGTATTAGACAATCTGAACGGTGAAGAATCTACAAAAGTAGCAGACACTACACCAGATACAGAAGCGGCGGAGATTACCCCCGCAGAGCCGGAAACGTCAGAATCGTTCAATCCCCTACCCGATGCGAAAACACCCGACAGCACGCCCGAAAACGGCTTGAAACCGCTGACTATTGAGGATATTCAAGCTATGTTCGATAACAGGAAAACAGACGAAATCAGACAGGAGGAAGAAAGACAGGAGCGGAAAGAACAGGAGGAGCAGGAGCGGCGAAAGCTGCTAGCCAATCCAGAATATGCCGCCACCTATGCCCAGCTTATGGCGATGGAGACCGCAGAGAAGGAAAAGAAACGAGCCGAGATGCTCACCAGAGCGAGATTAGAAACATTGTAAACCTGACCGCCAGAAATGGCGGTTATTTTTCCATATTTTACCATTTATTTATCTTTGTAAAGATATCTTTGAAAAGATTTAATATTTTAGGAAGATATCTTTTTAAAGATATTTTATCTTGATTTTTTGCGGTGAAATTCGTATAATTGAGAATAGGAAAAACGAAGGAGGTTATTAAAATGATTGTATTTAAATTTGACGTTGCAGCTGCATTAGAATCCGCCGGGGTTACTTCTTACACGGCTGTAAAAAATGGATTGTTATCTGTCGACACATGGCGGAAAATCAAGAAAAACGATGCAAATATAAGCATGAAATCTCTTAACAAAATTTGCATCATTCTGAACATGAAGCCAGAACATTTAATCACATACAAGCTGGATGAAAAAGAAGATTCTGACATAATAGAAAGGCTCAAAAAACTAGGTTAAGAAGATAGCTTTTGAAAGATGCACGATACCCCATACAAGCATCTGTATCTGTAAGGGGTTAAAAAGAATGTAATCTAGTATCTTACTTCATACAGTAAAACCAATGAAATCTAATATATTCAAGAATGAAATCTAAAAAAGAATTTAAGTACGTAGTAATATATTAAATCTTAAAACAAATACAGAAACCGATTAAATCATAAAAAACAAAATTCCCTATTGACAACATGATTAAATTTTTGTATCATATCCCACAAGAAAGAAAATTGAATTTAAAAGGCATCCAGCTAACGCCGTTGCTCTGGATGACCTGAACGGCAAGGACGGCACCTCAATTATTGATTAAGATACCAACACGCCACAGAATGAGAGTAAAATCTTTTTCTGCGGCTTTTTTAATTTACCGCAGCAGGAACGAGGAAGGAGGCGCGGATCATGGAAAATAAAATTTACGATTCAGAAATCGAAGCATGTTTAGATTCATTCTGTGCCGAAAAGGGGATCTCGGATATCTCCAAGGAATCCCAGAGCGTCTGGAATGCGGCGCTAATGTATATTAAAAAAAATGTATTCCCAGACACAAAACAGTTAAAATCTAGTATTTTATTCAAAAATGGTATAGGAGCAATGAGCAATTGTAATGCCTATGACTATGAGCTTGTAGACCATATCTGCGATATATATATTTATTTATCCCTGATGAATGATAAAGAAGTATCTATCAATGGGTTTAGTTTTTTAACAGGGATAAGTAGAGATGCAATAAAAGAATGGGGAAATGGTAATAAAAAACTAAGTGATAAAGCTTTAAAAATCTACAAAAAGCTGGTAGATGTAAGGCTTGAGAGTTTATCGGGCAAACTAGCCACAGGAAAGCAGAACCCTGTAGGCGTTATCGCAATCCTAAATCACTTTTACGGTTGGAACAGCCCATATGCGCCAGATGCTAACAGACATCGCACCGCCCTATCAGCTGCCGAACTTCCAAGACTGAACGAGGTTAAAACTGTTGAAATTGCACAAGATGCAGACAGATTGACGGACAGCGGAAACGAATAAATCAATATCTAGTTTAAAATAAATGCTTGACACAAGATATTGATTTAAAACTATTCGCATAACTATCATTTTGCGAATAAATACAGAAAATTATAGCCAATGCGGATGAACAGCGGTTGTTGCGGCTTGGATGATTCCGCCGTTGAGAATGGACGGGGGTGGGGGTCTGGATAGGAGTAGAAAAAGCCTCTACTTAGTCCCACAAATATCCTCAAAAACAAAAAGCCCCCATCTGCACAAAGGAGTGACAAAAATGTTTTGGAACCCATTTAGAAGAATTAAGGATTTAGAATTCGATGTCGATGTGCGAGACCGTACAATCGAAAATCTGAAAAAGGAGATTGAGAATTTAAAATCCCCTACTCCAAAACATCACCCAGATGCAATCTGTATCGGCTGTGAGCATTTGGTTATCGAGGAACGGCAATATCCTGGTGGCATTGAGTATAACAATTACTTCTGCAAACTAGATAATCGCTGCCAAGACATGAAACAGAGGAAATTCGTAGGCGGTGACACAAATGTACGATGAAAAAGAATGTTGCGGTAAGTGCAGATATGCCAGTGTAGATCGAGAGTTGCTTTTTACTTGCGATAACGAGGATAGTGAATATTACACTGATTACACGGAATATGATTATGGCTGTGATTATTTTGAGCCGAAGGAGTGAATGACATGAGAATTTCAAGCCAAGATAGAACAGCTTCCATTGATGAAAGTGGAGTATCACTGTTAGTAGTTAACAATTATGTCAAGGGCATCCTTAACGATATAACACTCAAGTCTATTGTTCTCGGAGAATATAGGAACGAAGATCGAGCAATGGAAGTGCTTGCAGAGATTCACGCTCTGTATGAAGAACTCCCCTTCTCTGGCAGTACAGTTTTTTATATGCCAAAGGAGTGAGCATGATGATAACGATTATTAGTCAAGATAGAAAGCATTCTGTTGGCAAGGATAAATTTCATAGAATAGATATTTTTAGACACGGGAAAGAAATCATTGCAGAAAAAGATAGGGAGCGAATACTACTTGGTCACTATACGAAAACAGAGCGGTCTTATGAAATATTCCAAAAATTATGCCTTGTCATAAGGAAAGACATTCCGAATTGTGGTGACTTTTTCTATATGCCGAGATATTAAACACTGATTTTCGGACGCAGGGTCTTATATATGCACCAGTAGTTTAATGGCAGAACAGAAGTTTTCCAAACTGCGGAAACGGGTTCGATTCCCGTCTGGTGCTTTTCATCGGGTTTTTGGACATTTTTCCCGATGGATAACACAACCTTTCACCCACTAGGGGAATCCTGTTAAGAGCCATCGCACGGCTCGGTGGGCTTTTGGCTTGTATGCCGATGGGGACTGGCAACAAGACCAAACACCAACTTCATATTTGGGGCGTTTTAACGGCATCACGCCCCACTCTGGATTCTTAGCTCAGTTGGTTAGAGCATCCGGCTCATAACCGGACGGTCCTCGGTTCAAGTCCGAGAGAATCCATTTGCGGTCTTTCGGTATCATGGTTTATCGCAACCATTGATCGAGCTGACTGGTCGTATGATTCGGGGTCGCTCCCCTCCGTGGAAATCGGACGGAACACAAACCGATAGGAATTGTGACACATCGGAGAGCAACGATGCGGGATGCTCAGGATGGCATCAACAGGGTATGGACGCTACCAACATACTTGGAGTGATGAAAACTGCATTCAAGGCAGTCCGTTTTGCTGGTTTCGTGACTGACAATAAACCAAAAACTGAAAAATCATGATGGGGATTGGATAGAAACTTGATTTAGGTGAGGTCGATTCGGATTTCACTATTAGAGATGGTGTCTTTTAAATCCCCGTCCTCTGCCAACATACCGAAACGGTTATAACGGCGTGGTCTTGAAAACCATTGTGTCGGTTAGAATCCGACATGGGGGTTCAAATCCCTCTGTTGGCGTTTGGGTTCACGATGAAAACCTTACTCGCAACCTTATGGGTTAAATCGTTGTAAAAATGCGTGGTCGAAAGCAGTCTTTTAGGTCTGCGATAAAGCGGACTTGCCCCGGGTTATTAGCCTGCGAATAGACGTGAAGTGAGCGATGTACAAGAAACATGAAAACGTTGAATTGTTCTTCAATGCTCGAGAAAGGATTTAGCATGTGGTGTAAGTGGCTATCACACTGTTGAGATGCAGGTTCGAGTCCTGCCATGCTATTTTTAGAATAAAAACGAAAGGCGGTGCGTGTAATGGCGAAAGGTGTAAAAACCATAAGCAAGAAAAAATTCTTTGAAGCGTTCGATGCGTTCTGTAGCGGACGGATGACACTTTCCGTAGCAGCAAGACATATAGGAATCAGCGTGCCTACTGCCTCTAAATACTTCAACATGTACATAAAAAGCGAGCCCTTCCCAGATACGCTATTCGGGACTGATGAGCAACAGGAAATGTTAGAAAAATGATAATTTGCCTATGAGAGAGAAATCCATAACAGGTAAATACATAGGGAACGCAATAGGATACTGTCACTGTAAGGCTCATACTGGGGCGTTGAACAAGGAACTTGCTTACAAGCACAAATGTATTGCTAAACGGTGCAAATGGCTTGAGAAGTACAATGATGATGCGTGGAGAAGAAAAGAAAGGTATGTGCGGTAATGAAAAGCAAAACACTTGAAGAATTGGCAGAAGAAGCTGTTGATAATGCACTGAAGAACATTGAAATTAGCGGCGTTCACTTCAGACAGTTTGTTGAAAAATTCGGGAACGCCAACGAAAATACGAAATGCAATTTATCCATTTGTATATATAACAAGTGCGGAAACTGCATAGACGATGAAACCCGCAAGGGGTGTGTAACTTTTTCAAAAGAAGTTTTGGGAATTTGAAATAGACGGAGGAAATGATATGAAAAAATTATTCGTAAGCGTACCGATGAAAGGCAGAACAGAGGAAGAAATCAAAGCAAGCATTCAGAAAATGAAGAAAATTGCAGAAATATACGAAGGCGAAGAATTGGAATTGATTGATAGTTATATTGAGGACAATCCGCCTAAAGGAAATAACGAAGCAATATTCTATCTTGGAGAAAGCATTAAGAAATTGGCACAAGCTGATGTATTTGTTGGAATATGCGAGAGTTACGAATGGAGTGGTTGCCGCATTGAAAATATAACTGCGAAAAGTTACGGAATTAAGAGCTATGCAATTCCGGCAAGATATGTAATTGAAAATTATAATGCCATTCTTAATAAATTGCATTCAATTCCAGACAATTTAGTACTGAAAGATTAAAGAAATTGTAGGTTCGATTCCTACTGACTGCGTTTAAAAAACAATTACCGACTAACAAATTGGAAGTTAGCCGCTAACCCTAAACATCTGAGGGCAAAGGATTTTTGCACCTTTGCTTATTTGAGCGGAGGTGCTTTTTTTAATGGCAAGTTTTGAGTTGATAAGTGCCGTACAGGACTACGAGAAATACATAGAAACAAATGGAATCAATGAGCAGGTTATTGATGCGTATTGCGAAGCTGCCAAAACCGCTGCTACGAATGAAAAGGATATTGAGTACGGTCTTAAAATATCAAAAAGGTGTAAGGAAATCATTGAAACCTTTTGCGTTGATACTTCTGGAGGCACAATTTGGGATTTAGAAAAATACGCTTTCAAAGAAAAAGTAAGCTATGAAATTATAGAAAAATTTTATTCCGTCTTACTGATAGAAGCGCAGAATAAGGTTGTCGATAGTTTCTTTCGTTATATCGAACACAAAAGAGAACCGAAGGAGCGGTTTTATATGCCGAGAAGAAAACAGTTCTTAAAAATTGGTCTGGTAGATGCACTGCAAGGGATGATTGATGATAAGTACGATATTCTGTGTATCAGCCTAATTCCTGGGGCCGGGAAAACGACAATCGAGAAATTCTTCAATGCCGCGATTATCGGTTGGTATCCGAAGGACTTCAATCTGTTTTATTCTCATAGCGGTGATATTACCAGAATGTATTACGATGGCATGTACGATATTGTCACCAACGCGGATGAATACGCATGGAACGAAATATTCCCTAACCTTAGCGTGACGAACACGAACGCCAAGATGGAGCAGTTTAATGTCGGGAAATATAAGCCGTTCCCCTCTGTTCAGTGTACATCCGTAGGTAGTAAGAACGCCGGTAAGGTTCGTGCATCGAAATTTCTGCTTGTTGACGATATGATAGGCGGTATCGAAGAAGCAATGAACCCTATGATACTTGATAAGCTGTGGAACAAATACGCTGTTGACGCAAGACAGAGAAAAATACAGGACACTACGGGGCATAACTGCAAGGAGATACATATTGCTACCAGATGGAGTGTTCATGACGTTATCGGGCGCATACAGAATATGTATGAGGGCAACTCAAGGGTAAAGGTAATTTCGGTTCCTGACATCGACCCTGTAACAGGAGAAAGCAATTTTGATTATGAGTTTTCCGGGTTCGATGTCGCGTTTTTTGAAGACCAGCAACTATTGATGGACGATATTTCCTACAGGTGCCTATATAAACAGGAGCCAATTGAGCGAGAGGGTCTGGTATTCCCTGATGACAAGATACGCCGATACCTCAATCTTCCACACGGAGAGCCAGAAATTATTACCGCACAGTGCGATACCAAGGGAAAAGGAACGGACTATTTTGTCCTGCCAATCCTGCAAAAATACGGTGATGACTACTACTGCGTGGATTGCGTTTGCGATAATACCGCAGACTATGAAATGCAGTACGAAAACGCCGCAAATGCTATTGTTAATAATGGAGTACAGGAGTGCGAATTTGAGCGAAACGCAGGCGGAGACAGGGTTGCTATGGAAGTGAATAAACGTGTAGAGGCTAAGGGTTGGATTTGCAATATTACAGATACGCCGACAGAGACAAACAAAGAAGCAAGGATTTTTCAGTGCTCAAACTGGATTCTGCAACACATTATTTTTAAAGACCAATCCTTGTATACGCCTAAAGAACCATACGGAGTTATGATGTCCCTTCTGAAACGATATTCAGTAAGCGGAAAGAAGCAGCTAGATGACGTTCCAGACGTATTCTCGAACTTCGCAGTCAGAATTACGAAGGGTGCTAGAACCGCAAAAGTAGAAGCGGCTATCAATCCATTCAGAGGGGGTATGTCTTGGTGACGAAAGAAATCTTGAAACAATACACTGATTTACAACAGGAATGCGTTGAGGTGCGAGAGAAAATAAACACCCTTGAAAAACAGATAGCAAGAATCGAGCAAGACGGTAGCGTCAGAGATAAGGTTTCTGGTGGAATTGGGGGTTGGCAGAGTTTTACCATTGAAGGATTTCCCTATCCTGAATACAACCGCAAGAAAGCCCTGCTCTATTCCAGAAAATCTACACTTTGCGCTCTCGAAATGGAGATAATGGAAACAATCAATCAGATAGAATCATTTATTGCGACCGTTGAGGACAGCCACATGCGGCGCATTATTCATCTTAGATTTGTCGAGGGGTTGTCTTGGGGGGACGTTGCAAAGCGTATCGGCGGAAATACAGAGGACAGCGTCAAGAAAATGTTCTATCGTTTTCTTGAAAAATGAGAAGTTGTCCCCAATGTCCCGAAAAAATCTGCTATAGTTATAATAAAGAATAATGCGAACAGACGAACGCTGGTGCTTGCCAGTGTTTTTTGTTTTGTCTTTTTTTGGAAAGGAGGTGCTTTATGAATAGTAGAACACTTCAAGATATCCTGCATGGATGCTATGGCAGGAAAGTAGCGTATACGGACGCAGAGAAGATAACGCCAGATAACATCATAAGCGTACTCGGAAAGTGTATAGGCGTTTTCAATCTCAATAAAACAGCGATTGATTACCTCTGGCACTACTACAAGGGAGACCAGCCGATACGTTATCGCCAGAAGATTGTGCGTGACGATATTGTAAATAAGATTGTAGAGAATCACGCCTATGAGATTGTGCAGTTCAAGGTTGGGCAGACATATGGAGAGCCTGTGCAGTTTGTCAGCCGCAAGGACGATGAACGGATAAACAAGGCTGTTGATATTCTGAATGATTACATGGTTGATGTTGATAAACAGTCCAAAGATATTAAATCTGGTGAATGGCAGTCCGCAACGGGCACTTCCTTTAAGGCGGCGCAGTTTTCGGATGGAGATATAAAATTTCGCATTGTATCCCCCACTCCGTTAAATACCTTTGTTATTTACAACCGCAGCACAGAAGAACCGATACTGGCTGTGCAGGAATTGAAAAATAAGAATGGCGAATGGTATAAATTGTGCTTCACTGAAACACATTCCTGCGAAATACATAATTCGGAGGTTACGAATTGGAAACTTCATGCTTTCGGCGGCATACCGATTGTGGAATACCCAAATAACCATGAGAGGTTGTCGGATATTGAGCTTGTCATTGATATCCTAGATTCCATAAACAACATGCAGTCAAACCGCATGGATTCTATTGAGCAGTTCGTTCAGTCATGGGTGAAATTCGTAAACTGTGATGTGGATAGCGAGACATATCAGAAAATGAAACAGCAGGGCGCATTGGTTGTCAAGTCGAATAACGGCGAAAACAAAGCGGATGTCGATATTATGACACAGGAATTGAACCAGACGGAATCACAGGTTGCAAAGGATGACCTGTGGGACAACGCCCTTTCCATTCTCGCCATTCCGAATAAAAATAACAATAACTCTGGTGGAGACACACAGGGGGCGGTGCAGCTTCGTAATGGTTGGGATTTCTCCAAGACGAGAGCGAAACTGAAAGACCCTATTGTAAAATCGGCAGAGAAACGCCTTGCAAAAGTTGTGCTGAACATCATACGCATTAAGCATGAGGATTTAGGCATTACCACAAGGGATTTTGATGTGCAGATAAACCATAGTCCGCAGGACAATATGTATACAAAATCACAGACACTTTATCAGCTGTTGCAGGCAGGGATACACCCTCTTATCGCGGTTAAGACGGTCGGTTTGTGGGGGGATTCCGAAAAAACCTTCCTTCTTTCTAAGCCTTACATGGACGCTTTGTGGCAGACAGCAGAAGAAAAGGAAGAACAGGAACGCAAGGCGGCAGAGATTGCGAAACAATCTCAAGTAGTTGCAGAAGAATAAAGAGGTGGTTTCATGTCAAGAATCCCGAATGATGAATTACATACAGAGAAAATTGTATATGAAACCTATTTCGGCGAAATGGAAATATCTGACGAAGAAAAGAAAGAACGGCTCGAGTTGGCGAAAGAACTTGAGCCGATTTTTATTTCTTTTTTTTATGCTTTCTTGGAATCTGGTGAGGGCGAAGAAGATTTTCTTCAAAGTCTTTCCGCTGAATACGAAAAGGCGGCGTTGAAGTTCCTAAAGGTCAGAGAGCCACCAGCATACATAAAAGAATACTCGGAGAAAATCACAGAAGATATTATCCGAACAACCGTTGAAAATAAGGATACGCCCTACTTTACTTCTATTGACCGCGCTATGAATATTGCGGCGAATGAAGCGAATACCATTGGCAACTACCGAGAATACACCAGAATGGTTAAGCAAGGCTATAAATACAAGACTTGGATAACCATGCGTGATGATAAGGTGCGGCATACACACGCCGAAGCGAATGGATATAAAGTCGGGATATTCGATTCTTTTCATATTGGGGTATCTGAAATGTCCTTCCCTCGTGACTACTCTTTAGGGGCAAGCGCGGAGGAAATTGTAAATTGCAGATGCAGTCTTAAATATACGAAAACTTAAACAGTCCTTAGGGGCTGTTTTTTGTTTGCAAAAAATTAAGCAGCTATGCGGTAAATAGCAAAACTCAGCAGGTGCGACCTGCGGTAACAAAAGCGTGAGTAAAAGAACAGGAGGTAATAACCATGAAACGAGAAGATGTGCTGAAACTTTTTCCAGAGGCAACAGATGAGCAGATTACAAATCTGCTGAATCAGAGCAACAAGGAAGTCTTGACCGAAAAAAACAAGGCGGCGCAGTACAAGGAAAAAGCCGATAAGGCGGATGAATTACAGGCAAAGATTGACGAATTGGAATCCAATGGTCTGTCTGAAACTGAAAAAGCAAACAAAGCGTTGGAAACAGCAAACGCCAGAATTGCAGAGCTTGAAAAGGCGCAGACATTGGCAAACCAGAGAGCGGCGGCGGCTGAAAAATTCAAAGTAACCGCTGAACAGGCGGCGCAGATTGTAAAGGAGGATGGCACATTCGATTATGACATTCTCGGTCAGATTATTACCGAAAAAGAAACGGCAGCAGCTAAAGCCAAGGAAGATGAAATTGCGGCAGGCAGTCAGAATCCCGGCGGCGGTACTGGCGGAAACGGAAAAGAAGAAACGGACGCTGAAAAGATGGCAAAGGAAATTGGTGGTGCCTTTTCCGATGCAAATAAAACGGCGGAATCCGTATTGAAAAATTATATGTAAGGAGGATGAAAAAATGAAGTTTAAAGAATCAAGTGTAACTACGCAAAAGGAAATTCTGAAAAGAAAACTTGGCGGTGAATTGTTCACACCTGTAACTTTGGACGCATCTGCGTTTACAGATGGTGTTTGCAAGGCTGGGAATCCTATTTCCGCAGAGGGGAAAAAGGTAAATGGTGGAAGTGGTGATTCGGCGGCAGTCGGTATCCTGCTTTATGACGTGTACGATTCTAACCCCAACGGAACTATCATCAAGGCTTTTGCTTGCGTGAATGAAGCAAATGCGAACGCGAACGCAGGAATCACGATTGCAACAGAGGCGAAAACTGCCATGCCACTGATTGTATTTGAATAAGGAGGTGTAAAGTAATGAACATTAGAGACGTATATAACGCAAAGGCGATTGCCCTTGTGCAGACAGAGGTTGCGAGTAACAGAATCCCCTATCTTGGTGAAGGTCTGTTCCCTGCGAAAAAGAAAATGGGTCTTGACCTGAAATGGATTAAAACGTCAAAAGGTCTGCCTGTTTCTTTGTCTCCTTCTAACTTTGATGCAAACTCTACAATCAGAAGTAGGGGAGGCTTCATTGTTAAAGAAACTGAAATGCCGTTCTTCCGTGAATCCATGATTGTGAAGGAAATTGATGAGCAGGAAATCATGCGTGTGCAGGATTCTTCAGACCCTTACGCAGCAGATGTTTTGAGCAGAATTTTTGACGATGCAAACACTCTGATTGAAGGTGCGAATGTTGTGCCGGAAAGAATGATTATGCAGTTGCTCTCCCCTGCTGATGGTTCTCCTAAGATTTCCATTGAGGCAAACGGCGTTGCGCACGCATTCAATTATGACCCGGATGGAGAGTACAAGAAAACAAACTTTGCGGAGCTGACTGAAACAACTGACAAGTGGTCTGATACCGAAAACTCTGATCCTCTCGACGATGTTTCTGTGGGACTGGATTCTGTTGAAGCAAAAACTGGCGAAAGACCTTCTATCTTGATTGTTTCCAGAAAGACCATGGACTATCTGAAACAGAACAAGAAAATCAAATCCGCAATTTTGGCGCAGAATGCAACGGCAAATATCTTTATGAACGATAACAGAGTGAAGGAAATTTTCTCTGCTGAACTGGGCGTAAATATTATCGTTTACTCCAAACAGTACAAAAACGAAGAAGGAACAGTTGCTAAATTCTATCCCGATGGTTTCGCAACACTGATTCCTAACGGCGCACTGGGTAACACATGGTACGGAACAACACCAGAAGAACGTACACTGATGGGAAGTAAGGAAGCGGATGTGTCCATTGTAAATACAGGTGTTGCGGTTTCTGTTACAGTGACAAGCGACCCTGTTCATACAAAGACAACTGCATCCGAAATTGTACTGCCCTCTTACGAAAGAATGGATAGCGTTTTCGTTATCAAGTGCTATTGATAAGGAGGAGAACGCCATGAAGTACGGACACATAGTAAAACACAAGGGTGTATGGTATGCCGCAGGAGAAGAAGTGCCTGATACTAACGAGAAAGCGGAAGGAAAGAAATATTCCAAAAGCGAAATCGCTCGTATGCCTGTCAATGAACTGCGGCAGTTGGCGTTGAACACAGGTGTTGATGGAGCAGAAGAAATGAACGGCACAGAACTGAAACATTATCTCTTGTCCGTATTCGGACTGTAAAGGAGTGATTGCTTATGGCTGATTACAGCATTTTGGAGCAAGTAAAAATCAGACTGCGGCAGTTTCACGTTGAAGATGATGATACTGTGGTATTCGACAAGAAGGAAGAAAATCCGCTTTTGAACCAACTGATAGAACAGGCGAAAAAGGAGATTGCCATAAAGCGTATGTATCCAGATACATACACAGAGGATGATATTTCCAAGGATTTGAAAAGATTTGAGAACAATATCGTTGACTTGGCAGTATATGACCGCTCACAGGCAGGAGAAGCCTATATGGCAAGCTATTCTGAAAACGGAGTGAGCCGTTCTTGGAAGAATAGAGAGGATTTGTTCTTTGGCGTATACCCGTTTGTAAAGGTCCTTTAAAGTGGTTAAAGCAAACTGGCTTTAGTCGTTTTTGGTGCGTTGCTGTTTCAAAGTGTAAAGTATAGTTTCAATAATTCTATAGAATAATGAAAGTTTAATCGAAAATAAATGAAATTTAATTAAATTTTCCGCTTAATTTTCAATTAAATTCGATAAATTTCTATTTCTTAACGAAACGGCAGCAGGGGTGCATCGTATCAAGTGGCGGTGGGCTGATGCGCAATTATTAAGCAGAAAGGCGGTACAGAAATGCAAGTCGAAATAGCATACCTCATAAGTATAGTATCTTTGGCATTTTCCGTCTTTTTCGGGTTGAAAAGTAGCAAGCATACAGACACAAAGGATATTGAGGAGCGTGTGAAGGATAACACCAGAATCAATATGAAACTGGATGCTATCGCAGGAACAACACAGGAAATAAAGTCGGAAATATCCACAATGAGAGAAGAAATCAATAAGCACAATGATAAGATTATCAAGTTGGAGCAGAGCCTTAAATCTGCACACCATCGGCTTGATACTCTTGAGGAACGAATGAATCATGAGTAGGTGGTTTCAAAATGCTCGATATTAACAGACAAAAGATGTTCTATTCAAAGCAAATCGGTCAAGTCCCTGTCTATGATACGGACGAGGATGGCAATTTGAAATACATCACTGTGGACGGAAACAAAGTGCCGATAGAAACAGGGGAATACACAATGGGATACGATGCACCAGTTCCATTCTATGCTTCAATCAGTAACAAATTGAGCGAATCTCTTATTAAGGAGTTTGGCGTTGATAATTCAACAAATTTCGTTCAGATTGTCGATGACAAGGGAAAACTTCCTTTGTCTGTCGGAGATTTGGTGTGGAAGAAATCAGCAGTGCAGTATAAAGCGGCAATGGTCGATAAGACAAGCTGTGATTACATTGTCAAAGGCGTTGCGGATGAAGGTCTGACGGTTGATTTGTTTCTATTGCAAAAGAATGTAAAGTAGGTGTTTCTATGTCTAAAAAAATATCAATCAATATCATGTCCAATAAGTCCATCCAGAACGCCGTAAAAGAGGTTGAGAACTACGCATATAGTTTGACCGATAAATGTAACGAGTTTGCGAAAAAACTCGCTCAAATCGGCGTACAGACCGCCAAAATGAAGGTTGCTCAATACGATGCTGTTTATACAGGAGAACTTCTTAGCAGTATCAATTATGAGCAAGGGGCGGTCATTAAAAAAGGTGCAACGTGGATTGTGTACACTGGCTGTCCTTGGGCCAAATTTGTTGAGTTTGGTACAGGTATTGTCGGAAAGATGAAGCCACACAAAAATAAAGGTATTGTCGGTTGGGAATATGATGTGAACGAACATGGAGAATCTGGATGGTGGTATTACAGGGACGGAAAACGGCACTGGACAAAAGGTATGCCCTCTCGCCCATTCATGTATGAAACGTCCATAGAATTAGCAGAAAAGATTGCGGAGGTTGCAAAGGAGGTGTTTGGTTGAGTGATAATTCATGGGCTTATGACATCGGAACGGTTGTATTCTCAATCGTAAAAACGAAAGCTAAGCCAAAATTGGAATCGAAATATCCGACCATATACTTCACAAGCAACGGAAAGAAATTAAGTGATGCTATCTTCCCTACCGTCTATATTCATCGTATGGCGGCGGCGGAACGTGGAGCAGACCTTGAGGGACTTTCCATAAACGCAACCTTGGAAACCTTCCAAGTTGATGTATTTACAAACACAAGCCAATCGGATGTAGGCAGAATAATGTCTGTTGTAGCAGACGTATTCAAAGAAATGCGGTTCAAGGTTATTGCCCTTCCAGAATTTAATGAGGGGGATACATACAGAAGTACCGCAAGATTCCAAAGGACAATAGGAGCAAATGACAGTTTAACGTGATAAAGCCATTTAGGGCTTTATTTTTTTATGCAAAAAAGGAGGAATGAAATATGGCAACAGGTTTGAAATCCAGAATTATTTATAGAGAAAAAACATCAAGTCAAACAGAAGGTTCTTATTGGGCAGGAACTTATAAACTTTTGTTGAGAGCGAAAGCCATTCCAAGCCCATTTGGTTCTCAGAACATGGTGGATACATCTACACTGGAAGACCTTGTAGAAACACAGGAAATGGGAAGGCGTGCGGCTGGCTCAATGGAGATTTCTGGCGCATTTGAAAAGAAATACAAGGATGACATGGTTTCAAACGAGGGAAAGGAACTGGATTTTTGTATCTTATATGGGACAGATGGCAAGGGTTCAGAAGGAATCTGCGCTTTTATTGGTCAGGAATCTTTCGCTCCTGATGAAGCAACAGATGACCATTTGACAGGAACTGCAACCGTAGCTGTGAAAACAGTTCCTAAGTGGATTGAGAATGATTATGATGTTGCGGTAACAGAGGATGAGAATGGCTATCCAACTACAATTACACTGTCAAAAAAATCTTAAGTCAGTCATTGAATATGGAATCGGCTAACATGGCTGACTATGATAAGTCCATAGCCGAAATACAGTAAATTAAGAGAAAAGGAGATATGCAAATGAAAAACTTTACCATTAACAGAAAAGTGTATAAGGCAAAAGAATTTGATTTTAACCTTGTTTGCGACTTGGAGGATGAAGGTATTTCTCTTGAGGTCATGCAGGATAAACCTATGTCTATGATGAGGGCGTATTTCGGTATCTGTGCCGGCATTGGAAGAAATGCAGCTGGGGAAGAAATGCAGAAACACATTGTTTCTGGAGGAAGTTTTGAGGAAATGGCAGAAGCTATGTCTGACGCTATGGAACAGTCTGATTTTTTTCTGGCTGCCAACAAGACAGCGGAAGCGGAAACTACGGAAAATCAGAGCGAAGCGGAATAAGAAAAAACTACAAATCGTTTCGTGAGTTGTTGACTGCTGAATGGTTCCCACGGGCATACGCTATTGGAGTTTCGTGGGATGAATTTTGGAGAATGAATCCAAGGATATTGTTTGCGATTGCAGAGGGGTACAACCAACGTGTCAGAAATGCAGATTACATGAATTGGATAAACGGTCAGTATATGCTTTCTGCTGTAATTGTCGGTGTAGAGAAAAATTTGGCAGGAAATAAGGCGAAAAATGAGTATATCAAAGAACCCATCCTTTCTGTTAGCGAAGAAAAACGGAATACTGAATCAAATGAAGAGATTGCGGTTTTTGAAATGAAAAAAAGGATAATGGCACTTCGTGAATCTGGTTTGCCAGAAAGTCCGAAATAGTATTTAGGCGGTAATGGTTAATTCTATTACCGCCTATTCAACGTTAATGGAAAGGTGGTGGAAACGAAGAATGAGTGAAATAGATAAACTTGAGATAAAGATTGTTGCAGATGCCGCAGAAGCGGAAAAGTCTGTCAAAAAGTTGAGCAAAACTATTGAGGGTATCGGGAAAACAGGAGATTCCACAAAACAGATTCGTGAAATTAAATCTGTTTTGGAGAGCATTAAAACACCAGAAATAGAGATTAACGGCATAAAAGAATTTGCGAAACAAGCAAGAATCATAGCACAAAACTTTTCAGAAGCCGCAAAAAGCGCAAAGGAAATCGGTGCTTCGTTAAAAGGCGTGAATCTCGGACAACTTACAAAGAAATCCAAAAATTTAAAAATGGATGGCATCGCAAAGGTAAATACAAAGATGCTTAATGTATCCAGAGGTAAGGGTGTTAAAGATGTTTTAACCGCAGAGCAAAAGCGTTGGCGTGATATCCCTGTTTTCGATATGGGAAAGCAGATTAACGGAAAGCCGATACAGGATGCTGCAAAATCTATGTCTGTCTATACGGCAGAAACGGAAAATGCAGAATCGGCAACCAAAAATCTGATATCCACTATGAAAAAATTTCCTCAATCGACCGCACCCATGATAGACCAGAATAAAAGATTGGCTGAATCTGCTATGGAATTTGAAATGTCGTATGCCAGAGAGCAGGAGGCTATTGACGCGCAGGAAAGAGCGCAGAATGGAGATAAACGCGGAAGGCAAACAAGTCGGAGAAAAACCTCGAATAAATCCATAGGTCGCTCGCTCGGCAGTTTGTTCGGTCGCTCTGGCGGTCGAAATAGCTTTTCTTTGCCAAAAATGGTTGGTATGTCTGTACTGTACTCCACTGTATTTCAGCTGATTGCTACCATAAAATCTGCATTTGTAGAGGGTATGCAGAGTTTGGCACAGTACAGCCAATCGGTAAACGCCAATATTTCCTCTATGATGTCCGCTTTAATGCAGTTGAGAAACGCATTTGCGGCGGCGTTTGAGCCTATTCTTTCTGTTGTCGCGCCCTACCTTGCTACTTTCATTAGTTGGCTTGCGAAGGCAATCAATATGTTGGGGCAATTCATTGCGGCACTTACAGGCAAAGGGTATGCGGTACAGGCTAAAAAAGTGCAGATGGACTACGCGAAAAGTCTGCAAAAAACGGCAGGCGGCGCAGGAAAAGCGGCTAAAGCGTTGAAGGAAATGCAGGACTATACGCTTGGATTTGACGAATTGCACATCATAGATACCAAACAGAACGATAGCGGCGGTGCTGGTGGCGGAGGTGGCGGCGGTGCAGGAGAACTTCTTCCTACCGATATGTTTGAAACTGTTGAGATTGATTCCAAGATACAGGATTTGGCAAAACGGTTCAAAGAACTGCTACCTTTGATTACCTCTATTGCGGCAGGGTTGGCGGCTTGGAAAATATCAATGGGATTGTTCAAACAGCTTGCAGAGCTGAAAAAGAAATTACAGGAATTGCAAGTATTGAGCAGGCTTAGTTTAAAACTGCATAGATTTCGAGAAGTCCTTTCAAATATCGGTCTTATACTTGCCGAACTAATGAAGGTTGCGCCTACAATCCTTGGATGGTCTATTGTTATCGGCATTATCGTTGGGCGGTTTGTGTACCTGTACCAAACGTCAGAAACATTCAGAAAAGGACTTGAAAGAACGAAAGAAATATTCAAGGGAATTTTGACCGTTGTTAGTGATGTATTCAAGGCGGTTGGAAGGGTTCTTTATGATATTGGTTCTGGAATATGGAATAATTTGCTCAAACCGTTCCTTGAATTTATCGGCATTGATACATCCAGAATCGAAGAAGAATTTGCAAATTTTTTCAGAACGATAAAGGATTGGCTCGGAAAACTTAATATTGATTTCGGAGACTTAGGAATCACTATTGCAGGAATCGCCCTTCTGTTTATTCCGGGCGGTCAGTTGTTCGGCGGTGCATTATTGGCTTTTGAGGGCATATCCGTTGCTTTGCGTGCGTTAGGCGGCGTAAGTGATGAAACATGGGCATCCATCAAAGAAAAAGCTGTCGGGGCATGGAACGCTATCAAAGACTTTTTCAAAACAACATGGGATGAAATTGTAAGCTACTATCCAGAGAAATGGTCGGAGGTAAAAACTTCAACCGCTGAATTGTGGGAATCTGTCAAAACAACTATTTCTGAAAAATGGACCGCAATTAAGGATTTCTTCACAAAAACAATACCACAGATTGTAAGTGATATTGTCAAATGGTTCTCTGAAATGCCGAGCAAAGTCGGTGCTGCTATCTCGGTATTCTTTACAGAGACAATACCGAATTGGGCTACAAGCGCATACAACACATTCAGCGAGAAGGTAAACAATATCGTTACCAGTGTTGCCACTTGGTTCGCGGAACTTCCGCAGAAGATTTACGAGAAAATAATTCTGTTCCTTGAGAAAATTACTCTTTGGAAAGATAAGTCAATCGAAAAGGCAAACACAGAAGTGCCGAAAATCTTGAATAAGGTTGCTGAATGGTTCGGGAAACTTCCGCAGAAAATCATGGAAGAATTGAGAAAAACCATAGAAAGCATTAAGAGTATTGGCAGCTTTATACTGGATGGCATTTTGGAGGGTGCAAGTAATTTCGGAAATAAGGTTGGCGGCTTTGTAAAAAAACTACTTGAAAAAGTAAACAAAGAAGCTGAAATCCACTCTCCTTCCAGATTGTTTAAGCGCGAAACAGGCGTTTGGGTTGGCGCAGGTATCATAGAAGGTATGGAAGAATCCGTCAAGGGTGCAGGCAGTGTTATTGATGAAATCGTAGACAAAGTATCTGGCGGTGGTAGCCTTGCACCTGTTGTATCGGTTGAAGCACCAGATATTTCACAATGGGATGCGACATGGGCTACATTGAGAGAAAACTTTGCGGTGCTAAAGGAAGATATCATTTCAAGTATGAATACATTCTATTCAACCATAAGTGATATGACAACGAATTTCGGTACGGTTTCCAAGGCACAGATAACGGCGTATCTGCTGAAAGTTTACGATAACATTTACAACACGTTTGATGCTATCAGACAGACCTTGCAGCAAGTTTCGGATGAAGTTACAAGGATGCTGAACCAGATGGTTTCGGACGCGAACTCACTGGCAGGATTGACTGGCAAAAAATACAGTCATATCGGCGGCTACACCATGCAACAGGCGCAGCGTTTCAACATAGAAATGTTTGCGAATGGTGGTTTCCCTCGGTCTGGCGAGCTGTTTCTTGCAAGAGAGGCAGGAGCAGAAATGGTCGGCAGTATTGGCAGCAAAACAGCCGTTGCAAACAATGACCAGATAGAACGTGCCATTTTTAATGCCGTTTTAACAGCTATGTCACAGGCAATGGCGAATGGTAGCAGTCAGCCAATCGAACTGAATCAGAAGATTGAACTGGATGGAGACGTTATTTATAACAATCAGCAGAGAGTATCCGCAAGACGAGGGATAAACTTCGGTCTTGGCGCATTTCAAAGGTAGGTGGTTTTTGTGGCAGTAATCAAATATAACGGCATAGAAATCACCTGCCCTTCTGTGCAAGACTACGAAGGTCAACAGTTAGTTGACAGCGGCAGAAATGCAAATGGTGTTGTGGTGGCTCAAAAAATAAACCGCCGCCAAGTGAAACTGAATTTAGAATGGAAGGTTATTTATCCAAAGGATTTGCAGAAGATTTTGGAGTTGATTGAAACCTTCATAGGCAAAGTGACCTATTATGACCCAAAGGAAGGTAAATTCATCACAAGGGAAATGTATTGGGGAGATTATTCCGTTTCTACATATTGGGTGTCCGAGAACGGCACACCGAAAATGTTTACAGGATTAAAGGCTTCTCTTGTCGATACAGGGAAATAGCGGGGCGGTGGTTTTATGTATCCAGTAACAGCAAAATGGAAAGAAGAAACAGAGCAAACGCTCCGCAATCCCTCCTATGTGAGAATTGTATTTGGCGTGACAGACCCAGACGCGCCAAGGTTAAGCAGACCAACAGATAACGGACATTTGCCTTACAGTGATATTGATAGCGTGGATGTTGGGACAACTGCCCCATCCACATATCAAACCATGGAACGTAACCGCTTTGTGTTGGATGGCAAGAACCCGTTGCCGAGAGAAGTAAACCCGATTTATCAAGGGTATGTCGGTACGGAAATCAGTGACGATGCAGGGATATACGCTATACAGCCATGCGTAAAGGTTGCATTTGATGATTATGTGCAGTTTCCGGGGCTAACATTTCAGTTTGATGAAAGCATGGGAGACTATCCGAGTAGTTTTCGTATCTTGGCGAAAAAGGATGGCGTTTCTGTTTTTGACAAAACATTTTCGCCAGATACGCCATATTGGGAAATGTCCGAGCATATTCCGATTTGCAACGAAGTACAGTTCTTTTGGGCAAAATCAAGCATACCGCACCGTAGGGCAAGGTTGCTTTCTTTGATTTATGGTCTGGTAAGCAGATTGACTACCGATGATATTACGAGCTGCTCCTCTACAAAAGAGATTGACCTCTTGACCTCTAAAATTCCAAAGCAGGAATTTGAGTTTACGTTGATTGATATGCAAAGAAGATATGACCCCGAGAATCCGCAGGGCGTTTGGGAGTATTTGGAAAGCAGACAACCTGTCAATTACCAGTACGGATACGAATTGTCGGACGGCTCTGTTGAGTGGATACCTTGGGGACTGTCCTATTCCTCTGGTGACTTTGAAGTATCCAAGCAAGGTATTGTTGCAGAGGTCAGCATAAAGTGCGTAGGTTTGGCAGACCATTTGACAATGACCTATGATGAGGGCGTTTATTCCCCTTCTGGTCGCAGTTTGTTTGACCTTGCAACCGATGTTATGAGGTTTGCGGGATTTGAAAATACAATTCAGCTTGATAACGCATTGAAGAATATTTATACGCATAATCCCCTGCCCTCCTCCAAAGTGAATGAGTGCTTGCAGCTGATAGCAAATGCAGGGCGTTGCATTATGAGCCACAGTAGAGGCGGCTATATTCAAATCCTTAGAGAAAACGCGGAAACAACTGGGTTTGAAATGAACTTCGACAAAATGACGGATACGCCAACAACAACAAAGATACCGCCACTTCGCAACCTATCAGTCGAGTATAACTCCATCAAGGTAAATCCCGAATTGACGGCGGCGGTCAATGCTGTTGAAATATCAGCCCCTACCGCACATGAGTATACCTTTACTCACCAAGCCTTTACAAATCAGAAGGTGGAAGTAAGCGGCGGCTTGTCTATTGTCGGCACGCCGAAATACTATGCCTACAAAACCGTAGTAACGCTTAAGGGGAACGGTACGGTAACGGTCAACGGAAATAGCCTAACCGAAAACAAAATCGAATACAAGGCGAAATACAGTGATGTGGGCGAGGATTTGAGCGGAGTGAGCAACTCTCTGATTGACAATAGGGATGACGCTGTTGCATACGCAAACTGGGTGGCGGCGGTAACGCTACGCAGGAACACTTACACCGCACAGGACAGGGGCTATCCAGAGTTGGATGTTGGGGACACAGTAAGCCTTACAAGCAACTTTGCGAACCAAACGCCTGTCACTATGGTTCAGCAGAAATTGTCCTATAATGGCTCAATTAAGGGCGAGTGCCAATATATTATTGGGGGTGGTGGATGATGGCTTGGATAACACCTGTCTTTGACAGAATCGTTGAGGATACCGAGAGTGCAAGAATAAATCAAGGAAATGCAGAAAACAACAAAGGTGCATTAAACTACCAAGACTTGAACCGCATTGAAGGAAACCATAAGGAATTGATGAAATGGCTTGCAAGTAGCGGCTATTATCTTCCTCGTTCATACAGGGACTATAAAGAATTTAACGGCAAAACGTACACAGATTGGCAGGAAGAAAACATACCTTGGCTGTCTGAAATCAACCGTATCCGAGCGAATTATACCGCTCTGGTGCGGTTGTTTTTGGTTGGCTTGGATTTACCTGTATTTGCGGAAAGTGATTACCTTGATTGGCAGGAAGTAAATGATTGGGAACGTGTTGCCGCGGTCGGCAAGGAAATGACAGAAAATATGAAGCAGGAATATATCTACTGCGGAACGATGAATAGCGGAGGTGAACGGTTGCTATGAAGGATTTTTTAGATAGAACCCCAACACAGGTAGGGCGGAGAAAAATCACCCATGCGGACGGAACAAGTGAATATGTGACGGTCGAAATGGCTGACAACCCGACCGTTATCGGCACACCGCTGAATCGGGCGGCGTTTATGGCGTTGCAGGGGTTTGAGGCGTTTCATGTTGCTTTTAACGATGACGGCTCTATTACCGAAACAAATGCACTGAATGAACCGCTGGACACCGTTTTCAACACAGACGGAACGATTGACGAAACTTTTACAAATAAGGACGGAATGAAAATCGGAATAAAAACAAAATTCAATCCAGATGGTTCGATTTCGGGAAACCTTATCAATTTCACAGCGTAAGGAGGGAAAATTATGAGAATTTGGGCGGCGGTAAAGTACGCATTAAATAGCACGTTGGGAACGAATGAGTTTACTCCGCTAGATGTACTCATCAAAAATGCGGTTGTAGGTGGAATTGAAGAATATATATCTTTTGGAAGTTACACATTCACTGTTCCTGCTGGAGTCACGAAGATAAAAGTAACGGCGTGCGGTGCCGGTGCTGGCGGATGTGGTGGGTATTATTATAGCAGCAAATACAATGCTCATGGAGGAAACGGCGGAGGAGGGGGTGCCGCTGCTATAAAAAGGTTTGATGTAATACCGGGAGATAAGATTAGCATAACGGTTGGAAAAGGAGGAACTGGCGCAGATGGGGGTAAAGGCCCCACTACCCAATATCCTCAACCTACGAAAGGTGGGAACACCATAATTGGGAATCTGATGACACTTGCAGGTGGGAATGCTCCGGTGCATACAAACTCAACTCTTGGTACTGTAGGTACTGCTGGTGGTACTGGTGGAGGAGACGGAGGAACGCCGTGGGGAAGCGTAGAAATACCTGCAACGGCTGGTAAAAACGGGTTGGTAGGTAAAGGAGGAACCACTGACGCGCCAACTGTTCAATCAGCTGGAGGAGGAGGCGGCGGTTCATTGGGAAACGGAGGCAATGCAGTCTATAATTCTGATGGAGGCAATGGGACTCGTGGCGGCGGCGGTGCTGGCGGCAGTGGTAATTCATCGAAGCAAACGAAAGGTGGCAATGGCGGAGATGGATATGTGAAAATTGAATGGGGGGCATGTGCACTATGAAAACTTATGCAATGATTTTACAAAACAGAGTGATTGACGTTCTGAAAAACCAAGAAACAGAACCGCATTGGCCGCCTGACCCATCGGGCAATCCTGTGACTGCCATTCCTTGTGACGATACAGTTACGCTTGGCATGATTTATGACCCAGAAACAGGTACGTTTTCGGAATACACACCACCCGAACCAGAACCCATGCCAGAACCACAACCAACCCAGCTTGACCGCATTGAGGAGCAGTTAAACGCCCTTACTGCGGACAGCGTGACAATAGAGAAATTAAATGCGGCAATCAGTGAAGGGGTGAATGAGGTATGATGGAAACGATTAAGCACATGGCGAAGCTGGCGGCGCAGGCGGTGCAGGAGAAAGCGGACACTATGACAGGAACGGAATTAAACGCTGAGGACAGGTTTATTCCTGATTTTCAGACAGCGAAAGAAAAAGAAAATATGCTCAATCGCCCTGTCGGGTTTATCTGTAAGAGTACCGCAGAGCGCGTGGTAAAGCTGTTACAGGTCTATGACAGCAGTATTTATACCGCTGAGCCAGAGGAACTGCCTGCACAGTGGGGGTTCGTATGGAGTGACAACCCCGAAAAGGCGAAGCCGTTTATCGCGCTCGCAACGTCCCCTTACATGAAGGGAAATTGCTGCACGGAGGATGGCGCGGTGTATCGTTCTCTTATCGATAATAATACATGGAGCCCGACAGAATACCCTAGCGGATGGGAAAAGGTAGAAGCATAAAGGAGGCATGATGAAATGAGACAGATTACATTCTTAATGGAAAACTGGTACTTAGTGGTGGCACTTCTGGCGGTTGCCTGCGTGATTGGTATGTGTATCGGCAGATTTCTGAATATGCCCACCGAAACACAGCGCGTCAAAGTGAAACAATGGCTGTTATGGGCGGTTATGCAGGCGGAAAAGGAATTGGGCGGCGGCACTGGAAAATTGAAACTGCGCCGCGCCTATGATTTGTTTGTGCAGAGATTCCCTGCGGTTGCTATGGCGGTATCGTTCGACACCTTCTCCCTGTGGGTGGATGAAGCACTGGAAGAAATGCGAAAAATGCTGAAAGAAAACAAGGCGGTCAAGGAAATTGTAAAGGGATGATTACATGGCGAAAAAAATGACAGGAAAAGAACTGGTAGCCTTCTGCCGTTCCAAAATCGGCACACCGTATGTTTACGGCATGAAAGGCTCTGTAATGACAGAAGCAAACTACAACTATCTGAAAAACAAATATGGCAATATGGTATGGAATAGTGACAGAAAGAAAATCGGGAAGGTCTGCGTAGACTGCTCTGGTCTGATTTCATGGGCGTGTGGCGTGAAACTCGGAAGTACCCAGTGGAAAGAAAGAGCGAAAAGCGTAAACCCCATTTCCACCATTGAAAAAGCGCCAATCGGGGCGTTAGTCTGGATGCAGGGGCATATCGGGGTATACACAGGCATGAAGAACGGCTACCCCTACTACATAGCTGCTGACGGCTCTGCTTACGGCGTGCGAGAAGTCCCCCTGCGGTGCAATAAATTCACGCATTGGTTGCTTGTAAATGATGTTTTCGACTACGGAACGGAGGATGAAGAAGTGGTAGAGAAGTGCAAGATTATCATTGATGGAAAGGAACACGAAACAGAACGTATTCTGAAAAACGGAATAAACTACATCAAAATTCGTGACGTGGCGGATGCCACCGGCTACAACATCACAAGCAAGGGGAACATTGCGGTGCTGACGAAAAAATAACCATTGCGTTGACCTCAACAAAATGGTATAATAACAATACACCCTTTCGTAAAAGCTGCAATCCTAAGCTACACAAAAATCGGGAGTATATCAATTTCGGTATACTCCCTTTTTTATGCCGTTTTCCGAATTTCCCCGACCATCATATCTACCATATCGAAAACTTCATCCCCATAAGTAGCCACAAAGTCACATAAAAATTCCTCCTGTTCCAATGGGATATGTATGTTATAGGACATACAAACTGCGTGGCATAATTCGTGTATCAGTACCTTCCTCTTAAAACCGCCTACAAGCCGATTTGAAAGGCAAATACAGTGAGTAGTGTTATCCGTCACGCCAACTGTAAAACTACCGTCAGAGCGGCGCAGGCAGTCTGAGGATGGCGCAACCGAAACAACACTCCATTTCACGCCATTTATCTCGAATACCATTCCATCACCCCCGATTAAAAAAGATAGGGGCAAGATAACCCCTATCCTATTTTGCATCAGCCGATTTTCTGCAACAGTGTTGTCATTTTGGCTTTCAACAGAGTACGTTCTTCTGGTGTCATATCCGAAAGAATCTCTGTCACATCACCAGAAAGTTCTTTCATGTATGCTTCAAGGTCGCGCATCTTTTGCTCTTTATCAGCCTGAGAATTGCCCCTGTGCATTTCCTTACTTTCTGTATAGTGGCGTTTCGCTTTATCGTAGCCGCTCATCATGGGTTCGGTGTAGTACATTCTGCCGCCCATACGGTCTAAATCCCTGCCACGCTCTGCTTCACTCTTGCTATCCCATTCGTGATACATATCGGGTGTCTGGAAGTAGTAAGGCGGTTCTGTATATCCTCTGCGTGTTCCTCTGCCCTTTGGTGCAAATCGACCGTCAGCGTATCTGTAATGGTCGTAGAAACGCCTGTCTCCGTCCTCGTAGTATTCGGATTTCAACCGCCTAAGGATTTCCTTATCTTCTTCTTCGTCCTCTTTCTCTGCTTTCTGCATAGCTTTTGTAATGACCGCTTTATATTCGGCATCGTTTAAGTCTTTAATCATGTCAACAACCTGTCCCATTTCGGCGGTATCAACACATTCCAGACCGTTTTCCATTTTAGACCATGCCTTTTCGCAAAGACATTCAATCATTTTGTGCATTCTCTCAATGTGCATAAATTATTCACCTCCGCTAGTTGTTGCAGGGGCACTTTCTCCGTTGATAGCAGATAACCTGTTATCAGGTGTACAGCAGGGTTCCCCTATCATTCTGAACAATCCAGAATCATTCGTTGTCTCAACTACGGTTTTGTATCTGGTTCTTGTTCTCAAGCCAGATGCAACAACCTGTCTGCAATTACGTTTCATAAGCGGATACTGAACAGCCCCACCGCCAATCGTAATAAAAACAGGAGCATTGATTGTAGTGGTATCGGGGATTTTCTGTGCCACCACAATACAAACTTTTCGGCAGTCGGCATAACTGCCTGCGGGTAAATCTATAATCAGATTTCCACCTGTAAAATTCACTGACTGCGACATAATGAAATTATCGCAAAGTCGGCATACGTTCTTACAAGCCATAAAATAACACCTCCTAAAAAATTAAGGGTAGACTTCTGTCTACCCTCTTTGTATCAACCGCTGCGGGCGAAGTCTGATTTAATATCAGATAGCATTTTTAGTATTTCCTTCTGGTCTTTCATTATCTTATCCAGATAATATCCATCCTGCCTATGCAATTCTTTCAGTAGCGTATCATTCGATACCTGTTGGCAAGTCACAAGCTGCAAAAACACAGACAGGATGGTAAGCATATCTAAATAAGATAACCCTTTATTTTGATTGTCTGTCATCAGCAACCACAACCGCAACCGTTACCATATCCAGAATAAGGATAAGGGGCAGGAACGTTATACGCAGGTACAGGCATAGGGTTGATTCTTCTAATCAATTCCGCTGTCTGCGCGTCCTGATTTGCCGCGATATAAGCGTTCTGCGCTGACTGAGAAGCAGCCAGTTCCAGCTTCTGAACCTTATCTCTCAGGTCGGCGTTTTCCTTAGCGCACAGGTAGTCGAGGATTGCTCTTGTTCCTGCGTTCTGGTTGTCGATAATGTCACGGGTATTTGTGTTCATCGTGTTCTGCAATGCACAAGTATCCTGCGCCATATCGTATCTTACCTGAGCGATTGCTTCTCTGTTCTGGCAACAGCAATCGGCAAGCTGTGCCTGCAATGCGTTCTGACCCTGCATCAGTGCAACGTTGGTTGTGTTGAACCCCTGCTGTGTCTGGTAGCCAAGATTGCAGATAGCATTATCAACACTATGGAAACCGTTCATCAGAGTGGTGTTCTGTGCATAGAACCCATCACACATACCGTTGGAGATACCGTCAAGTTTTCCGATGATAGACTGTGTGTCGAATCCTCTCTGGATATCTGCCTGTGTAGCTGCTGTTGCTACATAGCCGCCGCCATTACCGCCGAAGCCGCCGAAACCGTTATTGCCCCAACCGAAAAGCAAAGCAAAAACTACGATTATCCACAGCCATCCGCCATCGCTAAAAGCACCGTCATTGCCATAACCGCCTGTTGCCGGCATTACAGGCATAGTAAAAGGTGTATTGTTTGTAGAGTTGAACATATTAGATTCCTCCTTTTGATTGATTATTTTTTATTCATAAAGAGGCACCAAGGTTTTTGCGCGCAACCTCTAATATGTCTTACATTCCAAACTTATCTTTCATTTGTTTCATTATTTCATCGGGGTTTACCCCTTTCTCTTTGCAGAGGTTTCTTGCCATCTGCTCTACGCCTTTGGCATCCCCTTTCTGCATCATATCAATGGCATTTTTCGCCATAGGGTTTCCCATCACTTGACTATTGTTCATCATGCTTTGTAAAAACTGTTGCGGATTCTTTATGCCGCTAAATAATTGAAGCAAGTTTTTCATTCTGCATCCGCCTTTCTCTTTGTTGATTGTGTACTAGATTTTGATACAGTTTTATTTACAGAAAATTCCAGTTGTTCTAATCTCTCCGACAGTTCATCGAATCTATTCATGAAAGCTGCTACCGTACCATCCGACAGTTCAAATTTCAAATTCTCCTTGTTTTGGCTTTCGTTTTGAGGAACAGTCTCATTTACTGGTTTGAAAATTACAGTCTTAATCGTTCCGTCAGCGTTCCAAGACTTAGCAAATATTGCACTCATATCCTGCATCGGAAAGAACGCCGCCGAACCATCCATAGGCACATCATTTGCCGTTATCATTTCTACGGACTGCACCACGCGCCCATTTACGCCACGCGGCATCTGCTGTTGAAGCTGATTTACTGGCTGCACCTGTTCTATCTGCGGTTGCTGCATCCGCGTCTGTTGAAAGTATGGATTGTACCCATACTGCGGATATGCTTGCTGGATATTATAGTTCATGCTCTGATAAGGATTTGGTTGCATAGTCGATTCCCTCCTTCTCTAAAACCTCCTGCACCGCCCGAACCATAACGGACTGATAAGTAAGAGGTATCTTCATTACATCTTCACGACTGAAAATTTTCTCTAGGACTTCATCTGAAAACATTTCCATCAACCTCCTTCTACCTATATTTTCGCATAAAAAAAGAGCCAAAAGTGTCATCTTTCGCTCAACTTTCTGTCATATATTTTTTTGTTTTGTATGGGGCTTTTCTACACCAATCTTACACCACTACACCAATTTTACACCATTTTTCTGAAAATTATTCGTTTGTTTTGAAAAGTTATTCAATGTTTATCTTTTTTGTATGAATTGCTCAAAACCGTTGAAAATAAAGTTATTAACAATGTTTTTAAAGTTATATCAAGATATTTTCATTTTGAATAAAAATTTCAATATCATTTAATTCCCAAAATGTATATACTTATTAAAAACATTGATAAAACAAGGTGTTCTATAT
>OGGK01000172.1_pt1 | contig 68164 bp, 106 predicted proteins | sample 1571171 | NCBI WGS metagenome assembly OGGK01 (sample SAMEA2581958, study PRJEB24529) | metagenome | biome: Human gut stool | place: China | collected 2011 | reverse complement strand
TGGCAGCGGGTGAAGGATTCGAACTGTCCCAAAAATATCTATGCGCCTTTGTTTTCAACGTGCTTAAACATCGTGAGTAATTTCGTGAGTAAATTTAAGCATTTGCATCGTCCACATAGCACCAACTTTGGGGCGGGCGACCGATAACCCGGCCATCACAGTCCATTTTGGTGTAATTGTAATAAGGGCAGGCACAGCAATCGGCGTCGACTCTACATAGCGTCTTAAACTCGCTCAATTCTTTCGGCGTATCATAAATGCGCAAGTCGGAGATGTGCCAGCCGTAGCCCTGGCAATGGCTAAGATAGCCGTGCAACTCATCGTCTGTCATAGCCACACACAGGCCACACTTTTCTTCGGCAGCTTGCTTGTAAATGGATAGGCCCCCGGCCTTAAAAAGGAAATCCGTACTATCCTTGTCAATCTTGTAAATCCGGTCGCAGGTAAACTCCCCGACGACCTTGCCGCCGCCGTAAAACTGTGGCCTTGGATAGTCCGTCGCAATGAAGTCCTCGTGCGGATATTTTGGCAGCGTGCAGTAGATGTAACATTTGAACGGCGTTTCCAGCTTCGGCTTGGTCTTGCGGACTTCGATAGTCTTTTTGCCGCTGGCGATCTTTTCCACCCACTTCGGGCGGATACTCAGCATAACAGCCTTACTCATGCTCTTGCCTCCATCTTCTCCAAAAACTCATCGATCCGGCCCTGATCTGCCACAACAACCTCTTTCCCAATTTTCTCGGCGTAGGCCCGCTCTAACCGTGCCCCGGAACTCTCACGCCAGTCTGGCAGCAAAACCACACAGTCCGCACAGTCGATCATGGAAAAGCAGATACGCATATAATCGCCCTGCTCCATGCCGGATGGGAGGTTCGCCGGGTTCAGGACGCAATGTCCCATGGCAGTGAGGGCTTGCTCTGCCTTGGCAAATTTCTCCCGATAGTTCTTGTCACCGGTGACCTTCCCGGCAATATACACACGAAGGTGCGCCCCGACCTGCATATCAAACGCCCGCTTCGCGGGCCGCTGCTTGCTTACAACTCTGATGTACTCAATCATCCTTACTATCCTTCCTTTGCATCCCGCATACGCAGTTCATTGACGGCCTCAACAAGCTCGTTGATTTTATCGCTCATTGCAAAAATTGACGCATACTCAGTAAGTGCCGGATTGACTTGGAATGGTTCAATCTTACTCTTTTCTTTCTCTGTAAGGTCATAACGCCCAATGCGATTGAACTGTCGGTGCGCCTCGTTGGCTGTAAACTCATACGTCATGGTTTCCTCATTGCTGAATTTCACGGTAATTATGTACCCCGTCACAATATCTTGGTAGCACAAAAGATCACTCTTGATGACATACCCCCGGTTGCCATCCTTGGTCTCAGCGTAGTCTCCGATACGAAATTCATACTTCATCAAAAATCATCCCCCTCATACAATCCTCCGGAAACATCAAGGGTATCAACCCCCTGAATCCCGTGGAGACGAATATATTTTTCACCTTCCCACCAATCGTTTAACCATTCAACGCCCCTTTGATATGGGGAGGCAATTTCATTTGTGAAACGCCATTTGAGCGAATCATAGGACGCTTCAACAGCAACGATTACATCTTGATCGCCATTGTGACCCCAGTACCTTTTCACATATTCTTCAACTTTGCTATAACCGTTTTCGTTGTCTTTAAGGTTCAGAGTTACCATCAAAATTCCCCCCTTTAATTCAAAAAAATCATCTGGCACAAAGAAAACCCACACTGGAACGCCGCGCCGGTCAGCAGCAGCATCAAGATCACCAGCGCACCCTTATCCCAGTCTTTACAGATACCGTAACAGGCCCACCCGCAAAGGCAGAGCGGAATAAATAGCAGAATCGCCAGCTTAGCCATTTTTATTTCCTGCTCCCATCTCCGGCCGCGTCAGCGGACGGTAAACCGTCTGAATATCATTCTTCCATGGCGTCAGCCAGACGCACCACATCACGTCCATCAGTGGACTTCCCTTCTCTCCGGGCATCCGCTTTTTGAAAAAGAAATCCGGGCGCCACGTCAGCGGCAGAATGTAGCTGGGCGGGATCTCGTCAAACAGCTTCCGCCGACACGTTGCGTTCCAATACTGCGACTTGAGCAGGAACGCAAAAGGCTTGCCCAGCTCCGCTGCCCTACGGATAAACGCCTCCGCCAGCGAGAAAGGCGGGTTCGTGATAATCCAATCAGCCGCGTCAATGCTGGACTTCAAGAAGTCCGTCCCATCCAGAATGTCTGTTGTATAGACGGTCTCAAAGTACGTCTGAAGCACACCGGCCATATCGCCCTCTCCCGTTGCCGGTTCCCACACGGACGTTGTGCGTGGAAGATTCAAAAAGCGCATAAGCGCCACCGTCACATCCGGCGGCGTGGGATAGAAGTCCGACTGACTCCGCCCATACGCACTGTTCCCGCCCGCTATCCTACTTGCATTCAAGCTATCCATCCTTTTTCCCTCCCTCGATCACGGTAAATGCCCCGCGGCGCTTGACCGCCGCATGAGCATCCTTCTGCTTCACCTGTTCCAGATGCTCTTTATATTTCGCCGGTAGGCGAAATTTTTCGCACGATTTTCGCCATTGGCTCCGCTTCGTATAGTCCCCATCGAACCACTTGCACTCATCACAGCAATAGCAGACGTCCTCCACGTCCTTGATCTCTCCCGGCGTGAAGTATGCGCTGAATAACTCGCAGTTATAGAGACAGTTGTTGCAGATACACCCATAACAGCTCATTCCGCATCTCCATCAGCCGGAACGTTCTTATCCGCAAAGTAAAGGTGTCCTCCGCCGATTTCCCTGATAAGCATATCAAGCTGCCAGTGCATAAAGACTTGCTTATGAACCGTCCTCCCATGCCAGAAAAAATACTGCGTCTCCGGGGAATGCAGAAAGTCCTCAATGCTCTTGACCCGCGCCCCCTGTTTGTATTTCCGCTTATATGCCATGTCTCTCGACCTCCTACTGTTTTACGTCTCAAGGCCAATTTCCGTGATCGTCATTCCGATGACAATTCCTGTTTTATCGAAAATCACATCTTCGCACGTTCCACCAAACCGCAAAACTCCATTTACCTCAACGAAGCCTTCCGGGTCCCACTTGATAGACTTGACAATACCAATCCTTTTAGAAGTACCGTCTGCCCGAAACTGAATGACCGGGACGTTCGTATCCCCCTTGCAGGAATTTTTAATGGCATCAATCGTATAAACAACACCGTTCGCATCCCGGAAGCGTGGGGCGTGGTCGCAACCACCTCTATCGTAATTCTCAGAAACAGGAAATCTCGCGTGAAATTCAACTGGTGTACATCTCATAAATCAGACCTCCCATTCTGCCGACCGCAGAGAATTTCAATACAATTAAAGTCAGCCGTAGCGGCTTCAATGTTCATTGCCGAAAGAATCATCTGAAGCTCGTCCACAAGATACTTCTGTTCTCTAACGCCACTATAGGCAAACCGTCGGATGTAGTTTCCCACCGTAACGGGCGTTGGGATATTCTTTCCCATCTGGTTTGCGAGCCGCTGTATCTCACGCCCCATCTGATAGGTTCTCACAACAATGGGGAACCCAGTCCTTTCAGACATTTCGATAAGCATGGTTGTTTTACCGCTCCGCCTCTCACCAACGTAAATTGTGCTCATTGGAAATCATCCTTTCAACTATCAGTTATAATATCTCTCGTCTCAGCCTAAGACCCTTTCTCCCGCTGCTTGCGCCCCTTCTTTAGAGATGCTGCCGTGCGGCTTTTCGGAAAGGTCAGGTATCGGGGGTTCGCGTAGCGGAGGACACGGTACAGTCTATCCAGCCCACAATTGATCGTCCTGCTGACTGTTGCCTTGGCTACCCCCAACTCTTGACCGATATCCTTCATGCTCATGCCATAGACGAAAAACATCTCCATATACTTCCTCTGTGTATCCGTCAGTTCTTCGTCCATCGCCACCCGCAAGGCGTTTAGCGTATGGGCATGGAAATCCGCTTCTTCAGCAAACTCCCCTTGCAGCCACGCCGCATACTGGCTCTTGTCTCCCCAAAACTCAAACAATGACACACAGCGCTCAGAACTCCCGCTTGGCATTCACGCTCACCTCCATTGCCATGGCTTCACCAAAGTTCTCCTATCTTTAGCATAGCAACCCCCTCCAATAGGGTTTTTGCACACCCGCTTCACCTACCGCCTACCAACACGTCACCTACCGACCGCCTGCGCCCCGCCCGCGCCGCGCAACCTAAGTACGTATTCCCCACACATAAGCGAAGCGTTTTTATAAAAATTTTTTTGGACCCCTTTTTGACTTTTCCGTTTTTTGCCCCGGTTTTCTAAACCACCCCCCCTATATCGGGAGAAAAGGACACGGGTGTAAGAACATGGGAGAAGGGGGAAGAGTTGTGGAGAGATTCTGCGCCGATCCGGTGGCCAGGTCTGTAAACCACCCCCCCACCCAGCCGGGGCCGTGGTCAGCTGGTCAGCTGGTCAGCCGGTGCCATTGAGCGGAGGCGGGGCCGCTGGGCGGGTCTCGGAAAGGGTAAAAACCTGTTGCAAATGCCTAAACTGTTGCCATAATAAGCAATTATGGCAACAGTTACCGCCTTTTTTGGTGGTAAATGCAACAACAGCCCATACCGCCCTTGTGCAACCTGACGAACGGCGGCGAGAGGTGGAGCCGCGGCCGGTTCTCTGGCCCTCGGTGCCGGTGGTGGTGGCCGTCCTCCGATGGTCGGCGGCTGGCCCGCTGACGGTGCCCGGTCTGGCATGGTCGGCGGTGGCCGTGGTGGCCGATCTGATGCAATCAGCCGGAACAGGCCCCCGGCGGTGACTCCTCCACCCCTTCCCCCTTTTCCCTTGTCCATTGCTTCCGGTCCTGCGGGAGTGCTCCACGCTTTTCTTCATTAAGGTAAAGCGTCCGGGGGTTCTATGGGGTACGTTTTAGGGTACTATAATAGACCGCGCCCGCAATAAACGCGCCCGCGCGCATAGGAGTTAAAAATAGCCGCCTGGGGCGGCGTAGGATGCAAGCGGCTGCGCGGCGTGGGTCTGTGGTGCGGTGCTGGGCGGTATTGCTCAGAGGGCACGAGAAAAGCCCGCCGGGGCATTCCCTGCGGGCTGTGGTGTATGGTATAGGGGGCGGCGGAGATCATACAAGAAACAGTTCGCCGTTGATCTCAAGGCTGACGGCCTCTTGTTTCATCTCGCGTTTGATCTTGTGGCAGATGGCGACGATTTCGGCGCCGTGGTGCTCGATGTCCTCGGCTGCGGCGTTGCTGTAAACGATTGTGACGGCCTCGCCCACGAGTCCGGCGGATTGGCTCACCCAGTAGCCGCGGGCCTCGGTAGCGGTGGCCCCGCCAAACATGGCGGACAGCTTCGCGGCGACTTCCTCCACCTGGCGCCGGTTGTCGGTGGGGTGGTCGGTGTCGGTGGTGCTGGGCACATAAATAGCAACGCGGGAGTCGAGGCGGACGACGCCGGGGATCGTATCAAAAAAACTCTTTTTCATTTCGTGTTCCTCCTAAAATATGTTCGTGGTTGGTGGTGTTGTGCTGTTCTTTATGATCCTATTATATATAATTCTGTAATTATATCAAGGTTCAAAATAACCAATAATTCTGTAATTATATTGTTGAAATTGTATATTTACAGAATTATATATAGGGTGGTAAAATATTGACAGTAAAGGAGGCGGAAACGTGGACGGACTAACGGTTATCATCAAGAAGCAGCCGCAGAAATATTTAGACAAGCTCCCGGAGCCTGAACGGGGCCGGGTAGCGGCGGCGGTGGCCGGATTATCAACCCTTTCCGGCGATATTGTCCCCTTGCGGGGTGCTGGCTCTCGCATGTACCGGTTGAAAATCTATCATTACCGGGCAATTTTTCAGATCGACACGGACAAAGAAACCGTTACTGTAAAAGAGATCAATACACGCGGAGACATATACTAAAGCAGAACCAGAAGCCGAATAAAGGAGCAGAAAAAGCAGCATAAACAATCGTATTGAGGCATTGAAAGGAGCATATAACATGAACGAAGCATTACGCGCACGACTGGCAGAAATTGACGCCCAGCCCGCCGAAAATCTCACCCGGGGAGCTGCGGCCAGCCTTGCCGCTGCGGAAGCTATGGACGACGGAACCGCCGAAAACATCAACGATTATATAGCCCGGAAAACCAAAACCACAAAGGCCCAGCAAGCCGCCGTTCGCAAGTATGTAAAAAAGACTTATGACAGAATGGATCTTGTTTTACCGAAAGGGCAAAAAGCCGTTATAAAGACTTGCGCCGCCTCCCTGGGAGAAACGGCAAACTCTTTTGTAAATCGTGCTATTTCGGATGCACTCGCAAAATATCAAGCCAACGCCTGACCCCCAAAACGCAGAACAGCGACCCGGCTACACCGGGAGAAAGGACGAAAAAATGTTTACAATCAATTACAATAACGGATTCTGGGTCGAGTGCGCCGGCACTTTGGACGAGGCAAAAGCCATGGCCGACGAGCGCGCCGGCTATACGCAGTGTGATATTACAATCGAGGACGAAAACCACGAGGAAGTCGCCCACCGCAGATGGTACGGCGTTCCGTTCGATCCGTCCGAAACGGAAACCACTGAAGATGAAGTAATCCAGTTTGGATCCTTTGGTTTTTATGACAGATGGGAGTAACAGAACAGCGGCCCGGAGTTTTCCGGGCCGCTGTTTTTTTATGCCGTTTTTCAATCCGTCACGCGTTCGCCATTGGGCAAAATAAAAGATGTTTCAAACCCACAGCCAACAGCCCCGGCAACGTCCTTTAAATCCGCAGGGGTAAACCCCTCCCGCTTCATCTTTTGTGAAAACGCCTGCGGGCTGCTCCCGCAGCGCCTCGCCAACTCTGAAACGCTGATTCCCAGCTTTACACATAAAATTTTGATCTGCTCCGATGTCGGCACAATATCACCTCTTCTCGCTTTTTACTATAAACGTTCCCGTTTGCATTGTCAACTATTGTTTTTTGAAAATAAACGGTAAGATTTAAATTTACCTATTGACATTATAAACATTACCGTTTATACTATAAACATCAAGAGAACAAAACGAAACCGACAGGAGGCCGAGATCATGAGTTTTCACCTTTTTATCCTCGTTCTGGGCGCTGCCAGTTTTGCCCGCCTGATGTTCCGCGTGGTGGATCTCATCGAGGCCCGCCGCTAAATCAAAATCAAGGAGGATCGCAAAATGTCATGGCTTTACATTCCCGCCGAGACCGGCGAACGCCTCGAAACCATTTGCAATCAGCACTACAACCCCGGCCGCGGCCCGTGTGCCTGCCCGCTCTGGGCCGCCTGCAACTACTCCAACGATCTTTCAAAGTCCAGCGCAGAGAACACCCGCATTTTTGAGCAGGGCATGGCCGACGCCCTGGCCGCCCTTGACAACGAAAACAGGAGGTAACACCCATGTTTAACAGTCTTTATCATGCCGAGATCGGCGGCGGCTACACCCTCCGCCGGAAAGTCATCATCAACGCCGCGGACCTGCGGCCCCTGGGCGGTCAAATTATGGTTGCCGCCATCATCGAGAACGGCGACGAGCTGAACAGCACCACAGTTACAACGGAGGCCGACGCCCTGGCCGCGTTTCATTCCATGATCCAGCAGTACGCCGAACCCCTCCAAAAGGCCGTGGACGCCGCCGGATTGGTTCCGGGCCGGAAATATACCCTTGTATATCTCTCTGAGTTTGGTTTCCCCATCGCGGAGAAAATCACCTTTCACGGCTACACCCTCACCACCTACGCCCAGCACGCCGACGTTGTGCGCCTGACCTACACCCCATACCGCAAGCGCTCCACCCGCAGCCGGTTATTTTGCGGTGCTTCCCTGCTGATCTTCAACGGCTGGCAGGATCTCCCGGAAAGTGCCACCCACGAAACCCTCAAGGAGGACGCGAAAATCAAGATCACCCGCAGTAAATACGGCTGCTTTTCCGCTTCCTATATCGAGGACGCCGCCGCCCTGCTGAAGGACCCGGTTATGATCTTCAAAAGCTACCAGACCGGCGCCAACGGTCAGCGCTACGCCTGAACAGCAGCACCCGGACACCTTGGAGCCGCCGCACCGATAAAAGCGACGGCACCCCAGAAAGCCAAAATCTACACATTCAAAACACAATTTCAGGAGGTTTTACCATGAACGACAAGAACAACCGCCCCATGAAAACCGGCGACGTGGTGGAGATCACCGGCGCATACTTCAAGAATGACAACGGCCTTTACTTCGTCGAGCACACCCCCGGCGATCCGAATTGGAGCGGCCGGGATCACTGCCTCCGGCGCATCAAGCGCAACGGCGAGTTGAGCACCGCAAAAGATAATATTTGCTTCTGGCCTATCTCCGTATATGTCAACAGCCGGGACAAGCGGGCCGCCGCGAACCAGTGGAACCAGGCGCACGCGGAAATCGAAATCAAGACCTTCCCCAACACCGCCCACATTGCGAAATTCTTTGCAGCCGAGGCGGACAGCCTGAACGCAACGATCAAGCGCTATACATGGGACTTTGGCGAGGACTGCCAGACCGTCAAAGACACGAAAGAAACGCAAGCCTTTTACCGCTCCGTTGCTGACGGCCTGCGGACTGAACAGCCCACCGCCGCCACCGCACAGACCAGCGCAGCAGCCACCGAACAGCCCGAACAGCAGACCCCCGCCACCGGCACAGGCGCAGAAGCGCCCGCAGAACAGCCGGAGGCCATCACCCCGGAACCTGCAGAACAGGCAGAACAGCTCGCCCCGAGAAATCGACCTGAAACGGTCCCGACCTACTACGAGATCAGCGAGGAAACCGCCCGGAACGCCCACTATTGCGTCCACATGAGTGACTACAAACCCGGCAGCGCCACGGCCAGTTATCGAAATTCCGTGAACAAAGCCGCCCAGATGGTAGAACAGCAGAAGGCCCGCGTCAGCGCTTTTTACCATGACAAGCTGGACGCCCTGCTGAACAGCTACGCCCGCCGCCTTGCCCAGTGGACGAACGATTATAACCGCAACCAGGCCAGCTATCCCAGCCAGTTTATCGCCGGGGCGGGCAACTTCAATATGCGCAAGCATAACCGCCAGATGTCCCGCGAGGACTCTCTGTGGGAGGAATACCGGCAGATTGAGGCGATTCTGGACAAGATCCGCAGCGTCGGCACCGGCCCGGTAGACCTTGCAGACCCACACGCCCGCGAAATGCTCACCGAGCGCCTGAACAGCCAACGCCAAATGCTGGAGGATGCCAAGGCCGCAAACGCCTACTATCGCAAGCATAAGACCCTTGCCGGCTGCCCCGGCTTTACGTCTGAACAGGTCGCGAACCTTACCGACCCGAACAGCTTTGATATTCGCGTTCACGGTTCCCCCTTCCCCGCTTACGAGCTGTCCAGCATCCGGGGCAAGATCGAGCGGACAGAACAGCGCCTCGCGGAGCTTGACCGCAGAGAACAGCAGGCCGCCGAACCTCAGACCGGCACCGCCTTTGACGGCGGCCAGATCGTCCGCAATATCGACCTGAACAGACTCCAAATCCTCTTTGACGCCATCCCCGACGCCGACACCCGCGCCGCCCTGAAGCAGAACGGCTTCCGCTGGTCTCCCAAAAATCAGGCATGGCAGCGCCAGCTTACCGATAACGCCGAACGCGCCGCTCGGCAGGTCCTCCGCCTTGCCTGAACAGCGGCAAAAACCCCATTGGCACACCCTGTTACAATGAAATTAAAGACGAACAGCCCGCCCCGGAGGTACGAGGGCATGAAAGGACAACCCCATGTTTATGGTTTACTTCAAAGGCCCCAGAGACAAACAGCATAAGCCCATGAGCCTGAACACCGGCGAGCTGTTTAATCGCCTCGTTTATGCGCCCGTCTATAATGACGATCTTCTCCCCGCCGTGAAGTCATGGATCGACCTGAACAAAAAGAACGCCCCGGATTGTTCAATCCAGTGCCGCGTCCCCGGCACCTCGAAAATTCTATACGCCTGAACAGACGAACAGAAAGGACAACGCCATGTACTTTCTCGAAAATTACCGCAGCTTTGGCGTATACCTGATTGGATCGGGATATATCGCCCGTAATCGCGAAAGAATTTTAACCGCAAAGACCTACGCCGAAATGATCCAGTGCATCAACCTCTGGACCTGCTGTTGAAAGGAGCGCAACCATGAAAACCGCCGGATATTGGGAGTGCAGAAACGAGATCATCGCCGCGCGCTTCCCCACCCCGCACAAGTACGAATCGTTTACCGAACTTTTCGACGTGGACAAGCTCGACGCCATCCGCGGCAAATACGGCGTTGACCTTTACCGCGAGTGCTACGCAGACGTAGCCCGCGAGGTCATGGCTGCCGCGATAAATGCGCAGAAGGAAGCCCACGCAGAAATGACTTATTCTGAAAAAATCGCCGAAGTCAAGAAAGCCGCAGTCAACTGCCAAATAACCGGAGGCTTGCTTGACCGTGGATATTGGTACGGTGAAAATCCGTATGCCGATCAACTGATCGAGAATGCCCTTCTGTGCGACCTTTTCCCTGAAACGGTCGCTGACCCTGAAAACTTTTACAATTTCCGCAGATCCGATTATTTCATTCTCAGGCTGAGCAAAAAAGCCCTTCGTGCAATAGGAGGTACACCCCATGATGAACACTGAACAGGCCCTCACCCGCGTTTTGCAGATCGTCCACGCGCTGGACGAGGACGAAGCCGCCATTTATAACGCTGTCAGCAAGAACCCCTATGAATGGAAAAGCGCCGTCGGCCCCATCCCCCAGCTGTATTTCTTAGAACAGGATCTCCGCCGCACGTTGGTGGAGGAAGCTGCCGCCAAGTCTGGCAACCGTTCCGCCTTTACCGCTGCCCGCCGCATCTGCGACGCAGCCGTGCGAACGAACAGCCACCGCCCCGCCGAACAGGGCTTCTGGATCGACGAGGAAGGCAAGCAGTGCGTCTGCGACGGATACCGCGGCTTCCGCCTGAACAGCCCCATGGAGCTGACCGCCGCGCCGGAACTCAGCGCAGACGGTTCCCGGTTCAACCTGGCGCAGTTCATCGCCCCCATCCGCAAGAACACCCTGCGCCTCACTCTTCCCACTGTGGCGGAGGTTCGGGCGCAAATCAAAACGGACCGCGCGGAATGGGCCGCTAAGCGCCGCCGCAGGGGCGAGACCTTCAAAGCCAGTTATGATTTCGGCCCCGGCCTCCCCAGCGTCGATGCCAACTATCTGATCGACTTCCTTCAGCTGTTCCCGGACGGCGAAGCGTTCACCTCTGAACAGAAGCCCTATATCACCCCCATCTATTTCCGGTCCGCCAACGGTGAAGGCATTCTCTGCCCTGTCCGCAAGGCCGCCGAAGCCGCCGCCTGAACAGCGGCGCAGAAAGGAGCAACAATGAGCAAAATTATTATCAACGGAACAACCTTCGAGGGTGCCTCCGTTCTTCAGGCAGTGGAGCGTATTGCTCCATTGCCTTGCGGAGGGGACGGTATGGTCTGGTCTCCGCGGCAAATCGTGACACCGGCTGTATATGCTGAACACCGCAAAAAGATCAACTCCGACCACTGGGATGCGCTGGATGTTGGCGAGATCCAGCCGGGGCCGTGTCTTTCCTCTCAGGAAATTTCCAGAGGAGGTTGGAAGTTTCTGTACCAAATTGACGCTCGCGGGGACTGGAAATCTCAGTGCTTTACCGTGGAATCCTAAATGTCAAAAACCCCCTTGGAGGGGTATCGTATAATAAAATCAAGGGCGAGATAGACGCCGCCCTTGCTTTCCATCTTTCTATCTTCCCTCACGCACGGCGGCTGCCGGCCTACCCAACGGCAGCCGCCAAACTCCAAACAGCATGGGCGAAAATCGTGCGGACACGGCGCAGACTCACACCCTGCGCGAACAGGGTTTTTAGCTTGTCCTCTGTTCTTCCGGTTCAACTCCGGTTTCGCTCACCAGCGGCGCGGATGCCGCACGTAGTATTCTCCTACCTTCCAAGCGTGGCCCGTAAGTACACGCTCGCCGTTCTCGGAGCGGTGCCCCGGTGCAACCCCGGCAGGGCAGCAACGCGGATATAGTTCATCGGTAGAACGGCGGCTTCCCAAGCCGCGAAGGTGGGTTCGATTCCCATTATCCGCTCCAAGGGTGCACGAGCAGCGCCCTGCATGGATCGCAAAGCCTCCTGAATGTGTATGACAGCCCGGAAAGACGGGCCGCCACATCACCCGCCATGGCGCAAACAAGGCGGGTCTATGCAGATGTCCAACCGGTGCTTTTTGTCCTTTCCACCCGGGAGCCGGGGACCTCTCCGGCCGTCTGCACCATGCCCTCCCACATAAGAGGTGGTTACTCTATAAACCGTAGTGGGCATGAAACCTCCATATCTGGCAGTGGAGTCGGCGGGTTGATACAGCCGCTATCGGGACGGTATTCTCGGAGAATCTGAGCGACATGACCGCCGGGAAAGACCGGCATCTATATGCAGATGTGGCGGAATAGGTAGACGCTACAAATGACAGTTCGGGTGCCGCCCAGCAAAGCGGTGGAGGCCGACACTGTTAGGCTATGTGAGGTGCAAATCCTCACCATCTGCACCATGGCGGGGAGCATTTTGGGTGATGCGTCTCTGCCAGTGCTCCATAAATATATAAGCTGCGGCCCGCAAAAGCAGCTCGTCTCCGGCAACTGGTCCTTGCCCTTGACGCCCCGGTGCAATTCCGGTTGGGCATAGGACCCCTCGCACCTCTCGTCCAGGGTTCCCTGGCGAAGTGGCCCAGAGGGGACATTTGCAGACGTAGCTCAGTAGGTTAGAGCACCCCCGAAATGGGGAACGATGCCGGTTCAAGCCCTGCCGTCTGCACCACATCCAGCGCCGTGAGAAGTACAATCACAAACGGGTTGCCCGGAGATGGGCGCAGCAGGGCAACAGAAACGTGTACCTATGGGGGCCAACCGCAGGCAGCCGACACGCAGCGGTGACAGTCTGGAAAGACAGACAAACATAGGGGCGAATGTTCCAAGGCTGGCGAGGCGGTCTCCAAAACCGCTTGGGTGGGTTCGATTCCCAACCGTCCCTGCCAGATGTATGCTACCGCATTGCGGCGCCGCGGAAGGGTAAGACCGCTACAAGGGGCTTGCCTGTGCGCTGTATGAAAGCGGCAGGCCGAATAATAATTATTTGGCTGGCTCCGGCTATGAATGAAGAAACGGATGCGACCGACATACCGGCGCAGGGCTGAAAAGTTCCGTGGTTAGCGCGTACAGAACCATGCAGAGCGAACTCCGAGGCGTGTTCATCGAAAGGTATGCGGAAGTGGTGAGGTAACGGCTGCCCTTGGGCAAGGCCGTTGTGTAGGGCAGTATGCTTGCCCGGTTCTGTACGGCTAATTGTGTAAGCAATCCAAACGGAGCGCAATGCCGGGAGCCTATGTAAAAATACAGGGGTGTAGCCAAGCGGTAAGGCAAGGGACTTTGACTCCCTCATGCGCTGGTCCGAATCCAGCCATCCCTGCCATTGAAATTTTAGGAAAGGAGGATGTCCCATGAACAAGACTGAATTGATCGCCGCCGTTGCGGAGCGCACCGGCCACACCAAGCATGACACCGCACTGCTGGCCGACGCCCTGTTTACCGTCATCGAGGAATCCCTGATCGGCGGCAGCGAGGTCAAAGTCCCCGGCTTCGGCAAGTTCGCCGTGAAGCACCGGGAAGCACGGGTGGGGAAAGATCCCCGCACCGGCGAGGAAAAAGAGTTTCCCGCCAAGAGGGTTGCGGTGTTCCGCCCCGCAAAGCCCCTGAAGGATGCCTTGAACGACTGTGATCCCCTTCACATTGCGTAAATCGCCCACAGAAGCCCCGTAAGCGCCCCTTGAGTTTCGTGGGGTAGTTTTAGCCCCTCGCCTCTCTCTTATCTCTCAGGCCGCTTGTGGGGCCGTCAGCGCAAGAATTTTAATCAAGACCATACTCATACCGAAAAAGGGGGAACGGTTTCCGTTTTGGAAAAGGTTCCTCCCTTTTTTATCTCGACATTCCATGTAAAAGCGCCTATAATTTCCCCATAAAAAGGAATTACACACCTAAAGGAGATTTTTACGATGAAGATTATGAACCCCACCGCCATGAACCGATACAACGCCCTGCGGGAGGCCGCCGGGAAGATCGACCGTCTGGTCCCCCAGGTCCGCTTGCTGGACCAGCCGCCTCATGAGAACCGGGAGAACGCCTCCGTTGCGCTGGAATTTCCCACTCCCCTTGTGGTTCTTAATTCCACCATCCGTCAGGCGCTGTCCTTCCTGTTCTGCCAGTGCGACACCGTGCAGACGGACAAGACGGACCGGGGCATCTGCTTCACCTTTACCGTCTCTGAAATCTGGATCACGGAGGAAACCACATGAACCTGAAAACCAATGTCACCCGCCGGGACTTCGCCTTCAGCGTCACCGCCGAGACCAAGGCGGGAGAGCTGCGGATGTTCGATCATACCGTTGACGCCGAAAGCGAGGAAGCCGCCCGATTGCTCCTGATCTCCTATCTGGAAAGCCGGGGCATGGAGCTGGTGGAGGCCCGTCTCACCGGCACGGAATAACGAGGTAAACTGCATGAGTAATCAAAACGCCGACATGAAAGCACTGGCCGATAACTTCTGGAATAACTACTTTCGACCCAAGGTGGCGGATGCCACCCGCTCCTGTCTCCGTCTGGAAAAGGCAACCGTGAAAGCGGCCCCCAGCGGCGGCACCGTGGCCGTCCAGCTTCCCTTTGACGAGACCGTGCTAAACCTGCCTTACGCTTCGTCCCTCTCCGGTCTCACCGTCGGACAGGCCGTCTGGGTGGGCATCCCCTACTCCGACCTCTCCAACGGCGTGGTCATGTTCGACGCCACGTTCCAGAACCTTTAAGCAAACACCTTGCAACCTCTAAGCAAGTTCTAAGCAAGATTTAAGCAAGTTGTAAGCAAGTTAAAAAGCAAAGCCGCCCGTGGTGGGCGGCTTTTTCACAGGCGCTTGACTTCTCCCGCAAAATGCGATATGGTCAAACCATCAGGAATTTGGGAGGTTTTTGATATGGCACTGATAAAATGCACCGAATGTGGCAACATGGTCAGCGACAAGGCGGACCGCTGCCCTCATTGCGGCTGCCCTGTCTCCATCATCCTTGACGAATCCGCAAAAGCACCGGAAAACCCGCCGGTGAAGGAAACGGAGCAGCGTTCTGCCCCCGCCCCGGAAGCATCGGCCCCCGCCGCCAAACCGCCGATGCCGGAGGCTCCTGCAGTAAACCCGGAGGAACAGGCAAAAGAGGACGAAAGCGTTCAGCACAGATTTGCTGTTGCGATGTGCCTCGTTACACTTTGTCTCATCGGCGTTTTTGTGGTGGCCAAAATGCAGCCGCCACCCGCTGAAAGCCCCGCCGCTCCCACCACGCAGACCAGCGGGCATTCCTCAAAACGCACCCCGTCCTCGTCCTCATCCTCATCCTCCGGCAGTTCCTCAACCACAAATACCGCCCGCCATTCCGACGAGGACGCATTTTACTGCGCGACGCTGATCGTAGAGGACTACCTGAAAGCCCCGTCCACCGCAAAATTCTGCAAGCTATCGGATGCCACCGTGACCCATTTGGGAAAAGGTGAGTATATGGTCACAGGCTGGGTGGATGCGGAAAACTCCTATGGAGCCATGATCCGCAGTGATTTTGTTGTCACCTATACCGCCACCGAAAAAGGCTTTAAAAACGGGAACGCCATTATCGGATAACGATTGAAAAAGACCGCCCTTCCGGGCGGCCTTTTCTTTGCCGCCCCCTTGACTTTTGCCAGACAAAATGCTATGATACTTATGCCAGACAAAATAGGAGGTGATCGTCCCCATGTCTGCCGCAAAGCTGGGCCGTCCCACAGACAACCCCCGCCCTCACAAAATCAGCATCCGTATCAATGACCGCAGCCAGCAGATTTTAGAAGCCTACTGCCGGGAGCAGAATGTCACGAAAACGGAAGCCATTGAGCGCGGGATCACCCTGCTGGCGACCGCCAAACCGATATAAAAATTCCCCATGCTGCTCTATCTTGCCGGACGGACAGCATGAGGAAAACGGCAAATATCCGCAGGGACTCGCCAAATTCATTATGGCGCGGGCCTTGTGAAAAGTCAAGTATTCTGTCAAAAAGCCCCTTGTCAGCGGCTGGTACAATAAAGATAGAATACTGTAAAGATCAAGGAGGAATCCCCAATGCTCAAGAGTTACTATTTTGACGCGGCGGCCCACGAACCGCCCTCCCCTGCCGCAGTCAAGGCGTTCACCCGTGCCCTGCCCCTCGGCAACCCCAGCGCCCTTCACGCCTGCGGCGTTGCCGCAAAGATCGCCTTGGAGGAAGCCCGCGCTTCCATCGCCCAGGACTTGAATTGTCTCCCGGAGGAAGTTTACTTCACCAGCGGAGCAACGGAAGCCTGTAACTGGATGATGGAAAGCCTGAGCGCCTACACCGGCAAGCTGACCTACCCCCGCCGTTACGAGCACCACGCCGTTCTGGAATATCCCCCCGTGGATCATCCCCACCGCACGGACCGCACCGGCTTCACCCACATGATGGCCAACAATGAGACCGGCGAGATTTATGACATTCTATCCATGCGGCGCAACGCCCCCAACGCTTTGTTCGCCTGTGACGCGACCGCGGCTGTGGGCCAGATTCCCGTGGACTTCAAGGCCCTTGGCGTGGACTATCTGGCCTTTGGCGCACACAAGTTCGGCGGCATCTCCGGCATCGGCTGTCTGATCGTCAAGAAAGACACGCCCCTGATTTCCATGATCCGCGGCGGCGGTCAGGAATGGGGCAAGCGCGGCGGCACTGAAAGCGTGGCCCTCGCCTGTGCGATGGCAGCGGCCCTCCATGACCGCATGGGCAATATGGTATCAGACATGAAGCGGATCGCCCGTTGCCGGGATCTGCTCATTACCAATCTGTTTAGGTTCGTCCCGGATACCTATGTCAACGGCCCCTATACCCCCGGTGACGTGCTCCTCCGGCTCCCCGGCAACGCCAACCTCTCCTTCCTTGGCGTGGAATCTCAGGCCCTTGTCATGGCCCTGTCTGCGGAGGGCGTGTACGCTTCCTCCGGCTCCGCCTGCACCAGCGGGGAGGCTGACGGCAGCTATGTCCTCCGGGCCATGGGCTACCCCGCCAACCGCGCCCGCTCCGCCGTCCGTTTCACTCTCCCTTATACCGTCACCGTAGATGATGTTCTGGGCGCCGTTCCTCTGATCGTCAGCGCCGTGGAAAAGCTCCGCCGCCTGACCCCTACCCCCTGATACCCGCCTGTTTAACTGGAAAGGACTGATTTTATGGGAAGAACCTCTGCGCAGGAGCGCCGGGTCATGTCGGCCTTAGATAGCTGGCTCCGCAACGTGCAGGCCAGCGGTGCGGCGGAGCGCACCGTCACCGCCTACGCCGCCGTCACAAACAGTTTTTATTCCTTCCTCGTGGAAAGCGGCCTTTCCACCGAGGAACCCACCTTCACCACCATGCAAGCCTACCGGGATCACCTCTTTGACCGGGGCCTCTCCCCTGTCTCCGTCCGGTATCATCTGGTGGTACTCCGTTCCTTCTTCACCTACGCCAGCTCCCCGGAATTGGGCGAGGATCGCTTTTATGAGCAAAACCCCGTTTCCCTTTACCTGATGCCCTCCCTCCGCAAATTGGGAAAGCGCCCCTATGACGTGCTGCTCACCGATGAGCAGGTCTGCAAGCTCTGGCGGGATTCCCCCGTCCGCACAACCCACCCGGAGAACTGGCCCCGTAATTACGCCATCGTGATCCTGCTGCTGACCACCGAACTGCGCAACGCCGAACTGCGGGCCTTGACCCCGGCGGACATTGACTTGGAGGACGCCGCCCTCCGCGTGGAACACGGCAAGGGTGATAAATTCCGGGTGGTGGACCTGCCCGACATCGCCGTTGTGGCCCTCCGCCATTACCTCGCCAGCGGCATCCGCCCGGATGATCTCCCGGATACCGCCCCCCTGTTCGGCACCCTCCGTTCCGGGGAATGGAAGGCCGGCACAAAACAGTGGCTTTCGGAACTGGTGGAGCGTCACGTCCGCTCCGTCACTGGCGTTCCTGACATCCGCAGCCACGATCTCCGCCACGTCGGTTCCCGTTTGGATCTCAATTCTGGTATGCCCGAAAATGAACTGCAAGCCAAATTAGGCCATGCCAGTCCCATCACCACACAGCGTTATTCCGGGCGGCTCATGGACCGTTCCGGGCGGAAAAGCGCCAAGAAGGTCTTTGCCGAACGGGACTTACAAGCCAAGCGCAGCGCCGACAAGCTCACCGCCTTTTACGCCTGATTTCCCCACGCCCACCCTGAAACCAAAACACACGCTCATGCGTTTTGATCGCACGAGCGTGTGTTTTTTTGTCTGCATAAGACCGCACAACTATAAAAAGAGCGCACGGTTAGTCCGTGCGCTCCATGTAAAGGGCCTCCGCCCTGCGCTGCGCCGCCATCAGGTCCGCTTTTAGGCGTTCCAGTTCCTCAATGGCTTCCGTAATGGCGTGAAACAGACAGAGATATTCCGGTTTCAGCTGCTCCATGGTCTCCCCTCCCTTCTGCGGTCAGTGTACCACAGCTGCTGTGTCGAAAAAACGGGAAATGTGGCGGCACCGAAAACAACTCCCCCGGAATTGATCCGGTGGAGTTGTTTTGTGACACTTAAAAGCAGAAGGCAAAAGATATGCAATACACATCATTCGCACTGATGTAGTCGGCGAGGCCGCTGTTGCTGACCGCGCAGAAACTCGTGTAGTTGCCAATGTATGGAGAGCGCTGCCACCAGCGGTTCGCGCTACCGTTGTAATTCTTCACCTTGCTGTTGCCTGCCTTATAGTAGGCGTATTGTGTGCCCTCGCCGCTTGCAGAATAGGTGATGTTACCAAAAATCTCGATCTCGCTCAGCAGGAATAGCTTGTCCGCCGTGGTGCTGATGGTGGTGCTCCGGTAACCCTCCGAGGTTAGCTTATTCACCTCTTGGATGCCGTTCTGTACCTCCGTTGGCATCAGCGCCAGAATGGCGGGCAGGTGCGTCTGCCGCATGTCACAGCTCGTCCAGCCGCCGCTGTTGGTGTTGCCACCGTTCATCATCTTTCTGTCCGCGTAGCAGTCATGCAGCTGGAAGGTCAGGGGAGCTTTCCCGGAGCCATCAGCATAATCGTCATGATTCTTGCCGATAATGTCGATAACGTAATCTGCCCCGTTAATCGTCATGGCTTTCTGGTTCCCAACTACCCACGTCTCCGGCACTTGGTTCTTGTGGCAGGCTTTAATGATCGTAGCCCAATCGTTATCCGCGAAATTTGCGTTATACGTCACCGGCGCTTTCAGCGTCGGCACAATGCCGCTCATAATCACCTTGCCCATTATGCCACCTCGCTTCCTGTGAATACCCCTGTCCCGGCGTTGCCGTAGAACTGCCTGCCAACAAAGTCGTACAGCCCCACCGCTCCGGATTCATTGATGCAGGGGATGAAATCCCGCAGAAGTGTATCGCCATCAAAAATCCTGCAATAATAAAGCGCCATCGCTGTTTTTTCCTGAATCCCCCCGGCGCGGTTATTTGCAAACAGAACCAAATTGTATGGAATAGAAAATGTCGAAGCCCCCATAGTCAGAACAGTTGATCCATCCACAGAGATAATGTTTTTGTTAAAATCAACCTCATGCGGAGATCCGTTATTCAACCCGGAAATTGTTCCGGTTTCTTTTCCATAATGGGTAAACCCAACGCCAAGCGCAAAGCCATCATCAGTCCAGCTAAGATCTGCCCCGAACATCGTATAGCTGCCGGTTTCTGACGTAGATAACTTCACAACAACACGCATATTTTGGTTTGGTTTTAAGCCTGAATCAATGTATTGCGTTCCACTGCTTTGAATATACGCCAGCTTCGTGTAGCCAGCCGGTAAAGGAATGGGGGTGGTGTGCCGTTCGCCCTTCCGGAGAAATAAAACGTGTCCCATTATGCCGCCCCCTTTAAAAGCATCGTGGTTTCGTCAAATAGTGCATTGCTGGGAAGAACCAAAGCGGGGCGGATGCCGTACGAGCTGGATGCGTAGTTGTTGCTGTAGTTGCCATCGGAGTAGACGCGCCACACGCGGTTGGTGTAGTCGGTGTACGGGGAGCGGAGCCACCAGAAGGCGGCCGAGCCGTTCAGGTTCGCAATACGCTTGTTGTTGGCGGACGTGCCGGTCCCAGACTCAAAGTAGGACAGCTTCGCACCGTCCACCGGGAAGTAACCGTTGTCGCTAGTCGTCCAGCCAAGTTCATAGCCACCCAGCAGGAACACCTTGCAGGACAGACCGTTTGAGCCGCTCTGGTCGGTGCCGCCAGAACCGCCGTTCTTGCGGTACGGGAGCTTCACCTGCTTGATGGTTGCTTGCTCCACGCTTCCTAAACTATTGAAAAAGTCCCCATTCAGCCAAGTGTTGATGGCGCTGGTTTCGTACTCGTTTACGTTGCTGGTATTCCACTGCCGTTCGCTGTGAATATCCTTCCTCAGCAGCCACGTCCCGTCGCAGCTTGCGTCATACAAACTGGAATTGCTGGGGATTCCTTGGTTGACCACCAGATATTCAACCGCCGTGCCGCCCTCCATGAGCTTCACGGTAGTCCCAACGGCAAGGGAACTTGCAAGGATGCCGGTTGACGGGGCTTTTGCTCTGCACCCGCCAACCACCGTTACATGGCCCATCAGCTCACCTCCGCAACAATGGGGATTGCAACCGTGTTGGCGTCCCCGAAAATGGTGAATTTGATGCCGCCGTCATAGGTCTCTGCGTAGCCGTTGGTGATATAGGTCAGGTACTGGTTTTCCGCCTCCACAAAGGCCGCGTAATCATCGCTTGTCCCACTGCCGGTGTAAGCATGGTCCACCGTGGCCGTGTGGCTTGCCAGCACGCCGGGAATCGCCACGCTCTGGGTCTTGACCCCGGTGTTGCTGTCCTCCGTCCATGTGGTGCCGATGGTGGCGGTGTAGGTGGTCCCCCCGCCCCCAATAGGGCGTTGGTCAAGGGCTTCCAGTTCATTTTCGATCTTGTTCAGATGCGCTGCGTCCAGCGCTGGGGCCTGACCGTTGGCCCATACGGTTTTGGAATATGCCATTACATCCGCCCCCTCTCAGGAAAAGAAAGGGCCGTTTTTCTGCAACGATTCTTCTTCATAAAAGTTCCTCCTTTTGATCCGGTGCCCCGTTGGGGCTGCTTCACTGTTCAGGTGGGCCACCCCGTCACGGTGGCCATGGGGAAATCCTGTACCGACACGGCGGAAATCTGCATGGGGCCGCTCCATGTCAGGGGCCTTGTAAACCCCTGAACCAGATGCCGCTCCACCGGAGACCCCGGCTTGTCGCTCCGCACAATGGAGATCAGTTCGTTCTCGTTCAGGTGCATGATCTGACTGCACGAAACCGAGACGGACTTTTGCAGTGCCGCGGACCGTTTCAATTTCCATACAGCCAAGTCCTCGCACTGTCTTTTTGTGGAATATCCCGCCGCCCGGTAGCGCACGGTTTTGCGCCCAATCCGACTTACATTCGTGCTGCTGGCCGGGTCGAGGTTCTGCGCCCGCGCCGCCACCTGCGCGCTGTTGTTCACCGCCTCGCCGATGACGATGAAATCGTTGTACACTTCCGTGTTTTTCTCCGTGTACTCCGTCCCCAGCAGCTCCGCCTCGCTTTGGGAGAATTGCCACGCCAGCGGCTTGTCGCTGTCCAGAATATCGTCCTGAGAGGGGTCGATCCGCAGTGCGCCGGAGGCATCGTACCCGATCCACGCCGCCAGCATTTCCGCAAGACCAAGGCACACGTCCGCATAGCTTCCGTTGTCACTGTCCACGCGCAGGGTGTAGGGCGCGTCCGTCAGCTTGGCCGTAGAACCGTTGGGCAGGGCCTGCGTCTTGCCGTTGTAGTATTCCGTGAATACCGGGGCCACATTGTCCACCGGTTCTCCGTTCCCCCGATCCAGCTTTAAAAGGGCTGCAATAGGGTCAAATACGTTGACCCCCGCTTTCACTTCATAGGTCCCTTCCAGATAGCCGAAAAGTGTTCCGTCCAGATCCGACCATTTGTCCACCAGGTTGTACTGCGCCGTCCGCTTGGCCGGTTCCAGCGTCTCTACCGGGTCCTTCACCAGAAAGACCCCCTGCTGGATGTAAAAGTCCGTGCCGTCGCTGAGCACAAGGCCCTCATCCAGTGCGATCCGGTTCCCGAACCACACCCGGTTGATGTTGTAGTCAAACGTGCCGTCCAGATTCGCCAGCGTCACCGAGGCCGTCCGCCGCTGCCCGTTGTTCAGATTCACGGACAGACTCCCGTCTGCGATAAACGCCCCGGCGAAGCGGCCCGTGGGGTTGTTGTCCAGTGCGAAGGCCGTGGAGCCGTCCGGCTGCAAAAACCGCAGACGGCACAGTTTGGTAAAAGGCCGGCGCAGCATCTTGCGGTAATCGTTCATCCGTTCCGCTTGGGTCATTTCTGCATCGCCTCCCTCTTATGCAAACAAAGCGTCGCTGGATGTGAGCAGGATACGCGCCCCGTCCGCGGAGCCAATCTCCACCCATGGCAGCGTCACCGTCTGCACCTGCTGTCGGCTGCCGTCCATGGTGCTCATGGAAATGGCCCCGCCCGCCCTGATCTGCCACAAGTCTCCCCGCCGGTCTTTCAAAAACAGGGTGTCCTGCGTGGTTGAGAGGGCGTACACGGCATCCCGCACCTCGTTGGTATCCGTATACTCCCCGCTTGCCAGAACGTGCCCTATGGCCGCCGAGAGCGTCCCGGAGCGGTAATCGCTGGGGGAACTCTGTACCGTAGGATACCGGGTAAAATTCCCCAGCACACCGGGGCTGTTGTTGTTGCTGATTTCCCCGCTGGCCACATTCAGGCTGAACCGGAAGATCGCCGCCGGGTGATAGCCCCCATCTGCGTCCGTGGTGCATTGCAGAACCGTCCAGTCCCAGAAGATGGGCGTCACCGCGTCGGAGATCAGGGCGTTGGTCACGATGACCTCCTGCCCGTCCGCCGTCTGTCCCAGCCCGAACATATAGTAGCGGTACGTCTCCTGCGATACCGCCTTGCAGTCCAGAATGGCCCGCTCCGAAAGGGGCGTCTGCGCCACCGGTTCCAGCGTTGCTTCCCCCTCGTGGTAGCGGTAAATGGCAAAGCCCGTCAGCGTTCCGCTGAAGGCCATATTTCCCGCCTGCAGGCCGCCTCCGGCGAAATCCGTCTGGAACAGTGTGTTTCCGGAAAACGCCCCCGGCGTCCAGCCGTCCTGGCTCAGAATCTGGTCCAACACACTGGCTTCCAGAACCTCACCCGTCACCCACAGATAGTCGCAGGTTTGGACGCCGCCCAGCGTCAAAGAGGTAATGGATCGCCCCGCCAGATTCACTTCGCTGTTGAAAAGGTTTCCGATCTGAGTTCCCTTGGTGGGATACAGCTTCGGTCCGGGATACAGGGTCACGGTGGGATACAATGCGTTGATCCATGTCACCTGCCGGAGATAGATTTGTCCGCCGGTGATCACCAGCGTCCATTCGTCCTCCGCCGTTACGCCGCGCAGGACGTCCTTCCAGACCTCCACGCCGTCCACCGTCATAGAAACGCCGGACTTTCCCAGCGTCACAATGGCCGCGCCGCCATTCAGCCCCACCGTCAGGATGGGATTGTCGCGAGTCACGTCCACTGTCCCGCTCCACACCAAGCTCCACGGCTGAGCGTAGTTCATCGGCTGCCCCGTCACCTTGTCCCAGATCACGGTTCCATCCGCTCCCAATACCAGCTTTCCGTTTTGGATGCGGTTTTCTCCTGCCGCCGTGCCCTGCACATCGTACAGCCCCGGCCATGTCACCCGGATACCGGACTTTTTGCAGTTGGGACAGGCCACCACTGCGCCGGTGGGGGTAGCGGTAGCGTAGGCCACCCGGAAATCCACCCAACCGGTGTCCGCCTGTACGCCGTTTTCCGTCTGCACCTGGCAGCGGACGGCGTAATCCGTGTCGGAAAACAGGCCGTCATACTCCATCCGCAGTTCCGCCGTGCCGTAAATGCGCCCGCTGTCATAGAGCGCCGTATCGCTGCTTTTTGCCCGGAGCATCCACCGCACCCAGTTCAGCGTGTCCCCCTGCGCCTGCGTATAGGTCGCCGTGAAGGCGTACTTCCGCACCGCCAGCGGCGAAGGGATGGCGACCACGGTCAGTACCGGGTCCGCCCTCGTCAGAAAGACCGATGCGCTCCGCTGGGTCACGCTCTCTGCGTCGGTCTCTCCCCACCACTGCTTAATGATCAGTTTGTACTGCTGCCCGTTCTCCATCTTGGCCCCGCTCAATGCGTCAGCTGGAATGGTGTGGGTAAACAGCACGGTGTTTCCCGCGTAGTCGATCCCATAGAAGGGACATCCCTCCGTCAGCTTCCCCGTGGTGTACACCTGTGTGGACGCCGCATCGTTTTTGCAAACCGTCAGGGAAAACGCGGTCATAGCGGAGTTGCCGTTCACCTGCCAACTCACCGCCAGCGGTTTCGTGATGTCAACCGTGCCGTTTCCCAGTTCCCCAAGGGACGAGGGATAAATATTCGTTGGTTGGAATAATGCCATGCGCCCGCCTCCCTTAATTTTTGTAGAGGCCCAAGTTCCCGGCCCCGTGGTTCAATGCCTGCATGACCTGCGCAACGGTCAGACGGTTGGCCGCCTCCGCTCCGATCTGAACGCCGTTCACGCTGTAGCTGTCTCCGTAGTGGTCATAGCTGGTCCGGCTCATCACCGTTTTCCCCGGCATGGTGCCGCCGCGCTCCGCCGCGCCGTACAGCCACCCCAGCTCACTCATTCGCTTCTGGAAGGTGCTGTCCGCGCTGGGTTCCAGCATCTTCTCCGCCAGCAGCGGCGGGATCACGATCTCATCCTGACTGGTGGCCTTGATGCCGCCCAGCCCCCGCAGGATGCCGCCGGAATCGTACTTCTTGTACGGGTCCTTGCCGCCGTACTTATCGTTGATCTTGTTCTGCCGTTCCGATTTCAGTTTGTCGATGGTAGCCTGACTGGCACCGTTCTTCTCCGCGTTCTTGATGGCCAGAGAGTAGTCCACATTCTTGTCATAGCCCTTGCCGCCGGACGAACCGGACGAACCGCCCTTTGAAGAACTTCCCCCGGAGCTGCTTCCGCCCCTGTCGGGGTCTTGCCCCCCGTACATGGCGTTGATCTTGTTCTGCCGCTCCGTCTCTAACTGCTTGATCAGCCCTTCCCCGGCCCCGGACTCCTTGGCCTGCTTGATGGCAAGAGTGTAGTCCACGTTCTTATCAAAGCCCGCGTAGTACATATCGTTGCCGTCTGCATCCACCTTGGGATACAGCCCGGAGAGGTCCGCTCTGGCTGCTCCCTGATGCACGTTGATGGCCTTGGTTGCATACCCGTTCTCATCGTAGGTGATCACATACCCGTTTTTCTCAACGGTTCTGCCCGCAAGTTTCTGATCCCGGCTCATGTCCGCGCCGGTGTAGGAACCTTTCACGCCCTTGCCGTAAGGCGTGGTGTCCCGGTAGTTCAGGTTGGCGTCGCTGCCGTCCGCCAATTTCCAGCCGGAGGACCCGGAGGGAATGAACCCTTCGTTCATCTCCGTCTGCGTCCAGCCGCCGCCCGGATTCTTCGTGTAGTCGAAGTGGTAGCCTCCGGTCGCCCCGGCCGCACCCATCATCCCCGGTAGCATCGTCTGTCCTGGGAGCATAATCCCATTCATAGCCCCTGCAATGTACTGGTTCAGCTTGCCCAGCAGGTTGTTGACCTCCTCCACCTGCTGTCGCATCTTGGGTGTGCCGTTTCTGGCAATATCGCTGAGAATATCGTCAATGGTCCGGGTAGGTTCCTGCAAACTGTCCGTGATCCGCTTCCACTCGGCCTTTAGAGTGTCATAGGTCTCCTCGATCAGCTTTTTCTTGGCTTCCAGTTCGTCAATTTCACGCTGAAGCGCCAACTCCCGCTCATACTCCGCCAAGTCCTCCTTTGCCTTTTCATAGGCGTCCTGTGCGGACTTGACCGAGGATGCGTTGGCCTCCCACTCCCACTGTCCGGTTGCGGCGTTAAATACCCGCACCGTCCGTTCCTTCTGGGCTTCCAGCAAGGCGTTCTGCTTTTCCAGCACCGCCGCCTTCAGCTGTTCCAGCTTCAGGGCTTCGTCCTCTGCTTCCTTGGCGTCCTTCAGCGCCGCGATCTGCTTGTCGATGGCGTCAACCTGCTTGTCACGGGCATCCGCCGCTTCTTCCAGCTTTTTGTTAACGGCGTCCTCTAATTCATTCCACAGATCCTTTTGCAGTTCCTGAATCTGCTTGGTAATCTTCCAGTGCTCCGTGGACAAGGCGTTGATGTCCGCCTGACTGGCCCCGATCCGCCGCATATACTCCGCCTGTGCGTGGAGCGCCGCCTGGATCTGCCGCATCTTGTCGATCTGGTCCGCCGTGCTGTCCCCACGCTCCTGCATGAGGGAAAGCTCCGACTTCCGCAGAGATACGATGTCCTTCAGCCGTTCCAGTTCCGCATCCTTGGCGGACTTCCCTGTGGACGATGTGGTGGAGGACGTATCCACTGTGGAGGTGGTATCCACCGTCCCGCTGTCCCGCCCGGTGTCCGTAAACATGGACTTGTAGATCCGGTTCAGAACGATGGCGCGGGCTTCGTCATAGGTCTTGGCCTTTCCGGTCTGCAACAGGCCCTTGATGGTCCGCTCCACATCCTGCGTCTTTGCGGCGCCGATCATGCCCACGGAATAGGCGGCCGCCCCGGCCTCGGTGGCCAGCTGCCGCAGCGCCCCGATCTGCTGACTCAGGTCCAGCTTTTTCTCGTTCAGAACGATCATCCGCTTCACCAGATCGTAAATCTGGTTTCCGGACTTTCCCGCCTGCCGCTGTACCTTCAAAAGCCCCGCCACATAGTCGCTCATGGGCTGTGTTGCCTTGTTGACCTGTGCCAGAAATGCCTTCAGCACGTCATAGTCCGCCTGTTGGGCGTCCGTCAGCTTGCCGTTGGCCTTGATGGCTTCTTCGTAGGCCGCCACCTGTTGTTCCGCCGCCGTTTTTACGGCGTAGAAATCGTTGATCTGGTCCTGTTGGATGCTTCGCCCGGACTGAAGCTGGTCCGTGTACGCCTTGGCCTTGTCCGCCAGCGTTTCGTAGGTGATTCCCAGCCGTTCCAGGTCTGCCGTGGTGCTGATGGCCTGTCCCGTCACCAGCCGCAGTTGGGCAATCATTTCCTCCGTGGAGTTGAAGGACCGGCCCACAAATTCATCGTAGCCCTTCACGCTGCCCATGGACGTAATGGTGGTTCCACCAACTCCGCCCACTCTCTGCGACTTTTTCTCCGCAATCGCCGTCAGGTGCTTGATCTGCTGTTCCAGTTCGGCGTTTTCCGCTTCCAGCGCCTTCTTTTCCTCGATCAGCTCCGGGGTCAGGTCATGCCACGGGATTTCGCTGATTTCGTCCAGCCGCTTCTTGTTTTCCTCTAATTGGGTGTTGTCGGTCTCGATCTCCGTGTTTAGGGTGGACAGGCTTTTCCGGTAGTCCTCCGTCGCCTTCCACACAAGGCTGAACGCCCCTGCCGCCGCCGCGATTGCCAGCAGCCACGGGTTCATGGCAATCCCCGCCGCCGACAGCTTTGCAAATGCCGCCGTTGCTCCCTTGGCCGCCGCTTTCAGCGCCAGCATTCCCAAAACCGCAGTCCCGGAAACCGCCGCGAAATGCCCAATATCCGTGTTCAGGACTTCCACCGTGCCGATCAGCACGTCCAGCCCGCCCTTAACGTCATCGGTGCTCACCATGCTCTGGATGAACTCCGTCCACTCGTTTTTCAGGATCTCGGTCTTGCGGGTCCAGCTGTCCATGGCGTTGGAAATTTCCTTGTCCGCGCTGCCTACGGCGTTGGCGTAGTCCTTCAGCATGGACTGGTACATATCCCAGTTCTGGATCAGAGCCAGCAGCTGGCTCGTCCGCAGCTTGCCGCCGATGTCGCTGACCATCTCCATCAGCTTCTGTTCGGTCAGCAGGCCGTCCTTCATGCTCTGGGCAAGGCCCCCGATGGCTTCCATGGGGTCAATGACTTCGCCGGTGGCCTTCGCCGCTTCATACGCAGCCGGGGCGTACTCCCGGATCACGTCCTTTAACCCGGCGATCTCCCCGGTAGTCCACGTCACGCCCTCGTCGATCTCGGTTTTCGTGTCCCCCACGATGTTCAGCACCAGCGCCCGGAACGCACGGGCCGCTTCGCTGCCGCTCCGCTGTGTGACTGCTGTGATCGTACCGATCGCCGCCGTCAGTTCATCGATCCCCACATGGGCCTGTGCCGCCACCGGGGCCACGGTCCCCAAGCCTTCCGCCAGCTTTTCAATGCTGGTGGCGTACTTGTTGTCGATCTCGTTGGCGCCGTCCAGCACATGGGTCAATGCGTCAATATCGCCCTTGTACTGATACGCCGCGTCCACGGACAGCAGGAATTGCTGGGCCGTCTCCGCTGTGGTGTCACCCACCAGCTTTGTCTTGGTGGCCAGCTCCGCCAGCGCGTCTGCCTGTTCGCCGTAACCGGCACGGGCAAACGCCGCCACAGAGTTCAGGTATTCGTCCGCCGCTTCGCCGTAGGCCGATGCCGTCTCATACGCCCGGTCCCGCAGATTTTCCATCTGCTCCGCTGTAAAGCCCGTTACCTTGCGGACCGTCACCATTTCATCGTCCACCGCTTTCATGGTGGAAATGGCGTCCCGGAAGGCCCCAATGGTCTTGGAGACGATGGTCCCCATCACCTGCCATTGCAGCATTTTCAGGTAGACGTTGGTGAAGCTGTCCCCTAACAGGCCGTTTTTCTCGGTCATCTCCTTCGTGCCCTTCTGGACCTTATCGGAGGAGTTCAAAAACGCTCTTTCAAATACGCCGGCGCTGTCCGCCGCATTCTTGGCGGCATTCCCGATGCCCACCATGCCCTCGATCTGCCGCTGCATGGCCGTGGGGTTATAGGGGGTGTTCTGCGCTGCTCTGGTCTGCTGTTGTAAATAGGCGTTGGCCTGACGGGTGGCTTTCAGTTCCGCGGCCGCGGCTTTCTCCGCCGCTTGGGCCTGCTGTCGGTAGTTCCGGGTCACGGTCTGCTGGGTCACAGCCAGATCCCCCGTCTCCTTGTTCAGCGTCGCCACCACGCGGGTGGTCTCTCCCAGCCGTGCGGAGAAATCCCGAACCTGCCGCGTGGCTTGCCCGTTTGCGTCAAAGGTGGTGGAGACCTTCTGCAAATTCTGCGCCAGCTTCCCGGCGGCATTGGCTGCGCCGTTCAGACCCTGCGCCGTGCCGTTCAGATTCACTTTCGTGGAGGAAACCGACGCCACCTCCTGCTTCAGCTTTGCGATCTCCGCCCGGACCTCTGTAAAATCGGGTACGCCCTTAAAGATAATTTTTGCCATGCTTCACCGCCCTGCCTTTACTTCAATATCCTTCGTCACCCTCCCGGCCCGTGTAGCCGTTGGCTTCGATCTGTAATTCTGCGTCCTGTTGTTTCATGGCCCGCACCAGCGTTTCCTCCGCCCGGTCTCCCTCGACCATCTCCGTGACAAAATTCTCAAAAAACGGTCTGGCCGGTGGGCGTCTGGTCCAGTCATAGGGCGGGTCCAGATGCTCAATGCGCCCGATCAGCGCGTCTCCGTTCAGCGGGCTTTCCACCTGTTCGCTCTCGCCGCTTGGCTGGTAGTCCATGGCAACGCTGTCCTCTGTCACCGCAAACTCCGTGTTGCCGTCTATGTCAGCCAAGCCGCCGTATTCTCCCCGCCGGATATATTCCTTCGGGTCGAATTTTTCGTATACGTCGCCCTGCACGTGCTCGAAAAGGCATTGGGACAGATCCTCCCGCAGCGTGGGCATGGCCCCCGCCAGCGCCGCCTTGAACCGCTGTTCCAGCGCCGCCATGTCCTCGTCCAGCCCTGTGATCCTGGCAGACACGCTTCCGCTCATTTCCCCGCTCCTTTCCATCATGTTCGTGACCTCACGAAAATGGTCCCAAGCATACGCCGAAGCATGAGGATCTCATGCTCTCCCGTCTGCCGGGGAACAAAAAGCGGAGCCGACCGCCGGGTTTCCCCGGCAGTCAGCCCCGCTCGGCTCATCCTATCCAACGCTTAGGATAAGGCGTTTTTGGTGTGTCCCTTACTCGCCGGTGACTTCCAGAACCGCCTGCGCGGTGTACTTGGCCGCCCCCTCGGCGGGATACTGGATGGCGATGCTCCCGGTGCCCTGTGTGCTCCCGGCGGTCACAATGCCGTCCGTGGAGACCGTGGTCCCGGTAGCAGTCCCGGCGGTCACGGTGTACTTCAGCAGGCTTGCGGGAGAGGGCGTCACCAGTTCCCCGTTTTTCATGACCAGTTTGGCATTCACGGGGGCAGTGCCGCTGGCGGCCACGCTCACCACGCCGCCGATCACAGCGATCCCGGCCACCTCGTCGCTCTCCTCATCGGGAACCAGCACCATGTAGGCGGAAGTGCCCATGCCGCCGCAGGCGTCGCACTCGGCGGAGATCACGTCGGCGTCCTCATTGATGGCGCGGCCGGTGATGGTGGTGGTATCGTAGTTGGACTGGTCGCCGGTGGTGTTGGCCCCTTCGGGGTTCAGATACAGGCGGGGCACGATCAGGTAGGCCCAGCCCCAGCGGGTGCCCTTGTTCTTGCCGGACACGTTCTGGTATACGGCGATCTGCGCGGTGAAGTGGACGATGCGGCCGTTAAAGGCGCTGTGCACCACGCCCACCTGAGCCGCGGGCTTCCGAGCGAAGTACCACACCTTGTAGCTCTTGCCGCTCTCAGCGGTGAAGCCGGTAATGGCGCCGGTGGCGGGGTCAATGGGATAAGGAACGCCGCCCACAGAGTAGGAGGACGCAGCGCCCACCTCCTGCACGTAGCAGAAAATGGAGGAATAGCCGTACTGGGCCACAGGCACCAGCTTGCTCACGTCGGCCTTCAGAGAAGTGCCCGTGGCCTCCACCGTCTGGCAGACGGGGGAAACGGCGTTGTAGCTCACGGTGCCGCCCACAGCCATCATCTTGCTCATCAGGTCGAAGTCCGCGCGGGTGAAGTTCACCTGCGTATCGCTGTCGCTGGCAACAATCGTGGCAACGCCGTTGCCAAGGCCCGCTCGCAGAGGGTCGATGTTGCCGGAGAACTGGATGTTACCGGTGGAGAACTTGTCGCTCTGGCTCAGAACCTCCCCGGTAACAGGGTCCTGAAGCTGTGCGGAGCAAATGCCCTTCGGGTAGAGTCTCTTGTCAGTAAAAGTGATCATGTCTGTTCACACTCCTTTTAAGTTTGTTCCTTGTTGTTGATAAATTGGCTCAGCGGGGTCGCGGCCCCCGCGTCCTCCCGCTCCCGGTCATAGAAAAGGTGGGGTACAGGGTTCCCTCCCTTCCACTTCACGCCGTTGCCCTCCGAAATGCCGCAGATCAGATAATCCGCCGCCCGCTGGATGGCTTCCTGACGCCGTTTCAGCTTTAAGATAGGCCATTCGTCCATCTCTGTTTCCTCACAGCCTGTAAACAGGGCGATGGAGGAAAGCAGACCGGCCGGGTCCCGGCGCAGCTTCGGCCCGTTTCTTCGGGCCAGCTCCGCCTCCGCCTCCAACAGGTCCGGGTTGGCGTCCTCATCCGTCAGCTCAATGCCGTTCTGGTAGGCCAGAATAGCCCGAAGCCTCTGGAATTGTACCGGGGTAATGGTGATTTCTTCCTCGCCGTTCCATGTAAAGCATATCCCCTTTAAATCCATTGTATTTTCTGAGGAAAGTTTCACATGAAACAGCCGAATGCGGTCCGAAAGGCTCCGGCCCTCCCCCAGCCGCAGCGCCAGCGCCAAAAACGCCAGCGCCCGGTTGAAAAGGCCCACCGGTTCCTCCCCCCGCTCCATGCTTTCCAGATCCATGACCCAATAGGCTGTCAGCAGAGGCATGACCGCATAGCGCACAGGGAGCGCCTGCTGGATCACGTCAATGGCGGGTCTCGCCCGCTCAAATTCCTCCTGCTCACATACCCGGATGGGCCATAGGGTCAGTCCGGTGGTTTCTACGGGTTCGTAACGGTCCGCCGCCCGCTTGATATTCCGTGAGAGTTCCATCCTTTTAATTCATCCTCTCCAATATCTGAAATCAAATGGCAATGCCCGCGCTGGCAAACAGCGCCGCAATACAAGCCCCGGCGATCAGCCAGATCACCTTGTCCACGAGACTGTCCCACCGTTTGGCGGACTTCCCTTCCATCTCCGTCATCTTTTCATCGATCCGGCTCACCTTTGTCCCCATCTCTTCTTGCTTGGTCGCCATTACCTCTACGCTGGCAGTCAGCTTGATCAGCGCCTGCTGATCCCGCTCCACATCGTCCATGCGGTGCTTCAAGGATTTGATCTCGTGCTCGTGGCCCTCTATTTTTACGGCTGCTTCTTCCATGGTCATGGTGGCTGTCCTCCCGTTGTGAATTTAGTAGTCCTCAATGGTGTCCCCCATGGCGGCTTCGCTCTCCGCCCAATGGATGCTCATTTTCAGTTCCCGGCCCACCACCGTGCCCGTCTGGTCATACACCGGGCGGCTCCCGTTGTCTGCGTGGGCGATACGGGAGAAGTCGCACACGCCGATCCCCGCTATGTTCACCCCGTTCAGTGCTTCGATGATGCACTGCTCCATATCGTAGGCTCTGGAATATGCCTCCGTTTTCGTGGTGGTCTCCTGATTCACGTTGCAGGCGATTACAAACGTGATCCCAATCCGTGCGTCAAAGGGCGTCTGTGCAAAAATGCGGCCCAGATAGCACTTGATCATGCTCTTTGCCTCCGTCTGGGCTTCTCCCCAGAACTTCTGAGCGTAAAGGCGATACCCTTTCGGGTGCTTGCGGCGCTGGGTGCTGCTGTCTACCACAGGCTCGTTCCCGTCAAAAAGAAGGCTCTGCTTCTCCTTGGCCGTGGGCAGCCGCTCTCCCAGCGGCTTGGCCCCGTCATGCCATAGATATTTCATCAGTCGGACACGGGGCCGGGTGTTGTCATCCATCGGTTCATAGCCGTCCGGCAGCGGCAGGTCCATCAGATAGGTCAACAGCTTGTGGGGGATCTCCTCCGCCCCGCGGAAGGTCAGAAAACCGGTCTGTACCCGCTCGTAGGGATAAGTGGGGCTGTGGAAGGCCGGGTTCATTGTTTGCCGTCCTTTCTCTGCTGAAAGGCCGCGTCAAAAGCGCTCCGGGCCTCTTTCAGGTCATCCAGCGTCTTTTGCACCGCCTCCGGCGTCATGCTCTGCGCCGCAAGATCCTGAAACCGGCTCACCGGGTCATTCATGGCTTGCAGCATCCCGTAAATCTCCGTTTTCAGCATCTTTTCCAGATCACGGTAATCCGCCAGCAGGTCAAAGGCCTTGTCCCGCAGCTCCGGCCCTTTCCCCTTCATGCGGTCGATCTGGTTGAAGATGTGTCCTCCGGCCCAGCGGTCGTAGTCATCGGCGGACATGAGGTAGGTTTCCCCCTCCACCGGCTCAAAGTCCTCTCCCAGATACAGCTTCACGAAGCCGCCCATGAGATACCGGCTCCGCCGCTCCACGTTCTCCTTAAAGTAGGGGAGCACCTGTCCCCCCTCCACCCGAACTTCCATCCGGTCAAAGCACCGTCCGGCGCACTCCGCCGCAAACGCCGCCTTTTCCATCAGGGGTACATAGTCTCTGGCTGCCAGCAGCCCTTCCTCCGTCAGCTTTTTCCATTCCATATACGTCATTCCTTTCAGATTTTTTGGAATTTCTCTCGGTCAATTCCCCGCAGGGGACAAAGAACCGCCTGCGGCGTATTCTCCCACTGCCCGGTCACGCCGCATAAATGCTGGTGTCCGCAGATGGGGAATTTCTGCCCCGGCTGCATCTCGCACAGCAAGCTCACCGTTCCGGGCCGCTTGTAGGCGTATGGACACTTCTCTGCCATCACAAGCCCTCCAATTCGATCTCCGCGCTCACGCTCTCGCCCTCGCAGCTGGCCGTCACCGTCAGCGGCTTTGGGCTGTTCCCCCAACACCGGACTGTCAACTGGTTCCCATTGACACTTACGCTGTAAGAACCCTCTGCGGCTCCCTCGCAGGTCCATTCCACCGCCGCATTCTGTTGAACGCCGCCGATAAACAGTGCCGCCTCCAAGGTCTCCACATCGTAGGGCGCCATGTAGCGGGGAACCTCATTCAAAAACTTCACCGATGGCGTTTTCTCGCCGGACGCCTCTACCGTCACCGCAAATCGTCCTTCATAGGCCGGGTTCTGTTTCAGAGCGGCGATAATCTGGCAAGTTCCCTCGGCGACCGCCGTCACTTTTCCGTCCGCATCCACCGTGGCCACGTTGGGATCGTCCGACCGCCACACATAATTGATCGGGTGTTCTGCGGTGCTCTCCACATCCGTCCCGTTTCGCTGAGATCGTGCCGTAAAGAAAACGGTATCCCCCGCCGTCATCCGGGGACTTCCGGCAACAAATACCGCCCAGGAGAAGTTCTTCCCGCCTGCCACTTTCGCCTCCATATCGTCGATCTCATGGTTCGGCTCCTGCATCCGGGCGTTGAAGTGCAGCAGATGGGTGCTCTCGTCATCCCCGGTGAACTCCTGTGTAATGTCAGAATATCCGGTGATCTGATAGGCCCGCCGCCCTAAGATCAGGCGGCTGTTCTGGTCCAGCTGCTCTGTGTTGGCGTTGCGCTGGCAGATGATGTTGAAATAGCCCTGCATGATGAGGGTCATTTCCTGGAAGTCGTTGGCCGTGGCCTGTGCCAAGGACTTTTCCACAAGGATCGGTTCTTCCCGGATGTTTCCGTACCAGTCCAAAAACCGCCATACAGCGTTGCACCGCCGCATGATCCCGGTCCCTATTGCGCTGGACAGGTTGGAGGGGTTCGTCACCAGCCAGTAGGAACCCATGGTCTCCACCTTGGCTCCCTCCGGGATGTAGTCCACTCCGGCGTCCGCCACCAGAAACGCCTTCTGGTCATCAGTTTTCCGGGTGAGGCTGACGCCTTGCTTGGTGGTGTCGGAAAGGCGGATGTGCTTTGTGCTCCACTGGTAGAAGTCACCAGGAACCAAGCCCTGCATCCGGGCCGTCACAAAGTCCGTGGCGTAAGGAGCCATTTCCTCCACAAACCGGGCCGTGGCATCCGCAAAATACTGCCGCTTCCGGTCCCGGTATTGAGCCGGAGCGTTGGTCGCCCTGCCGTTCCCGCCGCCCAAAAGGCCAATGTTTTTCATGCCGTGCTTGGCGTCCGCCATGTGGTCCCCTCCTTTCAGATCAGCACCATCTGCCGCGCCGACCGGTGGAACGCCGTGGCGTACAGGCAGTCCTGCTCATACTTCCGCAATTCCTGATTCAACAGCCCCCGGTTCTGCAGTTTCTTCTTGCTGCCCTTTTCCATGTACTGCGGCTCGTTAGGCGGGTTAAAGCTCCGGTCATGATCCTTGGGCGCGTCGCTGAGCCAGTTGCGGAAAAACCGCTCGTCCCATACGGAGGCTACGCACAATCCCAACAGCCGCTTCTGCTCCGCTGTCAGGTCATGGGCAAAGGCCCCGTCGGTGTAAAAGTCCATTTCGTACTGCAATCCCGCGTCCATCTGGGGAGGAAAGGTCACGGTCCCGGTCTCCGGGTCATACACCGCCTCTCCATACGGTACTAAGAGTACGGACCCGTCCGGCTGCTCCGCCCGCTGTGCGCAGGAGAATAATTCGTAGCCGGTCATCCCAGTCTCTACCTTCGTTTCTTTCGCAATGCTCTCCAAGGTGGAGACCCATGCGCTGTCCCCGTAGGCGGGTTCCGTCAGTCCCTCCTTCAGGTAATCCACCATCTCAGGGGGACGGTTGAATACCGGGATCGCGTTTTTCATGTACAGGCTCATCCGCCGAAGGAACCGCGCAGGGCTTTCCGCCGCCTGATCCGTCAGTCTCACGTCATCAATAAAAACCATGGCATGGTCCGAAATGATCTCGCTCCAACTCGTTCCCATAGCCGTCCCTCCTTTTTGGCCTGTTTTATATGTTTTCCGTCCCGCCCTGTTTTTTCGGAACGGTCATGTTCTGTTTTAATATTGCCCCATGCCGCCGCATTCCCAGTGGCATGGGGCTTTTTGCCTGTTTTCTCTCAGCCGGTCCAGTCGGCCTTGGTCTCCCGCACGTCGATGTGGGTAAAGCCCTGCTTACTGTAAATGCCCACGCCGCCCCAGTCAGGCATCAGCTGTCTGGCATAGGCCGCCACCTGTTCCGGCTTCTGTCCTTCCACGGAAATATCAGCTGCCGTGCCGTAGCAGTGCTGGCTTTCCGTCACGCCGCCCACCTTGGCGTTGTACTGGGGAGTCCGGTAGCCACTGTTGATCACCACAGCGGAACCGAAATAAGTGCGGATGGATTCCAGCACCATTACCAAACGGGGAGCCACCAGAACGGCGTCGCTGCCGTCCCTGCAGGCAAACTCCTTGACCTTGAAGTGGGCGGAAAGACGCTTGTTTCCGTCCTTGGCCTTGGAGTATCCGTTGATTCCAACCATGCTCATCACCTCATTTTGTATAATGCACGAACCATCTCTGCCCGTGTCACCGTCTCCCCCGCATTGCTGTCCGTCAACAGCCCCTTGGCCTTGCCCCATGCCAGCGCCGGTTCCTCCGGATTGACTGGGGCCGGGGTAGGGTTTGTGGTAGCCGCCTTCCGCTCCCAAAACAACAGCAGCGTGGGCACCTTCCGGGAGCTGGTCACCTTGCCGCCAGGGAAGATTCCCTGCGTGGAGCCGCCGCCGTCCAGCATGAGGGCATCCACCACGCCCAGCCCCAGCAGCTTGTTTTGGAGCTGTTCACGGGTCAGACTGGCCTTGTCGCACCAAAGGCAGACCTTGCCGTTGGCCAGCCAGCCTACCGCCGTCCGGGCCGCAGACCGGGCCACATCCGGTGTGAGGTTTCGCCGCAGTTTGGCACCTGCTTTCAGGAGAGGGACGCCGGAGAGGAAAGATCCTCCCCGGTCCGTCAGCATCTTCGGAAGTCCGTCGCTGCCGATGGAAATGCCCCAGTCCTGATACGCGTCTCGGCTGATAATCTTTCCGTCAATCACCGTCCAGCCCACCGGCTGAAACTTCCCGTTGAACAAATAGCCGTTAATGATGTGGGTGCAGCCGGTTTTCGCCTTGATCTGCGCCGGGGTCAGCTTTGCCGTGTTGTGGTAGATCTGCGCTCTCGCGCAGTCGAAGGTATCAACCATTGACTCTCACGGCCTTGGTGGGATGGCCGCTCTCGTCAAAGGTAATGCGGTAGTGGCCCTCCGGCACCCAGACTTCCTTCTCGGTGTTGGCCTTGGCAGGGTTGTACCGCATGTAATCGTGGAGGTGCTTCACGTCCTCCGGCTCGGTCTCCGCGGGAATAAAGCCCTCCTTCATTTCCTGCTCAGACCAGCCGGTCTGGGGGTCGTCGGGAGTCATGGTGTAGTCCAGATGGAAGGTGGCGCCCGCCGCCTTCAGCTCGGCGTTAATCTCGCTCAGCTTCTTGCCGTTCTTCTTGCCCTCGTTGATGATTTCAGCAAATTTCTTTTCCATGATTTGTTCTCCTTTCAAATCAAAAAATGGTTGTTGATTCTATCTATGCCCCCTCGTCCTCATCCCTCCCAAGGAGGGGTTTCCAAAGGGGATTCCCCCGTCTCCCGTCTTATGGGAGAGGGTTTCCAAAGGGAGAGAGCCGCAGCCCATTCCCCTGTGGGGTTGGTTTCCAAAGGCGGGGGCCGCTGCCCCCGGCCTTTGTGCCAGAGGGGGTATGGGGGACGGTGGCGTCCCCCATGTTTCTGGTGGGGGGTTAAGGGGGAGGGATCTTTGCGCCAAAGATTCCTTCCCCTTGCCCTGACATGGGAATGTTCCCCTGCGGGGAGCGCAATTTTAATTACTCATCTGCTTTGCGATCTGATTGACCCCGGTGCTGGCCAGACCGCTCACAATGCCCACTGCCACGGCGGTGAGATAGTCCGTTGCGGGGAAGTCTGCCATGATCAGCATCCCCACCACGCCCAGCACCCCGCCGGACACGCCCACAACAATGGGAATCCACTTGTTCTCAATGGCGGTGGCCTTCACCGCCATGCCGATCAGGTAGCAGATCACCGTAATGACCGCTACGCTGGCAATGCCAAATCCGGAAATATCCATGCTCAATTCCTCCTTTTGCCCTTAGTCCTCTTCCGCTGCCTCCGCGCTGTTCAGTGCGTCCAGCACCGGGCGGAACATTCCCTTCCGCCGGGGGTCCTCCTTGGGTTCCTCCGCATACCGGGCCTTGTTCTTTGCGTTCAGCTTCTTCAGCAGCTCCCGGCTGTCGGCGCTTACCTCGCCCCGCTCCCATGCGTCATAGTAAGCCTTGGCCACCATCTCCTGATGCTCCGTGCAGAGATCGTCGAAGATATCCAGCAGCTTGTCCCCCATGGTCACGGCGCAGCGGAAAGCCGTCTCGTCCAGCACCTCGCCCTTGCGGTACGCGCAGTGATACACCGCCCGCTCGTCATCCGTCATGCCGGAGAGCACCACCAGCCAGCGCCGTTCAATGAGCCGTCTTGCCGTTTCATCATAGAACCGGCTCCACTCGCTCTTGGGCACCATCACGGTGCCGTTCTTCCCGGTCACGGTGCCGTACATCCCGTTGGGGCCGAATACAGCCAGATTATCGTCCGCCACCGGGGCGCACCAGCGGAGCGTCACCTTTTCTGTGTCCGCCATCACCTGAACCACTTGGGGCTTAACCTCCGCCATGGCCTTTGCAACGGCCTCCGCCGCCGCCTGTTTGGCAATCTCCGCTACCTCAGCGGCTGTATACAGCTTTTCGGGTTCCTTCTCCGCCGCAGGCGCTTTCTGCTCTGCCACGGGCGCAGCCTTTGTCTGTTCCCGCAAGGGCTGGTCGGCTGCTTCCAGCTCCTGGGCTTCGATCCCCGCCGCCACATCTGCGGCCGTCCGTTTCTCTTTTGCCATCCTTGTCCGCTCCTTTCAGATAAAAGATGCTGTATTTTCCGTGGTGCTCTGCCCTCATGCGGACTTCGCGCCATATCCGCGGGAGAGAGGGCTTCCTCCCTCCCGCTTGGGGTGCTTACGCGTTGATAACGGCCATTCTGCTGGCGAGGACCGGCACACAGTCAATGGACATAGACACAACAGCGTCGATGCTCATGTCTGCGGTCTGGTCGGGGGTCAGTTCCAACTGAATGGGAGTCCCCTCCTCCATGCCAATGTAGACGGGCTTGTAGCCACCGGCGGGCACCAGCCAAATCTTGTCGGCGGGCACAATATCCACAACGGTGGTATTCTGGGTGCCGGGGACAATAGCAGTATCAATGGGCATCAGGTTCATGCCCATGTACTCGCCCAGGAAGCCGTAGCGAGTCCAATCCACGCCCAGCATGGTGGACAGGGCGGCATCCAGATTCACGGTGGAGGCGTTCACCACACCGCTGGGCAGCGCCTTGGTCAGTGCGGAGGGACGGCCAAGGGCCATCACGTTCCGGTAGCGGGTCCCGTTCACCACGCTCACCCGCTCACCGGCAGTGACCCAGTTGGCGGAGGTGTTGGTGAAGGTCATGTTGGCGGGCACATAGGCGGTGTTGCCCGTCATCTTGGTCAGGGTGCTGATCCACAGAGCGGTGATCTTGGAGTACATACCGGCGGCCAGCGCGTTGAAGAACCGGCCCATGTCGGCGTCGTTGCCCACCAGCTGATACCACTTCATGCTCACCCGCGCGGTGCGCAGGCGGGGGTTCAGGGTCACGCTCTTGTTGTAGAGGGTGTTGGCGGGCTTGGATCGGGATGCGCCCCAGCTGTCGTCCTCAAAGAGGAAGATGTCGTTGGACATGATGTCCAGCTCCTTGGTCTGGCCGATGGGCACGGTGGTCATCTCAGCCAGCCAGCCCAGCCCGGAACTCATGACGGTGGGCAGCATGGGGGTCACGATCTCCGTGACGATCCCGGCCAGAGTCTTGAGGTACAGGCTGTCGCTCATGAACTTGCGCTGGTTGCGGCGGAACTCGTCCAGATCGGCGGGAGGGATCTCGCCGCTCAGGGCGCACACCCGCTTGGCGCAGAAAAGCAGCAGGTTCTTCTGCAGGTTGCGGTTGGTCATGTTGTAGCTGTTCTGTCGCCCCTCGCCGTCCGCCAGCATGGCGGTGAAATCGTCGGGCTGCTTGGTCATGACCCGCAGGGCGCGCTCATCCCGGCCCAGACGCTCACGCATCAGCAGACGGCCGCAGGTCACGATGTCGGCCCGCTCACGTTCCGCGTTGCTGAACTCCTTGGCGGCGCTGTCATACACAGCAGGATTGATGCTGTTCAGTTTGATTGCCATTGTTGTCACTCTCCTCTCGTTTCTCAGCCCGCTGCCGCGTCAACCTTGCAGGCCAGCACGTCCACGAACTCAAATGCGCTCTGTGCGCCCTCGGTAAAGGTGCCGCCGGTGGGCAGAACCTTGAAATACGGAGTCCCCACGTCGGTGGGAGCAGCGGTGGCGGGCACCAGCAGACCGTTGGCAATGGTCAGGAACTTGTTGGCCCCCAGAGCGGTGGACAGGTTGCCGATGCCGAACCGGTAAATCTTGTTCCCGTCGAACACGATCTTGGTGAAGGTCACGGGATAGCCCTTGGGAGCGGGCAGGCCCAGCGTGTTGGCACCCACCTTGTAGAGGTTTCCGGTCGCGGGGTCCTGAACCATGTTCACGTCATAGGGGTTGCAGGCGTAAATGCCGTCGCCCTCGCTCTTCACGGCGGCTCCGGTGGCCTTCATGTTCCAGCTGTTGCTGTTCTTGATGGTCACGGTGGAGCCGGTGGGGCCAACGCCCACATAGCCCTCGCAGTCCATCAGCTCGTCCTTCACGCACAGGAACCCGGCGGAGCAGGTCTCGTCCGCCTTATCGCCGTTCTGGAACTTGCCGGTGATGTTCAGGGTCTCGTCGAATACGCGGTTGGTCACGCGGGGCCAAAACGCAGTCTTTTCAATGTATGCCATTGTGATTCACTCTCCTCTCGTATCTCAGCCGTTCATGCGGCTCAGCATCTCTTCAATACCGCCGCCCTCGCCGCTGTTGGTCTTGGGGTTGTTCCATGCAAAGGAATGCTGCTTGGCGGCCATTTCCTTCTTGCGCTTCTCGGTCTGTGCCTTGCCGTGTGCGGCCATCAGGTCCAGCACGGCGCGGTCTGCGCCGCAGAACTTCCCGTCAGTCTCCATGGCTGCGAACTCCTCTGCTCGGTCACACAGGCCCTTGGCAGTCTCGGTCATGTCGGCGTCGCCTTCCACGGCGCAGGCCCGGATGTCCTCCAAGGCCCCGTTCACGGCTTCCTTCACGGCTTCGACCCGGCGCTCATGCTCGGCGGCTTCCATGGTGCGGATCTTTTCCTCCGCCTCGTCCAGACGCGTCTGCAATGCCTTCACGTCCTCCGCCTGCTGCCCCTTTGCGGCGCAGGCATAGTCCACGATGTCGCTCACCTCTGCCATGGCGTTCACGCCCTCGCCAAAGGGGAAGGCTGCCGTGAGGTAAGCGGGCTTGATGCGGCTCTCCACCACGGCGCCGTTATCCTCCGCGTTAAAGGCGTAGGTATAAGCGCTGCCGGCAGAGTCCACGAGGCCAACGTGCATCCCGTCCTCGCTCAGAGCGACCACGCGGTAGCCCTTGAACTTTTCGGACATGGCCTCCATTGCCTTCTTGCTCATGATGTTCACTCCTTTTCTCTTGTTCGTTTCGTTGCTTCCCTTTCCGGGGTCCAGAGACGCCGCCCTCAGTTTTAATGTCTTAAACTCTTCCTGCATGGCACTCAGCGCCTTGATCCGCGCCCCCGGAATTGCCGGCGGCACATCGTCTCCCAGCACGGTCACGCCAAGACCTGCCCAATCCGTAATAATCTCGTTCTCGCCGTCCATGTGGGATTTTTTCGTATCGGTCTCAGCGGAAACATCCATGCGCCCTGTCCGCACGATTTTTTCCACCAATTCCGGTGCGTAAAACTGGAATAACCGGCCCTTCGCCCTGATCCACTCGTTCCCGTCCTCTTCCACAATGGAAAAGTCTTTGGGATCGTCGGATAGGGTCCCTACGATGCGCTCCGCCGTTCCGTCCATGAACGTGTAGCCCTTCTCGCCGGTGTAGGGGTCCCGCACTTCTCTCATGTTGTGTCCGTCCCCCACCTTGCGGCCCACATAGGCACACAGAATGGGCTGACCCACAAACGTCAGGTAGTGCTCCCGCATATTGCGGAAATCCCAATGATTCTCATTCAGCCCGGAGCGCATGACCCACAGCTCCACGCCGAACTCGTATTCACTGAGCCGCTGCATGACCCGCAGTTCGCCGGACATTTTTACGTGCTCCGGCGGGGTTCCTCTTGTCCGAAACGGCATGGTCACGCCTCCTCTCCGTCAAACAGCTTTTTCACCCAGTTGTCATAGCTGGTGGCGCTGCCGTCGGTCTTGTCATACATCTGCCATGCGTAGAGCATGGTCTCGTAGCTTTTGCTGTTCTCCATCTGAAGGTTTTCAAATTCCCTTGCCAGCGGATACAGCCCCACTTCTTCGCTGGCGGCTACGCAGTCCCGCAAGGCGTCCTCAATGTCCTCCAACAGCCGGATCACCTCTCCGAAAACGCCGTCCATGTCCTCCGGCCGCTCCCGGTATTCCGGGGTCTCCGGGTATTCCTGCATCAGGTGCCGCTGGTGGAGAATGTCTCCGATCACGTCAAACCGCTTGGGCTGTTCGTGGGCCAGACGGTGAATGGCGTCCGCCGTGTGTACCAGTCCAAACTCCACCAGAACCCACTCCTTCAGCGTGTCCAGACCCCGTGCGGCGTTCTGGTATGCCGCCGTGGCCCGCCTCGCCGCGTCCCGCAGCGGGGAAAAGCGGGGATTTTCGTAGTGGTAAATGTCCCGCAGCTTTGCCATGTGGTTTCCTCCTCTCGTGTTGAAAAAAAGCGCTGCCCACGCCGGTCATTCCGGCGTCAGCAACGCTTTGCTCCTCCCGCTCACCGCTTAGAGCGGGGTGCTCTGTTCACTTTTTCTTCGGCTATTCGCCATAGGTGTCAATGTCCGCCTCCTGGCCCTCGCTGGTCACGGTGCCGTCCCCCTTGGGTCTCCCGCCGGGGTTTAGATCGTGGGCTGCCTGGGGCGGCAGTCCGCTTTCGGACTGCTTGGCATTGTAGCTTGTCACCAGCGGCAAACGCTTATCCATGATGCCGCTTGCCTTGATGGCGTTGGAAATGCTCAGATCGTCCAGCAGGGAAAGATCGTTCATGGCCATGTAGATGATGGTCTGGGGTAGGATGCCAAGGGTCATGCCCTGCTTGGCCTCCTCCATCCGCTTTTCCTCGGTGGAGAGCGTTCCAAAGAGTGCGAACCGCCACGAATATTTCAGATTCAGCTTGTCCACAATGGCCGCCATCATCCGTTCGTAGCCCCGGTATACGCACTCCGCAAACTTCCCTTCGATTTGCAGGGAGATTTGAGCGATGCCCGCCTTGGGGTCCTCCGTGGTGGGTACGATGGCGGACAGCCCCGCCTTGTTCATGGCGTAGCTGTACCCGGCTGCGGAAATCTTGGTGGCGCTGGGTGCTTCTGCCAACTGGTGCATTTTGATGTTTTCCACAGGGGCCGTGAACCAGCCGATCCCGCTGGTGTTGCTCTCTGTCAGCATCTGATACCACAGGTACTCAAACAGCCGCCGTCCCGCGTCTGAAAGCCGGTAATCGTCCTCTGTGCTTGTAATTTCGGACTTATCCTTGTAGGGGATCTCGCCGGTAAACAGGGCGATCAGGGGGTTCTGCACCAGTTCCAGCTGGATCTGCTCGTACTGCGCCATCTGCACCAGAGAGAGATACAGCCCCGCCAGCGGGGAAATGGCGTTCCGGGATACATCGTCTGCCTCAAAGGTGAAAATCTTGTCCACCGGCAGCGTCACCCAGTAGAACCACCGCCCGTTCTGGGAGTATACCTCCGGGTCTCCCGCCAAGCGGCCGCCGGTCTGCTTCCTCCGCTGTTCCAGCACATTCAGGTCCACCCGGTCCCGCGCCGCAAAGATCACCCGCTTCCCCGTGCCCTCCAGTGCCCGCTCCGCCGATGCGTAGAAGTCATCCAGATAGGGCAGCAGCAGGTCTCCGAACTGTAACGGGTCCGTCCCCGGCTGCATAAAGTACATCAGGTTCATCGCCACCGTGTATTTCGACACGTTGTTGAACCCCACGATCTTTACCCAGTCGCTGGGGAGCTGTTGTAAAAAGGCGTGGTTTACCTTGTTGTGGGGCTTGTCCACGCTGATCCGGGGATAGTAGAAAACCTTCCCCTCCTGCAAGACCTGCCCCGCGATCTCATGGGCCGTGGCCTTGGGGTCCAGCGTTTTCCGCAGTTTGTCCAAAAGCTGCCACTCCCGCAGGAAGTCCTCCCGCTTCGCTTCTTCCTCTGTGGCGTACTCCGGAGCAATGTAGCTGTGGTAGGTCAGCATTTCCGTGTACACCTTCCGGGTGTGAAACAGGGGATACGCCGTCCATTCCAGCGCGTGGGCCACCTGCCGCAGACCCTGTTCGTTGCCGTCCGGTGCGGTAAGCATCTCCGCCACCTTGTCCTTGCTGTAATTCACCGGAAGCGAGGAAATGGCCTTTACCCGGCGGTTCTGAATGTAGGGGTTATTCCGGGTGTAGGTGTTGCTGGCCGCCCGCATAAACGCGCTGCTTACGGCGTCCATGGGCAGGTCGCCGTACTGTGCCGCCAGTTCCCGCAGCCTTCCGAATATCTTCGGGTACGAGGCGAACTGCACCGACCTCAATTCAGTTTGCAGGTCCATGCTCCCCGCCTCCCTTCATGCGTTCCCGCTCCTTCTGCAATTCCCATTCCAACCGGTCCAGAGTGCTGGCCCAGTGCTTCTCCGCCTCCTCCGGCGTTACGCCCGCTTGGGCCGCCGCTTCTGCCAGGATCATGGTGTTGCAGTCCGCCAGCCACAGGCGGTCTCCGTCTGTCAGCCGGTCCAGGTCCGCCCCGGCCACCTCCACTGCGCCCTCCGGCTTTTTCCGTCCGGTGAGATACAGCAGAATGTACCCTGCGCAGATCCGGTAAAACCGGGTGTCATACGCGATCTCTTCCGTTTTCCGGGTCCGCCCCATGGCGTACAGCCGGTATTGTTTCTTCCGTTGAGCCATTGTCAAAACCTCCGGCCTCCCCGCCGCGCCGTCACCAGCCGTCCGCTGCTTCCGGTGCTGATAAGCGGAGCCACTTTGTTTTCCTTGAACCGATCCAGCGCCGACGCCCAGTCACTCTTGTTCTTTCCGTGGATCTCCGTCAGCAGTTCCTCTCGCTCGATCAGCTGGGCCAGCCGCAGGGCATATTTCGTGGCGGACCAGCTATCGCGCTGGATGGCCTTGGAAATGCGCTTCTCGCTCATCCCCGCCCCGCTGGGCACCAGCTTCAGGTTCTGTATCTGGCCGGACAGCTCCCGGCACTTCTGATAAGGCTGTGCGAACTGGTAATCCCGGTCATCGTCCCGGATGCGGTGGGCGCGCTTATACGCCTCCACGCCCTCATTGGCGTTCAGCGTCAGAAGTTCAACGTTGTGGTGCTCAAACTCCGTCTGCGCGTATTTCAGCATTTCAAAGTCCGGGTCCGTCACGCCGGTGCCGCCTGCCTTGATGGGGTAGATCACCGGAATCGCCCCCGGCAGCTCCGCCGCCGCGTAGGCCGCGTGGTTCTTCACACACAGGGGCAAAAGGCCGTCTCCCAAGTCGGTCATCAAATCTTCCAGCACCCCGCGCCCGTACTGCCAAGAGTCGATGGCGATGTAGGTCTGGCTGCCGTCATAGCAGAATCGGTTCCAGATGGCTTTCAGCCGCCGTGCCTGCGCTTTGCTCTGGTCCGGCGGGGGCCAATCGTCAATGTAAACCAGCTGCTTCAAAAAGCGGTCCCGTTTCAAGTATTCCCGCTGCCGCGTCAGCTTCAGCACCACGCAGGCGCATTTGGCGTTCTTTGCCGAATCCTCGTAGGAAACGTCATAGCCCACGATGTAAATAACTTCCTCCGGTTCCAGCTTGGGGTGCGGGTCCTTGCAGCAGTGCTCCGTCTCCATCACCAGCACCCGCTGGGAATCCGTCAGCACTTCGTCGGAAAGCACGGGGAACTCGTCCGCGCCGGTGTACCGGCTCTCCATCTCCCGCATCCACTTTTCCGCCGTCAGCTCCTCCCGGAGTCCCTGCGCCCATTCATAGGGCCGCATCTGCATGAGCACGATGCTTTCCCATGAAATGTCAATGGCAAAAGCGCTTTCCCCTTGGGTCATTTTCTTCATCACCTTGCACCGGGTCTGAAAGGCGTGGTTTTGCTTGCGCCCCGCGCTGGTGATGGCGTGTTTCTTGTATCCTACGAAGTTTTTGTCCCGCTCACCGCTGATGTTGTGCCAGAGACGCACAGCCGGCAGCACCACGGTGGAATACTCGTTGTAGTCAAAAGGCGGGTTTTCTTCCTGTGCGTATTCCTCCGCCGTCACGTCATGCAGGTTGTCGCCGCGCATGGCGGAGATATAAAAGGCGCTTCCGCCGTCCGTCTCAATCTTGAAATCGTCCTTGCTCTCCGCGCTGACCCGCCAGTGCTTGGCAAGGATGGGGTAATCGTGCTCAATCTGGTGATAGGTTTTCCCGCCGATGGCGGCAAGCTGTTTGTAGCTTGGACCATAATATGCGCTCTGGGTCCCCGGCCATACCAGCCCGTTCACCATGGCGTATTTCATCTTTGTGCTGGTCTTTGTCAGGCTTCGGGTTCCGGTGATCGCCACCTCCCGTTTCCTGGCGTAGGCCCGCACCATCACCCGCTGCATGATCTCCTCGTTTGCGAAGTCCGCTTCGTCGCTCCGCACAAGGTCCAGCAGCTTGTCCGGATACCACCGGAATACCCAGATCAGGAAGGCCCACCAGGCATCCTCATAGTCCGTGTAGTCCCGCTCTGCTGTGGGCTTCACGCTGACCCAGCCCTGCGAACTTGTCCATGCCTTTCCGGCCCGCCGTGCCATGGCTCCTCCTTACCGCTTTTTCTTCGCCGGAGGCATCTTCACCAGTCCAAGCCGCTGATATGCCTCCTTCTCCTGATCATTGGGTTCCTCCGCAAACTCCCCCAACTCGTCCCGCAGCCGCATCTCCGGCGGCAGGGTGGTCAGCTCAGGCCGCCCCTCGTTCTGCCGCATCCGGTTTTCGTTGATCATGAGCATCTGTTCCGCCGCGTCCATGGTGTAGGGGTATTTGCAGGATCGCCCAAACAAAATGCGGAACATTTCGTCCGGGTCGCATTGCTTCCCGTTTTTCAAAAGTCCCTTCTTTTCCAGCGCTTCCACCAGGCTGTCGATCCGCAGATCGTCAATGGGCTTCGCATCCTTTTTCCGCAGTCCCTCGCTGGACAGGTTATCCTGCACCATCTTGTTCAGCTTAGCCGCCTTGTCATATTGGCCGATGGCCCGCATCTTATCTCGATCCAGCGTCATCTTCGCGCAGTCCCGCAGAATGAACTCCTGCTTCACGCTTACGCCGCCCGCCGCCATCAGGTCGCTGGACAGTGCCTCATAAATGCGGTCCAGCTCGTCATAGTCCTCAGAGGTGTAGGGGTTCTTTGCGGAGTTCTCGCCCCAGTTCTTCCGCTGCTGTGCCGTCCCTACTTTCCGGTTCCGGGCGGACTTCTCGTTGCCAACCGCTTTGGTAAATTCCCCGGCGGACAGCCCCTCGCCAAAAATCTTGGTAATGTCCGTCAGCCCGTCCAGAAAGCCAAGGGGTTCCCCCCGCCGCGTGTCCAGCTTCTTCAGCCGCAGGTTGTCCAGATAGGCGATCCACTTCTCGCCCACGTCCGGTTCTTTTGGCACCGCCAGCATATCGAAGGGCCGGTCAAATTCAATGCAGCAGTAAAAAAGGGCAAGGCTGTCGCTGGTGGCACGGGCAATGGCGTCATAGCGTTCCTGCTGTGCAGTCAGTTCCGCCGTATCCATCGGTTCCAGTTCCATTCGCGGCCTCCTTCCCCTAAAAAGACAGAGAGTGAAAAGAATTTATTTCTTCTCACTCTCTATTATTTCACAAGATTTTCCCGATTTGGTAAACTTTAGTAGCCACTTGAAAAATTTTTTATTCCGGCTCCAAGCCAAGGATGTAATCCACACTCACGCCGTAAAAATCTGCCAGCGTGATCAGGGCCGTGGCCTTCGGTTCCTTCATGCCGCTTTCGTAAAATCCTACCATGCCGTGGCTCATACCGCAGTATTCCGATACCCGGCGGCTGCTCATGCCTCTGGCCCGCCGCAATTCCCGCAGCCGTACCGCGTAGACCGGCAGTTCCCGGCGGTCCTCAGTCCTCTCCATCGTCCCCCTCCCCTTCCAGCAATTCGCAAAGCCGTTTCAGGCGCCGTTCGATGCTTTCCATCTTCCAAAGCAAAGAAAACAGCGCCAGCAGTGTGCAGGCGTATACCGTCATGGCAATATTCCCGCTGCTCGCCTCATAGACCGCAAAGCCCGCCGCCGCAAACAGGATCACAAAATTTACAAGCGTCTCTGCCATGTCCTCCGCCCCCTTTCTCAGACTGCCCGGACCTCTCCGGGCAAAAAGTTCTCCGTCACGTCCCCGCCAAGGGTTTTGGTCGTCACGGTGATAAACCGTCCCTTGGGGTGTACCCATGTCACCCGCCCCGTCCGCATCGGGCACAGCTCCACGCTTGACCGCTCACTTTTCGCCCGCTCCACCGGCAGCGTCTTGAACTTCGCCTCTACCGCCTGTCCGATCTTCATTTCCGTCCTCCATACGTCACTTTTCTCAAATCTTTGTACCGCTCGGCGTGTGGGATCAGCTCCGCCTTATCCCGGATAATCTCTTTCAGCACCCGGTCCATGTGCTCCTGACACACGTCCGCCGCCGGGTTTTTGTAGTCCAGCGCCGGCCTGTATTCTTTTCTCACTTCTGTCCATGCTTCGGTAAGCCTCATAATGCGATCATATCCCCAGCCCTCCGACTGGTGGATCGCGATTTGCAGTGTATCAATGTCATACTGCGAGGTTATAACCATCGTTGCCTGAAGCAGCCGGTTGGTCTCGTTCTCCCACCGTTGCAAGTATCCAGATTGTTTGGCCATCTTACTTCCCCCTTAACAAGTGCAGTTTCAGCCACAGTGGAATGTCGGCGGTTAAAATGCTTTTGAAATAAAACACGATAAACGCAATGCCAGCGGCTATGACCAGCGTCCAAAAGGCTATAATCAGCCAGTCTTTCCGTTTCATTCAGTACCTCCGTCCTTTCTCTTGCCATAGCTGCAAAAATCGTCCGGATGTTCACGGTCGAGATGGACTTCACACCATCCCGTTTTCGGTTTGTTGTATGACCGACAATTTTTGCATCGCGTCACGATCACGGCATCAACTGTCGGCATATTGTCAATGTCGCATTTTTCCACATAGTCATCATTTGTTTCCCCGTAATCATTGGGGTATGATTTCCACCGGATTTTGTCTGCATCAATCAGCCGCATCGCTGTTACCTCCGTCCATCTTGGCCCTCTCAATCTCAAGCGCACGTTCACGAAGGTCTCCGAATCCGTACTCATCCTGCCAGCCCAGCTCCGCAGAGGCTTTTTGGCAACTCTCACATAGATAACACGTCCACGGAGTTCCATCAAAAACACAACTGCGTTCCATCATAGTCCCTCGGCAAAATTTTCGCCCGCACCCAAAGCAAACATGGTCAACCCTCGTTTTGACAACTTTTCTTCCGGCAACATCCATGTGTCATTCCTCCCCGTCCATCTTCCGCCCCTTCACAAAGCCAAGAACCGTATCTAAAATCGCCTTGTCAATGTAAGATTGCAGCGCAACGCGGTTCTCAAAAACAATCGGCATTTCTGTAAGCGATTTGTCATAAATGGTTGATTTTCTGACGATCCATTCCCCTTCCCAAAAGTCGATAGAATAACCGCTACTTTTGGCCGCCTCCATTTTTGCCGACTTTGCAGTTCCAGTTTTCACAAAGTAGCTTTCTCGTGTCACCCACGGATTTTTGTATATCTTCATTCAGCCCCTCCGTCATGCACCGTTGTGTATTTCCAAATCAGCGTGTTCAGCCTTCTCAGCCCCTCCATGGTGATTAGGTCCTGCGCGCACAGCTCGTCCCGCAGGCGTTCCAGCGCTTCGATTGGGGCCACGTTGGCGGCAGGAATTTTCTTCAACGCTCTCGCTGATTTCCATACAGCTTCATAAGCAGAGCGCGTCGGGGCTTTCCCTGCAAGATCGGTTATAGCATTAAACGCAGCTTCCCGCTCAATGCATTCAGCCATTTTCAGCCCTCCTGTTCCATTTTTCAGCATACTCTCCCGGATAACCCGTTTCCGGATTTGCGTCTCCAGCCTCTAAAACAAAAGGCTGATTTATGTCGTTAAGGACACAATCTGTATCATCGTGCATCCAGTATTGCTTAATGATGCGCTTTCCGAAACGATTCACATAGTTCTCCCGGTAAAAGTTCAGTTTACCGCCGCAGAACGGGCACGGTTTTAGGTCATCCATCCTTCATCGCCTCCACATAGCACCAGCTCTGGGGCGGGCGGTCGATCTTTCGCAGCTCAAAGCCGCCCTTGAATGTTCGCAACCCTGTGAACTCGCTCAGCTCCCGCGGCTGGTCATAGATCAGCAGGTCGGCGATATGCCAGCCGTAGCCCTTTGCCGCTTTCAGATATTTGTGCATATCTTTGAGAGTAAGACACGACTGACGCGCCACCTCGTTTGTTGTCGACTGACCCTCTTCTTTGACATAGTAACTGCCGCCGTGTGATTTTGTTTCCAACTCATAAATGCGGTCACAGGTGAACTCGCCAATGACCTTGCCGCCGCCGTAAAACTGTGGCATTGGATAGTCCGTCGTAATGAAGTCCTCGTGCGGATATTTCGGCAGCGTGCAGTAGATGTAACATTTGAATGGCGTTTCCAGCTTCGGTCTGGTTTTTCGCACCTCAATAGTCTTTTCGCCGTTGGCGATCTTCTCGCACCACTTCGGGCGGATGCTGATAAGTACGGCTTTACTCATCCTTCATCGCCTCCAATGCTTTCTCCGCCTCCTCGCGGGTTAAGAAAATCGTTTTCCCTATGGAACTTTCCACGTATGAGCAGAACGGGGTTGTATCAATGTCCCACCGTCCCTGTATTGCGAGGTATCTCATGTTTCTAACTTTGTGCTCTAAGATTTCTCCGGCGAACACTCTGAATAACGTGTCCCCCACCTTGCACGGACGCACCACCACGCGTCCGTCTCTGTCGGCCTCGGCCAGTTCGCGCAGGCGGGTATACCCTCCGCCGATGCTGTTTAACGCATCCATCATTGAGCACCACTCGAACTTCATACTGAGGACTTCCTGCGGCGTCAGCTCCGTGTCCAAATATTCCCGCAGCAGCGGGCAGTGGGCAGCCTGAACCGCCGTGCAGAACCCGCCGACTGCGGTACAATTCCCGTTATCCTCATGCCTAAAGCGGCAACGCAGGCAATTAACTTTTTCCATCACGTTCCCTCCGTCCTTTCAAACCTGATCTTCATTTGTGCGGGGCATAAATCAACCTCTGGCCTGCGCTTGCCTGTCCATCGGAGACCGCCAGCTTGCCCGATGCACTTCCACCCGGCAGCCCGCAGGCTGGTCCCGTTTTCTGTGTCCAGAATATAGGTCACAAGCCGTTTATAGCCCATGGCCCGTGCCGCCCTCCACGCCGCCGCATACAGCATAGAGCAGGCGTTGCGAGTTCCGTCTGTGCAAAGCCGGTTGACCTCCAACGTCCAGCCATCATCCAGATGCCGGGACACTGGACGCCCCACAATAGCAACGCCTACGATTTTCTCTCCATCGGACAGCCCAATGGAAAACTTATGCCCCACCACAGGCCCGTGGTGCCGGTGGTACTGCTCAACGTAGGCATTGGCTTCTCGCAGTGTCATGGGGCAGATTTCAAGCATTGCTTTTCGCCTCCAATGCTTTCTCCGCCTCCTCGCGGGTCAGGAATACGGTCTTGCCGATTTCATCAACCGGTACGCCGAAAATGGATTTATCAACAAACCCGGCTACGATATCCCATTCAATGAATGTACAAAACAATTCCACGCGAATTGCCTTTACTCGGTATTCGCTTATGGTTTTTCGACTTGTAACCTCATACACCGTATCTCCCGCCTTGCACGGCAGCACCACCAGCCGACCGGCTCTGTCGGCCTCCATCAGTGCGACAATGCGCTTAAATGTCACGCCCTTACTGATAGCCTCATCCTCAAACGTCTTGTAATTGGCGCACATCGCAGGTTCCAGGCCCGTGTCCTCATATTGCATGAGCCTGCCACGCAGTTCTGCGTATGACCATGCTGCGGTATATAGCAGGGCAAGCAATCCTGTTGGCTCATCAGGACCGTCCAACAAAAGCTCACCCATCGCATAGTCTACGCCGTCATCATCTGTTGGGAAGTCCAAGTCCGGCAGCAAAATCTTTGCGGCTTTGCGGATAAAATCGTAGAGCCGGATGTCTGGGTAATCCGGTCCATCACCTCCGCCCCGCACCCACGTCTCGAAGTCTTTGATGTAAAACAGATTCAGGGCGGCATCAAGGTTGTTATCAGGGCAATTAGTTGTTAGTCTTTTCATTTACGTTTCCTCCTCCGGCGGTTCCGGCCTTTTTAGCTCAAACTGACTATATGGCATAACACACAGATGCTTGGAATCGCAGTCAGCCATGCCGCTTACGATGCCCTTGCAATGAGCGCAATACTGGCACATCCACGTCTTTCCGGCTTTTCTGACGTCCGCAATTATCGACATAACATAGTTGCGTTCAAGCATCAGTTGTCTATTCTGCCCCCGTAGATTCTCGATCTCTTTTGCCTGCGCATCAATGATGCTGCACTCATACGCTGACGGCACCCATTGCGTAGGGAAGTCCGAGCTGTCCACCTGCGGAATCATGTGTTTCCATCCACTGTCACCTGTCAGCGCCTCTACAATGTGATCAGCTTTCATAATTCTACCTCCTCCACCGGCATCCGTTACAGGCCCCCTCATGGCCCAGCGCCCGGAACGCCTTGCAGACTTCCTGCGATTCCTCGCAGGCTATCAACACTTTCATGTGTCCTCCACCTCCGCAAGCCAGAATTCCCGGCGGCAAATATCACAACCTCTTCCAGTCGGGCAATGTCCGCGTAACGTTGTATCAACAAGGCATGGGTCTAAAGCAACGTTATGTGTGTTCGTATATATTGGCGCATTTGGAAACAGCTTCAAAAACTCGCTCTGGCGGGTTTTGATGGGATGTTCCTTTGCCCACTGTTCTACAATGGCAATAGCTTCTTCGAAGGCGTTAATCTTCTCTTTTTCCGGAGCGATACAACAACCTCCTTGCACATGATACAGTTTGCAATCAGCGCATTTCGTTGCTTCGCACATCCGTTTTCTTGTCTTAAAAAATTCCAACGCATCCATCTCATTCCACCTCTGCAGACCAGAATTGTCGTTTGCACTCAGCGCACGTATCGGAATTGCCTTTGTTGCAAGCGCCATTCCCATGCCTATACGCGGCTGAGATTGCAAGTGGGCATATCGCTATGGCACCGTCTTTTGAGATCGCCGCTTCCGGCCACTGCTCAAGGAACACGCTTTGTCTGGTTTTGGCGGGGTGCTCGGCGGCCCACTGTTCCACGATAGCAACCATCTTTTCTGGGTCTTTCGGTTCACCCAGCTTATAGCACTGCGAAACCCCCTTGTATGCGGCGCAGTTTTCGCAGGTCATTTCGCCAGTTTGATTTGCCTCGCACATCCGTGCTCTTTCCTTCAAAAATTTTACGGCGTCCATCATTTTTCCTCCCCTTCCTCGTCCACTTCGTTAAAATACTGGCTCCCGCAATAGGGACAGCCCACCTTCCGAAACCGCTCAAAAAAGCAGTCCGGTCTCGGCTCCGACCGGTCTAAGATCATCGGCGCTTCAAACTCCGCACCGCAGGTTTCACAGTGATACATGGTGTTTTCCTTTCTCCGGGCGGTAAACATCTCCCCGGTTCCACGCTTTTGTGGCGCAGTTCAGGCCGTGATACGGTCTGGTCCGCGCCCCGCAGGAAGCGCACACCACGGCGAAGTCAAAGGGCGGTGCCGCATCCTCGACCCGCTCCCCGCTGTCCAGTCCGCAGAGAGGGCAGGGGGGCAGCTTTTTATTCCACCCTGCTCTCCGGTTCTCCCTGTTCACGGCGTTCCACCTCCCAGAATGGCTTTCGTCAGCAAAATCGCCACCAAAAGCAAGAAGCAGATCCCGCCGATCAGGGCGGAGGTGTACGCCCGCTCCCGCCGCCGCTGCTCTCTGGTCTTGCGGTTCTTCTCCGCCCGCCGCCGTTCCATCTCCCAGTAGGCTTCCTGTTCCCAGTAATCGTTGCTGTGCTTCATGTCCCGCTCCTTTCGTTTCCGCATGGGAACAAAAACCGCCCCATGTCTCCCGGTTCCTCCACCGTGCCGAACCGCCGTTTGGTAACGGCAATGGGAAACTCCTCGATCTCGCTGGCCCACAGACAAGTCCCGCGTCCGTTCAGCTGTTCCCAGATCAGCGGAAAACCGCCGATCCCATCGAACAAACTCGCCATAGTTGCGTCCCGCTCGTAGTTGCCGCACAGCCGTTTCAACAGCCATTTCCACGGCGGCAGGGCGATAGAGTTACCCAGTGCCTTATACCGGGGGCTGTCCGCGTCCTTGTGGCGTTTGCCCTTGCTGTCCGTCCACTCGCCTAAGTCCGTCCAGTGGTCAGGGAAGCCCTGCAGCCGTTCGCACTCCAACGGGGTCAGGCGGCGAACCACCATGTTTTGGCGGACCGTATTGTTCAGGTTCAGGCTTTGGCCTTCGCTTTCCTTTGCCTGCAAGGTTCCGTTGATCTCCCCGCCCTCGGTGAAATTTCGGCAATCTACGCTTGCGACATACGCGGCCATATCTGTTCGGTATGGGTCATTGGCTTTTGCTCTTAATGCTGGGGAAATTTCGCTTGATACCACCAGCATATCGTTGTAAGCGTCCTGCCCGTTATAGCTCCCTGCGTGTGCTCCGGGCGATAAAGTTCCGGTTGTTTTCTGGTACGTCAGCGGAATCTGATTGCCGCCGGTTCCCATACGGGCTTGCAGACTGGGTGCTACCTCGCCGCAGTCCCGGATGACGTCGCAGGCGTGGCTCATATCCAGCACGGCGCACGGCACATGGGCGTTGGCGTTCAGCGTGTGACAGGGCTTCCCAAAGTCAGGAATACTCCCATTCTGCTTGCTGGTGATCTGCGTAGTATCAAACGCCATGACCGCTGGCTGGTGCCCATGCTCCTGTGCTCTCAGCGTACCGGCAACATCATGGCTCACACCCATCACATTCCCGCCCTGATCGTTCAGGCACAGCACCGCCGGTTTATTCCCTCCGCACTCCGCGTTCAGTGTAGGGGCCTGTTCCTCGGCGTATCCGATGCTCCGGGCCTGTTCGCTGTTCCCCAGCTTAAACCCAGCGCAGACCGCCGGACGGTCAATGGTGTTCAACGTATAGCAGACATCTTCTTTCCAGCCCTTCCCGTTACATCCTGCGGTATCAGCCCGGTCGATTGCGTTTCCTTGGATACAGATGACAGGCTGGTTATTCCCACTCATGCCTGCGGAAGCGGTCAAGGTCGGCGCACGGTCATCGTTTCGCACCTCGGCCCCGCCTTGCTGAGTTGCCATGCAGAAAAGCGTCTGATCATTCCCTGACTTAATCGTCCCGCTTTTCTCCGTCTGGACTAAGGCTCCTTTGCCTCCTCCGTCGCATCCTCCCCGGATTCGGACTGCGTAAGCAGCACCGCTTTCAGCACCGGCGGCAGGGCCTTCCCCCGCCGCTCCGCTCTCCGCAGGATACCCTGACATGCTTTGCCGCTCAAACAATATTTCCCATGCGGTGTCGCCTCCAAAATCTGCGACAAGCGCGATTCTACGGCGACGTTGGGGGACTCCCCAGTGTTGCGCGTCGAGCACTCGCCACGCAACGCTCCATCGTCCTCCCATTTCATCGTGGTATCCCCCCCAGGTGTTCCAACCTTTTTCAGGCACTTCAATATCGGGGGCTTCCGGTTCTGCGATGCGGATGGCTTCTTCGAGGACGGCTGCGAAGTCTTTTCCGCCGTTGCTTGAGAAGGCTCCGGGGACATTTTCCCAGACCATATACCGAGGTCGCACAAACTCACCTGTTCGCCCCATTCTTCTGTCACGTTCTCTCATCTCCTTGATAATCCGTATTTGCTCCATATACAGGCCGGAACGCGCCCCGGCAAGCCCTGCCCTCTTTCCAGCAATGGAAAGATCCTGTCTAACAAGGTGAACCACCTATCACACAATCCACGGGTTCTACTTCATTTCCGTGAATTTTTGTGACATCTCCATAATGCTTCACCTAAATCACCCCCTCTTGCATTTTCAAATAATCGTCTCGTTTTCTTTCCCTCCGCAGCTTTCGTTTGCACCGACTTAGAAAATCCGCGTCCATGTGCATCTCCCGGCAAATATCCGCCGGGTCTGTCCGTGCTTCCAGCAGCTCCCGCAGCTTCTGCATTTCCGCTTCCCGTAGAAGGGGTGGCCGCCCGCCGCGGCTGGTAGTCCGACCTCCGCCCGCGCAGTTCACGCATTCCGCATAGGGGCAGTGGTTCAGGCAGTAGTCGATCTGGCTCTGCCGGTCATGGGTGCATATCTCAATGCGGTCTTTCCCGTCTGCGCTGTCCCATGGCAGCACAGCCCGCACGATCACAGTTACGGTCTCCACCGGGCATATCTCCTTTCCGTTCATACCTCCCGCACGGTGATGTGCTTCATATCCTGCATCAGTTTCGCCTTCATGCGGTAGATCTTGTCTTTTTTCGTAGAAGGGCCTTTTACGTCCTCCACAACCAAATGCCATGTGCCGTCCTTCCCCCGCTCCTCGTAGGAGAAGTCCGCCCGATATGTCACGGCGCGGCTTCGGTCGCCGTTGGCCGTGATGTAGCTTTCCTTCAGCGTGAATTGGGGTTGGAGCCGCAGGTCCCGGATGGCCCCGGCCTTGCTGAGCAGTACCAGCTCGTCATACCGTGCCGCTTCCTTGCGGCTGTCGAAGGTGTGCTCCGTTCCGTTGGGCAGGGTTCGGGCGGCGGGGTGGTTGTGATGCTTGCGCTTACCCTCCGCCGCCGCTTCCGCCTTTCCCTTCTCCTCCGTCACGAACCGGGCCATTACCCTGGCCGTCCGGTCGATCTGCTGGGTCTGCATCTGCTGCTGTACCTGCTTCCGGTATCGCTCCGGCAGGCTGTTTAGGTCATCCAAACAAACACTCATCGCTTTTCCTCCTGATATTTCGGGCAATCCAGCACCTGTACCCGTTCCACCAGTCCGTCCCGATCCATACGGGATCTCCGGCGCACGGTCCAGCCGGGAACGTCCTCAAAGCGGACCTTTCCACTTTTTTCGTCCACCCGGCTCCATTCACACTGCCCATAGGCCAGTTTGCAGGACCAGCACTTGTGCAGACTGTTGGAGGGGTCCTCCTTCTCCGCCTTCGTGCTGTATCTCCGCATACAGCTTGCCAGCGTAAAATTACCTGCCATCCCCATCGGCCTTTCCCCGGAGATAGGCCATCACCTCATCCCGGCTGCGCCGCTGGGGCCGTACCGCGTCCTTGAACCATTCCGGCGGCTTCACCGCCTCGGCTTCCGGTTTCGCTTCCGCCGCCGGCAGGGGCTTCTTCTCAGGCGCCGCCAGCGTCTCCGGCTCCGGCCCGGTGCCGATGCGCTGTACCAGCGCCCGAACCTCCGCAGGCAAAGCGTTGATCTCCCGTTCCCGTGCGGAAATGGCCCGGTAGCTGCGCTGAAAGTTGCTGGATACTACGCTGTGCACCGTCTCCGTGTCCATCCGCGCCCACTCCCGCAACGTGTTGGGACTGCCCACGATCCGCTGTACCACCGGCGGGAACTTCTCAAATTCCTCCTCCGCGCCGTACAGCCCGTTGCGGATGGCCCTTGCCACCAGCCCCCATGCCTCTGCCTCCGTCATTTCCGGTTTTGCCGTCAGCAGGCGAAGTTTGGCCTTTACCTGCCCGATGGTGGGCGGGAAGCCCTTTTCGTCGCTTTCGATCACGCTTTTTACCGCCGCCGCCACCAGTGCCACCTCGTCATGGGCAAACATATCCGCCCACAGTTTGATGGCGTTGCGCATATCCGGCCCGGTGATGCTGCTGTAAAACCGGGGATAGGCCGCCGTCAGAATATCCATGATGATGCCTGTCTCCTGTCTGGTCATGTTGTGTGGCCCTCCTCCGCGTCCATCTCCGCTGCCAGCTCCGTCCAGCTTTTCCGGGGCTTGTCCGTCCGGGATGCCGCCGGGGTGGGCTTTCCTTTCCCGCCGTCCCGGCCTTCCCATGTGAGGAACTTCTGCTTCCAGTTCTTCACCGGGTTCCCCTTGCTGTCCCTCCACGAGCGGCCCTGTGCGTCCGGGGTGTTAAAATACTCAAAAAACCGACGGGGGTCCACCGTGCTCTGCCGGGACGCGGCGTAGGCTTCCACCTCTTCCAGCGTGGGCGGTACGAATTTCACCGCCGTCCGCTTTCCGCTCTCCGGTGCCTTTGGCTCACTGGGGGCACCGCCCCCCATATCTTCTGAACGTAGTGAAGAAGATATATCTTCTATATCTATCTCTTTCTCTATCTCTTTCTCTCCGTAACGATGTTCGCACAATGTTCGCACATCGTTCGAACATTGTGACGGTTCTCTCAGCTTTGCTCTTGCTCTGGACTCCCTCATCCGCTTCGCGGAGGAACCTTCGCTCCCAACGTTTTTCACCGCATACGGAAAGAAAAACGTGACGTCATCCGAGGTCTCCGCCAAACCGCAGGAAAGAAGATAGTTGATCGTCACCTCCACGTTGGCCGGTTCCTCATCCAGTTCCAACGCCAGTTCATCGGCAAAGTTATCGTCGAGACCTGACCACTGCAAGATTCCATCGTGCTTCATGGCAATGAGCTGCATTTTCAGGTAAATGATGAGGTAGGTATCCCCGCCTGCCAGTTTGCGGAGTTTTTTGATCCGCTTGGACGTAAAGAAGTCATCATAGAGCCGCAGCCAGAAATACCGGTTTTCTTTCGCCATAGCTCAATTCCCCCTAAATCTGCGGTACGTAATCGTAGGGTTCGTCCTCTGCGGGCTGGTCCCACGGCAAAACGGCGTCCTCCTGACTGTCAAGGGAACCCGCCTGACTGCCGCTGTGTTCCATGGACTTCGCCGGTTCGGAGACGGGCGTTTTCCCGCTTCCCGCCGACAGCAGGTCCAGCACGGCCGCCATCACCGTCTGCGGGGCCACAAACTCCGCGTGAAGCTCGCTCCACTCCTTCTGTTCCCCGTCACGGGTGGTGTAGCTCCGGGTTTTCCACACGCCGCACACCAGAACGGCATCCCCTTTTTCAAGGCACGCCGCCATGCGGGTCACGTCATCGTCCCCCACGGCGGACACGTTCATGAACTCGCCCTTGGCGTACTTCATGCCAAATTCCGCTTTCGGCGTTCCCTTGGCTGTGGTTCCGGTTTTGACTTCACGGGTCACGGTGCCGGCACACATCATGTACCGGCTCCCGTCCTCCTCCCGCGTCTTAATGGAGATCAGCATGGTCCCTCACCTCATTCCCCAAAGAAGGTGGCCGCATAGTCCATGCCCTCGTCCTGCGCCTTCCGAGTGGCCTCTGCGGTCTTTTCGGCCTTGGGGGGTGTAACCATACCGGATTCGATCTCCACGGTCTCCTGATGGGCTTCCACAGCCGCAGGCGCGGTCTCCACCACCTCTCCGGTAGATGCCACCGTGCGCTCCGGCATGGGCATATCCGGGATCATGCCCTCGTCCTCGGCGCTGGCTTCCTCCATGAGCTGGGTCTTGACCTCCGGGGACAAGGGCGCGTAGCCGCTGTTCAGCAGCTGCCGCAGAATCGTCTTGCGGCACATCCGGTCCTGCCCACCGTTGGGATCGTACCAGGGGGAACCGTTCAGCAGTTTTTCCACGTCCTTGGGGTTCATCTCCCCGCTCTGCATGGCCTTGAACTTCTCATAGCTGAACGCCTTGGAGTACCGGTCCGCATGGCGAAGGAGCCGGTCCATGGGCCAGTATTCAAAACGGAAAGTCCCGTCCTTCAGTTCGTAGTAACCGTAGTAGCCGATAATAGGCTTACTCTGCCGCTCCTCGTCGCTCTCATACTTGGCAAGGTTCACGATGGGCTTGCCCGTCCGGCGGCTCCGCCCCTCAATCTCGCCCTCACGAATGTCCGTGCAGTCGATGTCGGCATAAAACCCGGTGGACATGGCAAGCTGGATGTATCCCTTGTAGCCCAGAATGTACGTTGCGGTAGTCCCGTAGGGAACCACATAGTAGCCATGGCCGAAGATCAGGCCCATGCCCTCGCCCCGGAGGGCCGCCGCCACAATGGTGCTGGGTTCACAGGCTCTCAGCTGTTCGCTGGCATTCACGGCGGAGATCAGGGTGGAGGTCAGCCGTGCCGCCGCCTTGTCGCTCCGCAGAGCGCTCTGGATCATCTTCTGCATACTGGGGGCCGCAATGGCCATGGAAAACGTGGGCTTGTCCCGCTGGGTCTGGGACGCAAAGCTGTTTGTTGCCTTCATGACAAAATTCCTCCCTTATTCAGTCTGCGCGGCCAAAGGCGATGCCGTTGGCCAGCATATAATCCCGCAGTCCGTTCAGCTGCTCCACAGTGCCTGTCACCCGGAACGAAAGGGTGACGGTCTGCGGAGCCGTGCGCTTCGGCTGTACCTCCGCCGCCGGGGCCGGTGCCGGTGCTTCCGTCTGAATGGCTCTGGACGCTTCCACGGCGGCCTGCACCCGCTCCGCTCTGGCGGCTTCCTCCGCCGCCCGCGCAGCCTCGGTCTGCTGTCTGCGCTGTTCCTGTTCCGCCTTCCGCTGTTCCTCAATCTCCTTCACCCGCTTGAGCGCCTGCTCCTTTTTCAGCACTGTGGGCAGATCGCGGCACTGCTTGTACTCTTCCAGCAGCGTTGTCTCGAACTCACTGTTCAGTCCGCGGATTGCGGTAATGCTGCTATCACATTTACTGATCGCCACCAGAATGTCCTTGTGGGCCTGTTCCTCGGAATAGGTGGCGTTGCCCCACCGCTTATCAAATACGGCCTCCCACGGCAGAAATTCCGCCAATTCTCCGATACGCTCATCGAAAAAGGCCCGGATCGCATCCAGTTTCTCCGTGCGGCGCCGCTCGTCAAAGGTTTTGATCTGACCGTCCAGATTGGCGACGGATTCGTCGCAAAGGGCCGTCAGCGCCTTGCACTTCCCCTCAAAGGGGGCGTAGCTGGCCAGCGCCGCCGCCTTTGCCATCTTGCGGCACTCGTCGATGCGTGCGGCCACGGAGCGGATGTTGGCCCGGTACTTCTTCGCCGCGGCGATGCCGTCCTCCGTCACCACCATGCCCCGGTACGGAGCCAGATTCTCTTCCAGCCACGCCTGACACTCTTCAAAGTTGGCAGAGATGTTAAACTCCTTCAGCGGCGTCAGGTCCGTGGTAATGGCAAATTCCATGGCACTGCTCATGCGTCCGCATCCTCCTGTTCTCCGGTATCATAGGCCGTGATCTCCTTCAGCAGCGGCATGATCCGCTCGTCCACACGGCTCTCCGGCACGTTGATCTCCACCACCATGGCCCGCTTGTCTCCGCCCTTGGTGGGGGCCATCACCTTGTCCCCCACCGTCAGCGGCATCGCCGTCCGGTAGGTAAATGCGTTCCCTGCGTATGCCTTGTGCAGGGGCTTGTAGTAGCGAATGTTTACCAGCATCATGCCTGCGCCTCCTTGTCATCGTCCTCTTCTGCGCAGGAAATGATCGACAGAAGAATTGCCAAATCCGGGAATTTTCTGCAAATACGCTTGACCTCAAGCAATGTCCGGTGAATCAGATTCACCAGCACATTCACGTTGGAGGTGGAAATGGCGCTGCATACCTGCGCATTCGCATCGTCCACAGCTACGCAAATAAAAGCCGCAGGGGTTTTGTCCATCAAAACCTCGCCGGTTTTGATGTTCCTCACCGTGATGTGAACCTCGTTCTTTTCCATATTCATGTCTCCTCGTCTTTCTTAAATTTTTCGGAGTTGTGCGCTTCATAAAATCAAGGTCTGGGCGGGCATCGTCCCCGCCTCCACATGGTCCCAAAAGTCCGTTTCCTGTTCCAGCAGCCAGTTCAGGTCCGCCTCGTGCTCCCGCCGCTCAAAATCGTAGCGGCGCAGGGTGATATTGCCGGACAGATCATAAAGCGCCGCATAGAGCACGGCGAAGTCATACCCGGTGGCAAGCAGCTGGTGAAGGATCTGCGTGAAATAGTTCTCAGGAACCTGATCCCGCCATTTCGCCCAGTCGATTCCCCGGCTCACCGTCGAGGTTTTGATCTCCAAAATGCCCTTCCGTCCGGTGTCCGTCTCCGTCAGTTCTCCATCCAGCGTGGCAAAAAGCCATGGGCGGTCGCTCTGGTAGAGAATGTCATAGGCACCGTAGTAAAGCTCGTAGCCGGGATACTGCGCCATGAAGAAGTCCCGGATTGCCGGTTCCATTCGCCGCCCCAGTTCCACGGCCTCGTTGCCGCCGAGATCAGGCGCGGCTTGCGCCCCAGTTTTCTCCTTCCACAGCGTCAGCGCCGTTTTCCATGGGCTTCGCCCAATGGCCGCCGCCGCCTCGCTGCCACCGATGCCACGGCCCCGGCCTGCCAGCCATTGCGGCCGGTCCGGGAAAGTCAGCCGTACCAACTCACCCATTTTTCAGTTCCTCCCAATACCCCATCACGGTTCTGGCATAATCGCTGTGCCCCGGATGGCCGCTGTTGTAGGCCGTCAAGGCGTTCTCTACGTCATACCGGCTCAAAAGCTCCGCCATGTAGTCGCAGGCCACCCGGAAATTTCCGAAGGGGTCCATCAGGTCTGTGACCCCCAGCCGCTCCATCCGGGCCTTGTGCCACCGGGGCTGTACCTGGCAGTAGCCCCAACTGGCTCCGCCGTCTCCCTTCACGTTCCGGTAGCCGGTCTCCTTGCGGATGATCGCCAGCATCAGCGTGTACTCCACGCCGCTTTCCTCGCAGGCCGCCCGGAGATAGCTTTGCAGGTCTCCGTCCAGTGGAACGTCATCCCGGAAATACCCGCTGTCAAACAGCGCCGCTTCGATCTTCTCGTTCTCGTAGTCCTCCTGAACCGGCGGGGCTGTCTCAGGGTCCAGTTCTTGCCAGAGGACCAGCGAAGCGTACTCCGCCGCCGGGGTATCGTCCCCGGCCAGCCGTCCCGCCGTCACGGTCGGTGCCTCCGGCTCCGGCTTCCCGCTCTCCCGCGTCAGCCACAGTGCTGCCAGAACCAGCGCCACAGCGCCCCACAGCAGCAGCGCCTTGCGAATGGCCTTCCGCCTACGCTCCGCAGCTTCCCGCCGTGCCACGCGAAGGGCGTTTTCCAAGTGGGCTTCCCATGCGGCCTCCGCCTCGTATTCCTCAAAGGTTTTCATCAAATTTCCGTCTCCTTACAGCAAAAACAAAAAGCGCCGCCGAATAGACACCGGTCTCCCGGTTCCATCAGCAACGCTCTGCTCCTCTGTCCCAACGCTTAGGGACAGGCATCTCATTCACTTTTCCCATAGGCTTACTTGATCTCGTCCCGCCGGACGCGGATCACCTTCACACCGTCCTTCACCGGGATCAGCTCCACCCGGTCTCCGTGGGCCAGTGCCTTTTCAATGGCTTCCAGCGTCTTGGCGCTGACATACTTTGTCCCCTGTGTCATGATAGTTTCCCGGCTCCTTTCAGTAACGGATGGCATCCCGCAGTTCCTCAATGGGGATGTCCAGTGCCCGCCCCAGCTTCAATAGTTCCTTCAGCGAAAAGTCCTGCGGGGACTTCTTCCGAGACCGTAGAGTCTGCGGCGTCATGCCCGCTTTCTCCGCCATCGTGCCCACCGGCATCCCCATAGCGGCCTGTCTGCCCCACAGCAGTGAGATCAAAACCTCGTCATTGGGCTTCCGCCCCAGCTTTACCCGCGGCATCCCGCCGCCCCCTTTCGTGATTTAATACTCCATCCCCCGCTCTTTTGCCATGCGGATCACCTTCTGCTTCAGCAGCGTTTCAAATACTGGCCGCAGCTTAGGGTCTCTTGCGATCACATGGAGTTTAGAAACGCCTTTGCACTCCGTAGCCGTAGCCCCGGCGTTCTTCATGCGCTTGCGAAGCCGTGTCTGCCGGGTTTCCAGATCCACATGGCCGACCCGCTCCACGTCCTCATAGAGTTCTGCCCGGAATGTCTGGTGATTCGTCTGAAACCGTTCGACTGCCGTATTGATGGCTTTCTGTGCCTTCTCCTGCCACCCGTCCTCGGCCAGAAGGGGCGCCGCCATTACATCCATCACGCCGTCCAAAACGGCCTGCTTCTGCTCTACGGCTTTCAGCCGCCGCTCCTGCTCCACGAGATATTGAGCCTGTGCTAAAAGCTGTTCCGCCCCACTCAAACTCTTTTTTACTCGGAAATAGCCCTTGACGAGTTCCCGTTGGACTTCCCACGCCAAATCGTCGGTGAAGGACTTCACCAGCATGAGATAGCCGGATTCTGTAATGAGGGTGACGCTCTCCGGTGTGCCGCCCTGCGGACGTTGAATACCAAGCGTCCGAATTTCGGACGGCTGGTTCAAAACAAAGAAATCTTCACCCTCGATAAAGTGTTCGCGGTTATCGTTGAACCGCTTTCGGGCGGTTCCGTCCGGTCTGTCATGCACGGCGTCAATGTCCTTGAAGGTGACAACGCGCACGCCCTTATGCTCTTTGACCGTGATCGCCACATCATTGATGGTCTGCAACTCATTCATTCTCATCACCTACCTGTGCGGCTTTCCCAGTCAACCGAGCCAGTGCCGCCCGTAGCTTTGCTTCTGCCTTGGGGGCGTCGCCGTCGCTGTTGAGCACGGTGCTGATGTACTTGGGGTTCATCCCCGCCTCCGCCGCAACCTCTTTGATCGTCAACCCGGCGTTGTGAATCTCTCCCACCAACTGCCCGGTCCATTTTGCAGGCATAAAATCTAACCTCCTTCATTAAAAATGTTGACTTTAGTCAGGTTTGATGGTATGATGCAAGTGACCAAACCGGCAACACCGATCAACCTAACCGCCGTCAAATTAACTGACCAAAATCAGTTCATACGCTTATAATACCTGACTGCAGTCAGGTTGTCAACCTGTTTTTCTGATTTTGGTTAGTTTCGGCACAATGCTCAAAATCAGGGGGCAAGTCTTATGTTTTATGACAGATTTAAACTGCTGTGTCAGCGCAAAAACATTTCCTGTACCAAAGCGGCCACGGAAATGGGTCTCAGCAACTCTACGCCGACCAAGTGGAAAAAAACAGCGGCAATTCCGGATAGTTCCACCATCTCCCGCATTGCTGATTATTTTGAAGTTCCCGTTGAATATGTGATGGGCGTCTCCGCTGATTCCCAGATCGACGAAGCCAACTTCCGCTTGGCGGAGCTGGAAAAGGAACTGAAAACCGCCACGGAGGAGGAAGCAAACGAAATCGCCGTGGAAATTGACGGCCTGCGGGAATCTCTCCATGACCTCACATTCATTCAGAACATCGAGATCGCGGCGGAGCAGGCCAAAAAAAATACCCGCCCCGCCAAAAGCGGGACGGGAAGCGGCTACGCAAAAGCCATCTATGAATTTGTCGATTCCTGCGAGGATAGCCAGCTGGCCGACCTTGCGCAGTACGTTGAGTTTTTGAAAAGCCGTCAGGGGAAGCAAACTACCTGATTTCCGGTTCCCTACGGCGCACCGAACGCCCCGCATCGAATTGCTTCCCACAGCTTTTTCATGCTTTCATCCGACAGTCCTTGAATCTGGTGTTTCAATTCCTCACGGAGACTCGCGTCGGTATGAAGGTCCGCTCCTGTTGATTCCATTTCTACACATACAAGTCCTTTCTCCCCATCCTTTCCGTTTTCTTCCTGCGCCCCCTGAAGCTGTGATGGAGAGCCGCCGCCCCAGCCACGAAAGCGGCGGCCCATAGCAGACCAGCCGCTTGGGGGTGCGGTAGGTCTGCTTTTATCGTACCATCAAAGCCTCAAGTTTGATAGTCTTAATACACACGATTTCGGTGTTGATACACACAATTCCGATTGCCATTTCGCACATTTTGTCAATTTTCAACAAGGAGGTACTCTATGTATGCTGTCATTGATTGACCAGTGCCGCGCGGTAAAAGAAGAAAAACACATCACCAACAAGGATATCGCGGACGGCAGCGGAGTTCCTCTCAATACGGTGAACAATATGTTTCGCGCTACCACCCATTCCCCTACATTGGAAACTCTCGGCCCCATCTGCGTTTTTCTCGGAATTTCCATTGACCAGTTTTTGGGGATGAAACCAACGGAAGATTCTCCGCCCCCGGAAACCGTTGAGGAAATCGTAAGCCGGGAACTGGATGTCTACCGTCAGGAGATCAACGGCCTGAACGCCCAGAACGAACTTCTCCGGGAATTTGTGGAACGTCAGTCCCACGGCATCCGCAACCGGGACCGTCTTTTGCGATGGCTGCTGGTCCTTCTGATCTTCGCCTTGGCTTACGCCGCATATCTGGACTTGCACTGTCTAAACTTCGGTTTCTTCCACGGCTGATACACACGGGAGGTGTGCGCATGAAATGCAAAAACTGTAAGCGTGTCATTGATGATGATTCTATCTTCTGCAAGTGGTGCGGTGAACGCCAGATCAGGGAGCGCAAAAAGAAGGACGAGATCAAAGTCCCCTCCCCCACGCAGCTTCCATCCGGTATGTGGCGCATCCAGCTTCGTCAGGAAAAGCAGTCCATTACGGAAAAGACACCGGAGCTGTGCACGGCCAAAGCCATCGCCATCCGCGCCGGCTTCCTTGAGGTCAAAAAGCAATCCGTTGAAAAGGGGCTTACCCTGCGTACCGCCATTGACCATTATATTGACCGGCGGCAAAATTCCCTTTCCCCGACTACTATACGGGCCTACCGCATTGTCCAGAAAAACCGCTTCCAGAGCGTGGCGGACCTACCCCTTCACAATGGGATCGACTGGCAGAAGGTGTGCGATAACGAGGCACCGCTGTGCAAATACAAGACGCTGAAAAACGCTTGGCTGTTTGTCGGCTCCGTCCTGCGGGAAATCGGGCTGGATGTCCCAAAGATCAAACTCCCCCAGCAGGAGATCCACGAGCGGAAATGGCTGGACCCGGACCAGATTCTCACCTTCTGCGACGCCTGCCGCGGCAACCGCATTGAAACGGAATCTCTGCTGGCCCTCATGAGCCTGCGCCGCAGTGAGCTGCTGGCTCTCCGATGGAAGGATGTCGATCTGGACCATCACTGCTTTACCATTAACCAGGTCTTGGTCCCCAATGAGCATAACCAGTACGTCATCAAAAACTCCGCCAAAAGCAAAACCTCTGCCCGGACGGTCCCCATCCTGATCCCCCGCCTCGAGGAACTTCTCGTAAAACCGGAGGACGCTGCCCCCGACGATCTGATCTCTCACACCGCCCCAAACTCGCTCATACGATCTATCAATCGCATCTGTGCAGATGCCGGATTGCCGGAGGTCGGCGTCCATGGCCTTCGCCACAGTTTCGCTTCCCTCGCCTACCACCTTGGCTATCGGGAGGAAGAATGTATGCGCATCGGCGGCTGGTCCGATTACACGGTCATGCACGATGTCTATACCCACCTCTACCAGAAGGACATCGAGACCAAGCAGGACAAGATGTACCAGTTCTACGAAAACCGTGGAAAAGAAAAAAGCGCGGACCCGGACGAGACTTCCGCCCCATCTTGACCCGCGCAAAATTCGTGAGTAATTCCGTGAGTAAATTTTGAGATAAAACCCCTTTGAAAAGCAATTTCTATTTACCCTATGGAAAATATTTTTACTGCCCTAAAACGCCTGTGACCGTTGATATATAAAGAAAATCCTGCAATCTTAACGATTGCAGGATTTCTTCTTTCTGGCAGCGGGTGAAGGATTCGAACTGTCCCAAAAATATCTATGCGCCTTTGTTTT